>ERZ773260.3195-NODE-3195-length-16113-cov-3.722506_pt1 | contig 16113 bp, 15 predicted proteins | sample MGYA00511387_ERZ773260 | MGnify/ENA primary metagenome ERZ773260 (study PRJEB29015, sample SAMEA2737745) | human gut metagenome | biome: human gut; feature: human-associated habitat; material: faeces | place: China | collected 2012 ... | reverse complement strand
GAACTCAAGCCGGGCCAGCATGTGATGCACCGTCCCTGGAACAAGAAAGCCGTGGTGCGCGAAGTCGACGCCAGGCAGAACCGGGTCAAGCTGGACATGAACGGCGTGACCTTGTGGGCCGATGCCGCGTTGCTCGGCCCCGCCGATGCGCCGCAGCAGCAGGCCAAGCCGAAGTCCGGCGTGCTGGTGCGGACGACCGCCGGAAGCGCTCCCGAAATGTCGCTCCTTCGGCTGGATCTGCGCGGCAAGCGGGCGGATCAGGCTCTCGGCGAACTCTCGCAGTACCTCGACCGGGCGCTGCTGTCCGGGCGCGAGGGTGTGGAAATCGTTCACGGTCGCGGTACGGGGGTCCTTCGCAAGGAAGTGCACGCGTTCTTGAAGACCTTCCCCGGTATAGCCTCGTTCGCGCTGGCCCCTGAGGATCAAGGGGGTGACGGCGTGACGATTGTTACTTTTAAGTAAGTTTGAGAAATGGAGGGGGACCCCCTTCCCCTCAAGCGTATTCCCCTCTTTGAAACTTTATAAAAAGAAGAAAGGGTTTGACTGCGGTAGATCCTGCTTTATATGAGAAGGACTGCGGAAACGGCGTGAGATTTTTGAGAGTCCCGATTGAGGCGTGCTCCAAGATGAGGGGCGCGGGGAAGTCTTCCCCGGACAAAGCCGGAGGGACCGGCCTGGCTGATGCGGAGGCCGCGAGCACTGGATAATGAGCTTTACGGGCATCGGCGCCATGCGCCCCTTGCCGCCGGAGGCGTACGGGAGCGTATGGGACGGAACGCAAGAGCCATTCAGGAAATCAAGGCGCGCTTGAATCTGGTGGACATTGCCCGACGGTACGTGGACCTGAAACGCAATGGGCCTCGCTGGGTAGCGCCTTGTCCTTTTCACCAGGAAACCAAGCCCTCGTTTTCCATCAACGAGGAAGAAGGTTTTTTTTATTGTTTCGGTTGTCAGGCTTCCGGAGATTTGTTCGATTTTTACGGGCAGATCAACGGGCTGGATTTCAAGGAAACGCTTGAACAGCTCGCGGAAGAGGCTGGCGTCACGCTGGAACGCGGGCCGCAGAAGCACGACGGCCAGCCTGCCGGACAAACCATGTCCAAACGGCGGCAGCTGCTGAAAATCCATGAGATCGCGGCGGCGCATTTCACGGAGAACCTCTCAGGCCGGGACGGCGCGGAATGCCGGGACTACATGGCCCGGAGAGGGATTTCGGAAGATGTGGCGAAACTCTTCGGGCTTGGCTGGAGCCGCCGGGACTGGCAGTCGCTCGCGGAAGTGCTGCGGCGGGCCGGATTCAGCGAATCGATGGGCGTGGAGGCCGCGCTGCTCGGCAAGAGCGAGCGGGGCAGGGCGTATGACCGTTTCCGCGGGCGGTTGATGTTTCCCATCCGCAGCCTTTCGGGGAACGTCATCGCGTTTGGCGGGCGCATCATCGCCAACGAGGACGAAGCCAAATACATCAACAGCAGTGATTCGCAGTTATACAAAAAAGGCGAACACTTGTACGGACTGCAACAGGCCCGGCGCGCCATTGCGACGGGAAAGCCCGCCATGTTGACGGAAGGTTACATGGACGTGGTGACGCTGCACCAGTTCGGCTACTCCAGTGCGGTGGGCGTGCTCGGTACGGCGTTCACCCCGGAACAGGTGAAACGGATTTCAGGGTTTACGTCGCACGTGGAGCTGCTTTTCGACGGCGACGGGCCGGGCCGCAAGGCCGCGCTCCGTGCGTGCGAGATGCTGTTGACGCGGGGGCTGTCCTGTAAAGTCGTCCTTTTTCCGGAGGGCGAGGACATCGACAGCCTGTTACGGACGCAGGGAACGGACATTTTTGAGGATTTGCGCAGGAATGCGCCGGAGGGCATGGCCTTCTGCGTGCGTTGCCTGCGCGATATGGCCCCGCGGGAAGCCGTGGACTGGGCGCGCGAGTTTCTCAGGCAGGTTGAACTGCCCGAACTCGTCAGCCGTTTCGCGTCCACATTGAGCACCGGCTTGGGGCTGGCGGAAAGCGAGTTGCGCGAGCGGATCATTGAGAGCCGCGGCGCGCGGGCGCTTCCGCGCAACGCGGGCGGCCAGGAGACCCAGCCGCCCGTGCGGACGAATCCCAGAGACAGGGAAATCATGACCTTTGCGGTCCGGTATCCCTCCTCTCTGCCCCGCCTTCGGGAGCTTGGGGCCCATCTGGTTCTGAGCGCCGCGTGGGCGCGGGATCTTTGGCAAAAACTTGAAGAGTACCCTGTGGATGAAGTGGTGCAGCATCTTGACCCCAGGGAAAAGCGTTTCTGGATCCGGTGTCGCACCGGGGACGTGCCCCCTCTCGACAACGAAGAGGGTGAATTCGGCGCAATCCGCACCATGCTTGATACGTTGCATTTGACCGCGCAATCGGCCTCGGTTTCGGCCGCATTGCGTCAGGGAGCCGGCGCAGGCAATTTTGAGGCCGATTTGGAATATTTGCGCGCCCTTCAGGAAACGTTGGAGAGGACTCATGGGGAACAACATTAAAGATATCCAGCAGATCAAGAGCCTCATCGCCAAAGGCAAGGAGATGGGCTTCCTCACGTTCGAGGAAGTGAACAAGGCTGTCCCGCTGGAAATGAATACACCCGAGCAGTTCGAGGAGATCATCGGGATCTTCGATCAGCTCGAAATCGCCATTGTGGATCTGGAAAAGGACGGCAAGAAAATCCCCGTCACCTCGGCTGAAACGGACGGAGAGCAGTCCGAAGAACGCCTTGAACTGGTGGACAACGAAGACGCCGCCGACTTTTCCTCCCGCAGCACGGACCCGGTCCGTATGTACCTGCGCGAAATGGGCGCGGTGCCGCTGCTTGATCGTGACGGCGAAGTTACCATCGCCAAGAAAATCGAGCAGGGCGAGCAGGATGTCCTGTACGCGCTCGTGGAAGTCCCGGTCGCGGTGGAAGAACTCATCAACGTGGGCGAAGACCTCAAGCTCAACCGCATCAAACTGAAGGATGTGGTCAAGACCATTGAGGAAGACGACCCTACTGAAGACGAGATGAACCAGCGCACCCGCGTTATCCTGCTGCTGGAGGAAATCCGCCAGACATTCAAGAAAAAACGCAAAATCTACGCCAAGCTGGACGAATGCTGTACGCTGGAGCGCCGCGTGACCGCCATTCAGAAGGAAATCATGGCGTTCAAGGAAGAAATCGTCACGCGTCTGCGCGACATCAAGCTGGAAAAGACGCTCATCGACCGGATCATCGAGACGGTGGAAGACTACGTCCGCCAGATGCGCAACTGTCAGCGCGACCTGTCGGCGTACCTCCTGTCCACGGGCAAGAACCAGGAAGAAATCAAGGACCTGTTCCGCAAGCTCGATTCCCGCGACATCAGCCCCGTGCTCGCCGCCAAGGAATTGAACATGAGCGTGGACGAGCTGTTCTCCTACAAGGAAATGATCCTTGGGAAGATCGAAATCCTCCAGCGCCTTCAGGAAAAATGCTGCCACAATGTGAGCGATCTTGAGGAAGTGCTCTGGCGCATCAAGCGCGGCAACAACGCCGCCATGCGCGCCAAACAGGAGCTCATCCGCTCGAACCTGCGCCTTGTGGTCAGCATCGCCAAAAAGTACACGAACCGCGGCTTGCAGTTCCTCGACCTGATTCAGGAAGGCAACATCGGCCTGATGAAGGCCGTGGACAAGTTCGAGTATCAGCGCGGCTACAAGTTCTCGACCTATGCCACATGGTGGATCCGTCAGGCCATTACCCGCGCCATCGCGGATCAGGCCCGCACCATCCGTATCCCGGTGCATATGATCGAAACGATCAACAAGCTCATCCGGACCTCCCGCTATCTTGTCCAGGAACTCGGGCGCGACCCGACTCCGGAGGAAATCGCGGACCGCATGGAATATCCTGTGGACAAGGTCAAGAAAGTGCTCAAGATCGCCAAGGAACCCATTTCCCTCGAAACTCCCATCGGCGACGAGGAAGATTCGAGCCTTGGGGATTTCATCGAGGACAAGAAGGCCGTCGCGCCCGCCGAAGAGGTGGTCAATACCAAGCTCTCCGAACAGATCGCGTCCGTGCTGGCGGATCTGACGCCGCGTGAGGAGCAGGTGCTCCGCAAGCGTTTCGGCATCGGCGAAAAGTCCGACCATACCCTCGAAGAAGTGGGCAAGCTGTTCAACGTAACCCGTGAACGTATCCGCCAGATTGAAGCCAAGGCGCTCCGTAAGCTCCGCCATCCCGTGCGCAGTCAGGTTCTGCGTTCTTTCTACGATAGCTGATAAAAAAATCGGGGATGGGACCCCTTAGAAAAGGTTTCCCATCCCCGGATGCTTCCTTTCACCTCTTTGGCCTTGTCAGGGAAAGAGGAAAAAGCCTCCCGGTTTTATTCGCCGGGGGGCTTTTTGTTTGAGCGAGAAGTCAACGAGGCGGAGCGGTTCCGTCGATTTCTTCGATACGGCGTTTTATTGTGACCATAAGGTCAGATACTAGCTGCAACTCTCGAATGATAGTGGCATGCTTGCAAGTGAGCCTCGGAGATCGTCGGGCGATTTCCACAGCTTTTCGGGCAAATTCGGGTTCAGCTATGAAAAGCGCCAAAAACGCCTTGCCCGTTTCTATCCATTGCTGTTCTGCGTCAATTTTCGGGCGTTCCTTATACATAACCTATTGTAGCGCATTATACTGCGTAACACAAGTACCGATTTCGCGGTTATGTTCCGGTATTATGGATAAAATGACCTTTGCGAAGCCGTTTGGTGATATGCTGAAAGAAAAACGCAAGTTACGTGGCCTTTCCCAGATGGGGCTGGCCATGAAGTCAGGGCGTTCTCTTCGTTGCATCCAATACCTTGAGGCGGGCACACAAGAGCCGACTTTGTCCACGCTGTATGCGATCGCTCATGCGCTGGATCTCCGGGTTATGGATTTGATCGAGGCGTTGCCTGAGGAATTGAACGATATGTACAACTAGTCCGTCTAACGATGATTCCGGAATGTCACAAACTGTTTCCTGTTGTTAACAACGGGGGCATGGGCTTTTGGGCTTCCATGCGGCGGAATATGGCAAGTATTCCGTGAGTGGCGCATCAAGAGGTCTGCCTGCTGTATGGCATTTGCTTATGCATGAAAAAAGGCCCGCTAGGGGCCTCTTGGAAACTGCTTGCCTTAAATGACGTCGAAGCGTTCAAACCTCATCATCAGCCCGGCCCGGCCTTGTGTTGCCGACCGGAGGTCTGTGGAGAAGCCGAAGAGCTTGCTGAGGGGGGCAAGGCCCTGCACAAGCTTGAGCCCCGCGTGGTCGAGGATGTTTTCAACTTTCCCGCCGCGCGTGCCGAACAGGCTGATGGCGGGGCCGAGGTTGGCTTCCGGCGCGGAGATTTCCACAAACATAAGCGGCTCCAGCGTCGTGACCTGTGCGGCTTCAAGGGCGGAGCGCAAGGCGATGCCCGCAGCCATATGGTAGCCCGCGACCGTGGAGCCGTCACGCCGGGGCATGGCGGTGATTTCGACGTCCGCGTCCTGAAGGGGGTAACCGGTAACGGGATCGGACTGGAGCGCGTTTTCCACGCCCTGCCTGACAGCATCGACGAAGGCGGCGGGCAGGATGGCCGTATCGATGGCGAACCGGATCTGGTTGCCCGAACCGCGTTCACGCGGGGCGATGGACAGGGCGACTTCGCCGATGTGCGTTTCCTTGCCGAGCTCGCGGTCGAATATGCCGGTCGCGGATGCCGTGCGCTTCGGCGTTTCGCGGCGGATGACCTGAGGCTGGCCCACGCGGGGCGCGATGCCGTATTCGCGGCGGATGCGCTCAAGGATTACATCAAGATGGAGCTCGCCCATGCCGGACACGATGCGGTGGCCGGACCCTTCGTCGATGGCGACGGTCAGGGTCGGATCTTCAAGGGAGAAGCGGTCGAGGGCTTCGTCGAGGGCTTTGCCTTCGTCGGCGTTGCGGGGCTCGATGGCGAGGGAGATGACGGGCTGGTAGGCTTCGATGGACTCCAGCAGCAGTTTGGAGCCGGGAGCGCCGACGGTATCGCCGGTGCGCGCCGAGCGCAGGCCGATGACCGCCACGATGTCCCCGGCTTTGGCGGCGTCCACCTGCTCACGGCGATCGGCGTGGAGGCGGTAGAGCCGCGAGATGCGTTCGTCGGCGCGCCGGGTGACGTTGCGGCAGGGATCGCCCTCTTTCAATGTCCCGGCATACAGGCGGACAAGGGCCAGCTTGCGCCCTCCATCCATCATGACCTTGAACACCAGCCCTGTGAAGGGCAGGGCGGGATCGCAGGGAATGGTGCCGTCGGTCCCGTCTTCAGGGTTGTGGGCCGTGACGGGCGGCAGATCGGCGGGGGCAGGTAGGCGATCACGGCGTCGAGAAGCGGCTGGACGCCGGTGTTTTTGAGCGCCGAACCGCTGAGGACAGGCGTCACGCGGCGGGCCAGCGTAGCCCGGCGGATGGCGCTGCGGATGTCCGTTTCCGTGTATTCGCCGCCGAGATATTGTTCAAGAAACGTATCGTCGTTTTCGGCCAGCCGCTCCAGCATCTGCTCGCGCCACGGAGCGGCCAGTTCCGCATCCGCTTCGGTGAGGGGCGAACGGGTCCATGTCTGCCCTTGATCGGACTCGTCAAAATCAAGCCGCTCCAGGGTCACGAGATCAATGACGCCCTGAAACGTCTCCGCCGCGCCCACGGGAATGACGACGGGCAGCGGGTTCGCGCCGAGCCGGGTCTGCATGGATTTGAGCACGGCGGAGAAGTCCGCGCCGATCCGGTCCATCTTATTGACGAAGGCGAGCTTCGGCACGCCGAAGTGTTCCGACTGCCGCCAGACCGTTTCCGATTGCGGCTCCACGCCGCCCACGGCGCAGAAGACGCCGACCGCGCCGTCGAGTACGCGGAGCGAGCGTTCCACTTCGATGGTAAAGTCAACGTGGCCGGGCGTATCGATGATGTTGACGGTCGTTCCGTTCCATTCGCAGGTCGTGCAGGCCGAGGTGATGGTGATGCCCCGCTCTTGTTCCTCGGGCAGGTAGTCCATGGTGGCCGTGCCGTCGTGGACCTCGCCCATGCGGTGGATTTTACGGGTATAGAACAGCATCCTCTCGGAGAGGGTGGTTTTCCCCGCATCGATATGCGCGATGACGCCGATGTTGCGCACAGCCTGTGTCATGGAAAGCTCCTCGTTGAAATAGGAATTAGGAAATGGCTGTAGGAAGCACGGGATGGGTGCCGTTCACTCTTAAAAAGGGGCTTGCTGGGAAACTTGTCAAGCATAGCCCAAATCATGTTTTTCCGCTCCATGTAATTCTTAGAACGTCCCCATGCAAGAAGAACTATATCCGCATTGCTAATAGCCTTTTGAATAATATGATCATTTAACGGGCCAACAGCTTTTTCTCCACCATGAAAATCATGTTTTTGAACTAAAGCATAGAGGTTGACGACCGTTATTATTCCTATTGGGCCTGTTTCTGGAGGGCATTTTTCAAAAAAAAGAGTTTCGAGAAATTGGATACTTTTATCGGAAACGTGTTCATCGGCATCGCTCGGGTTTTGCATAATAACACAGAGTTTTTTCCCTGTACTGTCAGCTGTGATTTCCAGAAGATAACGAAACAAGCGATCTTCTGAAAAGCAGGCATTACAGGAAACTCCGGGTCTATGACGGAAAACTGGCATGATTTTACACCTGTTTTTCTAACGTACAGCTCAGTTCCAATCGCTCATTCATGAAAAAGTCCGGCGGCAAACCGGTGTGCAGCCAGCAGCCTTCCAATCCCGCCCCGAGGACAAGCGGCGTGTCTTCTCCGATGATAATCTGGCCGGCATAAACGACGTCAGCGCCGTCATCGGCGGGCAGGGCGTCCGGGTGGGCCCACAGAACCGCCGTGTCGGGCAGGGCGGTGCGTTCGATGCGCGGGGCTCGGTCACTCCAGACGGGACAGGGACATTCCGGAAGAGGGGCTTTCCCGAAGCGCAGGATACGCCCTCGTCCTGGAAGTTCGCGCAGGAGCGGGGCCGGATCCCGCATGGCAAAGACCTGTTCCACTCCGGTGAGCTCCAGCGCGGCGAACAGGCCGGACGGGGCTGTTTCCGCACCCGTCCAGACGGCGAAAACCGGCTCCACGCCAGCCAGACGCGCGGGCATGATCGCCGCCGCAAGGCGTACCGCCGAAGCGTAGCCTTCGCCTATGAGGAGCACGGCCCACGGCGCCGTTTCCCGCGTGCGGGCGAAACCGAACCCGGCCGCGGCGTTTTCGGAGGTTATGGTCAGGCGGGAGGGCGGGGCCGGATACGTCGCCTCGGCCAACGCGAGTGTTGTCTTGATCCAGCTCCGGTGCGCAGCGGACGTTTCCTCATAGGCTCCGGCAAGCCGCTCGTCGGGTACGCGGCAGGCTTCTATGGCAGGTGAAAAAGGCATAGCTTTCTCCTTAGAGCGGATTGGCTTTGAAAGGTTTCGGAGGCTTTGGGGGAGGAGGCTTTTTCTGGAGGAACAGTCCTTCTCCAAAACTGCCAGCGTGGCCCGCGCGCGTCCTTCTCTTCCTTTCCGAGGGCCTTCGTGCTTACCGAATCCCTGTCTCCTCTGGCGCAGGCTGTCTTTGGGATGACCACACTTCAAAGGTACAATGCTCCCAAAATTTTCTCTGGCAGCATCTTTTTCTTTTCTCAAAACGGACCGGCTTGTTCAAGCCTTATTCACTCCCCCAGTTGTCTTGAAGCCATGCTTTCTTTTCCCTGCATTCTCCCCATGCAGGCAGACAAAAAAAGAGGGACTCGCACGTCCCTTCGTTCATACAACGGTACCCCCTCCGCGCAGCCTCCCCACCGGCCGTCTTGGGAAGGAAAGAGAGGGGATTGGGGATGGGAAAGGGAACCCTATCTCCGGGTTCCCTTTCCCATCCCAAAACATGATTTTCAGTCAATTCCGCGCCACGGCGGCGGGAAGCGTTCCCAGCTGCTGGCGCATATACAGCTTCATGAGCTCGGCGATGGCGTCATCGCGCTTGAGCGTGCCGGGGTACGCGCCGTTGTCGAGCACGGTACGGAAAGCCTTTTCGTCCAGCGGGTCGGCGTTCTGCTTGGCGAGATGGGTACCAAAGCTGGAAAGCTGCGCGCGCAGCTCCGTGTCGTTCATCGCTTTGAGCTCGGAATACTTGGCGGCGATGGCATCGGAAGAGGGCAGGCGGGGCGATTCCATCACCTGACGCAGGCCGGAGGTGAACCGTTTCAGGCCCGCCGTAATGTGGGAAACCTTCACCACGTTGGAGCCCTTCCAGCCCGCCTTCGCCCACTTGAAGATGGAGACGTCCACCTTGCCGCTGCCGGGCGCGCTTTCCATGAACACGGATATGCTGGCGGAGCCGTAAAGATAAGTCTCCGCCCAACCGAGCATGGCCAGATTGGTCCCTTTTTCCGGGGTGTACACATAGGTCCAGTCCTTGTCGTTGCCGACAATGGCCCCGCGCAGGCCCACGGAAGATTGGCCGGGCATCACGGATACGGATATGAGCGCCGTGCGGCCCTTGTAGTCGGCGAGCACGAACAGCCGGTTCAGCTTGTAGGAATAGTAGCATCCGCTGGACGTGTCGGGCGTCGTTTCCTCATATTCCACGCCTCGGGTCACGATGGGGGCGGCGGGAGGATAGGCCGCGTCGGTGAGGGCGGCGTTGTCCTTCAGGATGGGGCTGCCGGGCATCCATGCGTTACGGCGCACGGCGGAGGGGTAAATGGCCTCGCCGGGGATGGAGGGATCGAGCATGTACTCGACAAGCTTGCGGAGCGGGACGTTGAGTGTTTCCTTGAGATACGCGCCGGAACCCTGCGGGCGGGCCTCAGGGCGAACCTTGTTGGCCGCTTGCTTGTTGGTGGCGACGAAATCAAGGACGGCGTTTACGGTCGCGGCGTCGGGGTCGGCTTTGCCTTGCGGGGCATCGGCAAGCAGGGTGGACAGCGCGGTTTCGAGCGCGGGAGGAAGCGTCCCGTTTTTCTGCTCCTCGGCTTGCGCGGGCAACGCCGTGAGGAGCGCGAAGCAGAAACAGATGAAAAGGCGTTTGAAGATGGATAGGGGCATGATGCTCTCTGGCTGTATAGGGTTGTAAAACGATATGGTTGGATTTGCGTAAAGGTAAGCAAGTCTCTCTGAGGCGTCAACGGGTTGATTTCTTTTTTTGTTTGACCGCGTTACAGCCATGCGAAAATGGATGTCACGAAGATGGGGACGGCGATGGTGAGCACCATGCCCGAGAAGATCCCAAGGATGGTGTTCCGTTCGCCCGATGTACGGATAATGGCGGGCAAACAGGTATCGCTGGCGGCCCCGGCGGCGGAAAGCGGCCCGAGGCCGCCGAAGACCCGGGCGAACAGGGGGGCGAACAGCAAGGTGACGAGTTCCCTGACCATATTGGAAATAAGCGCCATCGAACCGAGGCTGACGTCGGCGAGCTGGTTGATGAGCATACTCGACAGGCTGTAGTAACCGAATCCGGCTGCCACGGCCATCACGTCCCGGAAGCTCATGTCCAGCATGGTCCATGCCGCCACGCCGCCGAGGAACGTCCCGACGATGATCATCAGGGGGACGAGCACGACCCAGCCTTTGAGATCCCGCAGGATGCGCCAAGCCCGGGAATCGAAGCCGAGGCTCATGCCCACGGCGGCGAGCATGGCGTATACGGCGAGATTGCTGGCCTCGTGGACAAGGCCGAGCCAGTCGGCGGGCAGGAGGTCGAGCCTGCCCCCGAGCACGCCGAAGCTGAAAAAGAACAGGACGATGATGGATTCCTTCACTGTGCCGCCCCTTCGTCCTTCGCGGTACGGGAAACGGCGTAGCGCCCCACATGGCGGTTCATGATCGGCTCGAGGAGGCGCGCGCCGATGAGGCTCCCCGCCACGCAGCACAGGCTGATGAAGATGCCGCGCGCGCCGATGGTGTCCATCTGCGACATGAGGCGGTCGTCGGCGCCGAGCGCGAGGCCGAGCAGGAGCAGAAGGATGCGGACGGACCACGTGAGCACCTGATCGGTGATCTTGATGACGAGGGGCTTCCTGCGGAGGAGGAAACCCACGGGAACCCCGAGGATAAGACAACCCATTTCCACGATCATGAGGCGATTTCTCCTTTATCACTACGAAAAAGCTGATTATCATACCTGACGCGCTGTTAAGGGTCAATAATGCCGGCGGGGGCTCCGTACCCTTTCGTTGACCCTTTCCGCCGCCGCCTGTATAGGTCATACACATGACTTATGATGCCGCGCCGGACCCTTCGGCCCGGCAGGGACGGAAAACGGTGAATGAATCTCAGGATACGCCCCTTTCGGAGGGGAGCTGGCAGCCTTTTTTGACGGTAAACGCCTGCGGGCGGGACTGGACGCTGGAACGCGCCGCCGACATGGAAGCCCTGTGGGAGTCCATGACCGAGTTTACGGAAGACGAGCGCCTGCCTTACTGGACGGAGCTTTGGCCTTCCAGCCTTGTGCTTGCCGACTGGCTGTACCAGCGGCGCGAGAGCCTGCGCGGCCAGCCCTGCCTTGATCTCGGATGCGGGATCGGCCTGACGGCGCTGGTGGCCCAATGGCTCGGCGCGAACGTCATCGGTATGGACTATGAGCCGGAAGCCCTGCGTTTCGCGCGGCGCAACGCGGAGCACAACGCCGTGCCCCAGCCGCTCTGGACGGTCATGGACTGGCGCAAGCCCGCGGTGAAACGCCGGAGCCTGCGGTTCATCTGGGGCGGGGACATCATGTATGAGCAGCGTTTCGCCGCGCCCGTGCTGGATTTTCTGGAGTATGCGCTTGCGGAGGGCGGCGCGGCGTGGGTCGCCGAACCCAGCCGGGCCGTTTACGATACCTTCCGTTCCATGCTCGTCAACCGCCGCTGGGCGGGGCGCTGCGTCTGGGAAAAGAACATAGAGGCCCTGTATCCGCAGGAGCGGCCCGTTCCTGTGCGGATCTGGGAAATTCACCGATAGAGGGTGCGACAATGGGAGAAACGGTTCGTTTCGGCGTTTCGTTGGATAGCGATCTGCTTGAGAAGTTTGATGCCCTGTGCGAACGGCAGGGATGCCCAAGCCGTTCCGAGGCGTTGCGCGACATCATCCGTGACGCGCTGGTGCAGGATTCGCTGCATTCCGAGACCGCGGACGCGGCGGGCGTGCTGAGCCTGATTTACGATCACCATGTCCGGGATCTGTCCCGCAAGCTGACGGAACGGCAGCACGACGCGCACGGGCTTATCGTGACGACGCTTCATGTGCATCTGGATCATCATAATTGCTTGGAGATTTTGGTGCTCAAAGGCAAGGCCGGGGAACTCCGCGAGCTTGCGGATCAGCTTCGCTCCATCCGCGGCGTCACGCACGGGACTTTTTCGATCACCACTATCGGTGCGGATTTGCCGTAGTTAGGATATATCGGGGGAAGGGAGGGCACCCTTCTGAAGAAGGGCTTCCCTCCCCTTCCCCCGCACCTCCATCCCCTCCCCCCGAAGACTTCCGGCTGGTGGGGAGGCTGTGCGTCGGGAGGCCCGTTGGATGTGGGCTGTCGGCGTGTGGATCCGCTACAGGTGGGGATGCCTAGATAAAAAAGAGCCTCTGCACGATGCCGGGATGACGTTTTTTTGTTATCAGGCTGTAGGATAAAGGAAAAGAATGGAAGACGTACAGAACAGTCCGGCTCCGGTGGCGCTGCCCATCGACCGGGTAGGGGTCAAAGGGTTGAAGCTGCCTTTGCTGGTGCGGGATCGCGCGCAGGGGACGCAGCATACGGTCGCCAATGTGGACGTCAGCGTGGATCTGCCCGCTGCGTTCAAGGGCACGCACATGAGCCGCTTTGTGCAGGCTCTGGCGAACTGGACTGAGGACTTGGACTACGCGGGGATGAAGCGCCTGCTTGAGGACGTGCGGGAGCGCCTGAACGCCCGCAGGGCGCATATTGTCTTTCATTTTCCGTATTTTGTGCAGAAGAACGCCCCCGCGACGGCCTGCCCCGGCATTCTGCCCTATGAGTGCAGGCTGACCGGCGAGTTGCCCGAGGACGGCAAGCCGTCGTTCCTGCTCGAAGTGACGGTTCCCGTGATGACCGTATGCCCGTGCTCAAAGGCCATCAGCCGCGAAGGCGCACACAGCCAGCGGGCCGACGTGCGCATGGCGGTCCGGATGCGCGGGTTCTGCTGGATCGAGGATTTCATCGAGATCGCCGAGGCGTCCGGCTCGTCGCCCGTCTATTCGTTGCTCAAGCGCGAAGATGAGAAGTTCGTGACTGAAGACGCCTTTTCGCGGCCGACCTTTGTTGAGGACGTGGTGCGCAATGTCGCCAGCCGCCTTGCCGATCATCCGCATGTGAGCGGGTTCCGCGTCGAAGTAGAGAGCTACGAGTCCATCCATGCCCACAACGCCTTTGCCTGCATAGAGCACGGTGTGACGCTGTAATGTTTTAGAATTGATGATTTTAAAATGATATTAAGGTATTGGAGAGGGAACTTTCCTGAAGAAAAACGTTCCTCTCCTTTCCCTCAATCCCGCCCAACCTTAGTGGACCGCTATCAAGAAAAGGACATCTGAGGGCGGGAAGCTTTTTTTGAACAACAAAAACGCCAGAACGGAATCCGTTCTGGCGTTTTTGTTGTTGCTATATGGCAGTGTTAGGCTACTTCCTGTAGATTTTCACCAGATTGGTGCCGCGAGGCTGCGGGGAAGAGGACGTGGGCTGACCGGCGGTGATGACCACATCTTCACCGAGCCCGAACAGCGAGGACGAAGCGATGAAACGTTCGGCGCGGGCGAGATGGCCCACGTTGTCGTTGCCGACCTGATGCGGGAGCACGCCCCATGAGAAGTTCAGGGCCTTGAGGCTGGTCACGTCTGGGGTCAGCGCATGGATGGTCTGCACGGGACGGCGCGCGGACAGCAGACGGGCCGAGGTGCCGGAAAGGCTGTGCGCCACGATGGACTTGGCGTTGGCTTTCTGGGCCAGCAGACAGGCGGCGTAGGCGAGGAATTCGGCGGTGCCGTCGTTTTCGGGCTCCGCGATGCGGCGGGTTTCGGCCATGAGCTCCTCGGCCTTGGAAGCGATTTCGCTCATGAACTGCACCGTTTCAACGGGATAGTTGCCCATAGCCGTTTCTTCGGAGAGCATCACGCAATCCGCGCCGTCCAGAACGGCGTTGGCGACGTCCGTGGTTTCGGCACGGGTCGGGGAGGGGCTGGACACCATCGAAAGCAGCATCTGCGTGGCGACGATGACGGGCTTGGCGGCCCGGTTGCAGGCCCGGATGATGCGCTTCTGCATGGCCGGGAGTTCCGGCAGCGGGCACTCGATGCCGAGGTCGCCGCGGGCCACCATGACGATATCGACTTCCTTGAGGATGGCGTCGAGCCGATCCACCGCGTTGCGGCGTTCGAGCTTGGCGATGACCGGGATGTCGCGGTCGCTGTGGCTGCGGATGATCGACTTGGCTTCGCGGATGTCTTCGGGCGACTGCACGAAGGAGAGCGCCACGGCGTCAACGCCGAGGGCGAGGCCGTCCACGAGGTCCTTCTTGTCTTTTTCGGTAAGCGCGGGCAGCGGGATGGACTTGCCGGGCAGGGCGAGGCCCTTGCGCGAGGTGACGATGCCGTTGTTGTTGGCTTCGAGCTTGAAGAGCCCGTCCTCGCGGTGTTCGACCACCCGGAACTGGAGGGTGCCGTCAGCGAGCACAAGGCGATCGCCCTGTTCGAGTTCGGCGAAAATTTCGGGGTGATCGAAGGGGATATACGGGAACTCGTCATTGCACATCAGCGAGGAGGGGCCGAGCAGCAGCTGATCGCCCTTGAGCACGTTCAGCGAGCCTTCATTGGGGAAGGTGCCGATACGGATCTTGGGGCCCGAGAGGTCTTGAAGGATCGTGATGGGCGTCTTGTGGACGATTTCCAGTTCGCGGATCATCTTGATGAGGTCGACGAAGGAGGAACTGTCGCCGTGGGAGAAATTAAGGCGGAAAATCCGGACGCCAGCCGCGATCAGTTTGGAAAGAACGTCACGCTTGTTGGACGCGGGGCCGATGGTTGCCAGAATTTTGGTTTTCATCAAGGAATCCTTTTGTGCCGGCCTTTCAGAGCAGAAGGGCACGGGTCGTCCGCCGTCTTCCGGCGATGATCGAAATGGGCCGCCTTTCGGGGCACAGATAGACGCTTTATGTGTTTTTCCTGCTGTTTTCGTCCCCTGTCAAGTCTTTTGGGCGCGTCCGCATGGGAAGGGAAAAGAGGCACCGCCTTGACTCGGGTTCCGCCCGCGCCGTATAGCTTCAAGGGCGACTTTCCTTTTGAAACGAAGCGCCGCCTGACAGCGCGGCGTTGTTTTTCCATTTAACGACGGCTGGAGCACGATGAAGCAGATTGCATGGGATGAAGTGATGAAGCGGCTGGAAGTGGCCTCGAAGATTTGCAACGACGCCTCTCCTGTTCAGGTGGAAGGGCCCATTCATGTCGGTGTCGACCTCGGCACGGCCGACGTGGTGGTCATGGCGGTGGATGACAACGGGATGCCCGTGTCGGCGTTCCTTGAGTGGGCCACCGTCGTACGCGACGGCGTGGTCGTGGACTATCACGGCGCGATCACCATCGTGAAGCGGCTTGTGAGCATGACGGAGGAACGCCTTGGTCGGAAGATCACCGAGGCGTCCACTTCCTACCCGCCCGGAACGGATGCGCGGCTTTCCACAAACATTCTGGACGCCGCCAACCTGCGCCTTGTGAGCACGGCGGACGAGCCGAGCTGCCTTGCGCGTCTGGCCAGGCTGGATCGCGCCGCGGTCGTGGACATCGGCGGCGGCACGACCGGTACGGCGGTCATCTCCAACGGCAAGGTCATCGCCTCCGTTGACGATGCCACCGGCGGGCATCACGTGACCCTCGCCATGTCCGGCGCGCTTTCGGTGCCCTACGAGGATGCCGAGCTCAAGAAGCGCGGCACGGACAACCGCCAGTACGCGCCCATCGTGAAGCCTGTTTTCGAGCGCATTTCCGACATCGTGAAGGCCCATATTTCCGGCCATGCCGTGGATACCGTGTATCTCACCGGCGGCACGTGCTGCTTCCCCGGCATCGCGCCCCATCGCCGCGAGTATCCCCACGGCGATCGGCAGGTC
>ERZ773260.3189-NODE-3189-length-16142-cov-7.281967_pt1 | contig 16142 bp, 19 predicted proteins | sample MGYA00511387_ERZ773260 | MGnify/ENA primary metagenome ERZ773260 (study PRJEB29015, sample SAMEA2737745) | human gut metagenome | biome: human gut; feature: human-associated habitat; material: faeces | place: China | collected 2012 ... | reverse complement strand
CATAGGGGCGCGGACAGAGCAGCGGGGGAGCTCGAGGGGGCAAGGCCCGCCTCGATTCCGATCTGCGGCGCAGGCAATGCTTGCCGCGCCGCCCGGAGCGCTTTGCGCTCCGGGTTTTGGCTTTTTTGAAAATTCACGGTGCGGCCAACGCCTGCCGTACCAGACGATTTCTTTTTTGAAAGGGTGATAACATTATGATCCACGGTTTTCTCAAAGCCTGCACCGTCTCGCCCGCGCTGCGCGTGGCCGACTGTGCATTCAACACGCAGCAGACCATCGCCGCCATGCAGCGCGCAGCGGCGGACGGCGTGCAGCTGGCGGTCTTTCCCGAGCTGGGGCTGACCGGCTATACCTGCGGCGACCTGTTTTTCCAGCAGCCGCTCCAGCGCGCCGCAGCAAGAGGGCTCACTGCCGTGCTCGAGGCGAGCGCGGACCTTGACCTCGTGGCCCTCGTGGGACTGCCGGTCACAGTGGACGGAAAGCTCTACAACTGTGCCGCCGTCGTCTGCCACGGGAAGCTGCTGGGTCTGGTGCCGAAAACATACCTGCCCAACTACGGCGAGTTTTACGAACGGCGGCAATTCAATCCCGCGCCCGCCGGCGTGCGCACGCTGCATTTTGCCGGGCAGGAGGTGCTGTTCGGTACAAAACTGCTGTTCCGCTGCGCGGAGATGCCGGAGTTCTGCCTTGGTGTCGAGGTGTGCGAGGATCTGTGGGCGCCGCTGCCGCCGAGCACGCACCACGCGCTCGCGGGCGCGACCGTGATCGCGAATCTCTCGGCCAGCGACGAGACCATCGGCAAGGCCGATTACCGCCGCGCGCTCGTGAGCCAGCAGTCGGCGCGGCTACTGTGCGCGTACCTCTACGCCGACGCCGGGCACGGCGAGTCGACGACCGACATGGTCTTTGCCGCGCATGACCTCATCTGTGAAAACGGTACGCTGCTCTCGGAGGCGAAGCCCTTCGGTGCAGGGTACGCCTGTACGGAGCTCGACCTCGGACGCATGGTCAGCGAGCGCTGCCGCAGCACAACGTTCCGGCTCGAAAATACAGGCTATGCAACGGTTGAGTTTCACCTGCCGCTCCGGGAGGTGCCGCTCACGCGGTATGTCTCGCCGACGCCGTTCGTCCCGGCGGATGATGCCGCACGTGCCGAGCGCTGCGAGCTCATTCTTGCCATGCAGGCGGACGGTCTGGCCAAGCGCATCGCCCATGCGCACGCAAAGACCGCCGTCATCGGCATCTCCGGCGGGCTGGACAGCAGCCTCGCCCTGCTCGTGGCCGTGCGCGCGATGCAGCAGCTCGGCCGCCCGACGCAGGACGTGCTGGCCGTGACGATGCCGTGCTTCGGCACAACGCACCGCACGCGCTCCAACGCCGAGATCCTCTGTGAGGAGCTGGGCGTGACGTTTCAGGAGATCCCGATCGCGCGCACCGTCCACAGCCACTTTTCCGACATTGGGCAGGACGAGGCCGTGCTTGACGTGACGTATGAAAACTGTCAGGCGCGCGTGCGCACGCTCGAGCTCATGGACCTCGCCAACCGCACGGGCGGGCTCGTCGTCGGCACCGGCGATCTGAGCGAGCTGGCCCTCGGCTGGGCCACCTACAACGGCGACCACATGAGCATGTACGGCGTGAATGCAGATGTACCGAAAACACTCGTGCGCCACATCGTGCGCTACGCAGCCGACGCGGCGGAAAATGAAGCCCTGCGTGCTGTGCTGCTCGACATTCTCGACACCCCCGTCAGCCCCGAGCTGCTGCCGGCAAAGGAAAACGGTGAGATCGCCCAGCAGACGGAATCGCTCGTCGGCCCCTACGAGCTGCACGATTTTTACCTGTACTACGTGCTGCGCTTCGGCTTCGGACCGGCGAAGATCTACCGGCTCGCGCGCCACGCGCTCGGCGACCGCTATCCGGACGATGTGCTGCTGCACTGGCTGAAGAATTTCTACCGCCGCTTCTTTGCCCAGCAGTTCAAGCGCAGCTGCCTGCCCGACGGACCGAAGATCGGCTCGGTCACGCTCAGCCCCCGCGGCGACTGGCGCATGCCAAGCGACGCCTGTGCCGCCGTGTGGCAGGCGGAGCTTGCGCAGCTGCAATAAGACAAAGCCCCGCACCGCGCCGGTGCGGGGCTTTGCGCGCCAAAGAACACATTCCAATACACTGTTTCTCGCAGACATGCTCATGCCCACTGTTTCTGATTTGCAGATTTTCATTTATTCCATGGATATGGATCCGGATCCGGAATGGGGTGGCTGCGCTGGCAGCTCTCAAATGTTCTGGAATAGCTGAATCTATAAACGAAAGAAACATATTTCCGTGGTATGTATTCTTCAATATAATCCACATATCTGTCAAGGCGTTCGTCAGCCGTTCGGAGGTAGGAAGACGCCTCCAGGATAGATCTGTTTGCAGCCGACAGACTTTCCTGCACGCATTGCAGATGATACCCGAGCAAGCAGCAGGATGCAGTAAGCACAACCACCAGTACCGAGAGGGTAAGAATGACCGGTTTCTGCGAGACGCGGCGCGGTTCGTTCTCCTTGACAGGCTGCTCCGGCTGCACGCTCTTGGCTTTCGGGAGCTGGATAATTTCGCCCATTTTGGCTTCTTCCCGGTTTTCTTGCCGCTCTGCCGGTTCTTCTGCAGCAGCGCCGTCTGCCACCAGAGAAGCAGACTTTGGCTCTTCTCCGGTGTCAGCGACGCTTGGCAAAGGCGCATGTTTCCTGTCATATGCTTTGCAGCAGGAACGCGCGGCGTAGCAGGCGACGGCGAAAAGCAATATGGTGGGGACTCCACCGAGGCGAACACCTGCGTAAGCGAGCCCTGTGGTGATCGCGCTGTTTACGAACAGAAAGCCGAGCCAAATCAGGCACTTGATCCACGAGTTTTTGAACGCCATAATGCACCTCTGTTCATAGTTGACTATGACTGTATTTGTTTTTCCTCAATAATAATCAGGTGATGTCCATAGGGGGCTCTTCTATGGAACCCGGCATATCACTTGCATTGTAAATGTAATGCAAATTGAAATCTTCCTTCAAGAAAAATTTACACTTTACCACTTGACCTCAAGCCAGCTTCAGGGAGTATGATGATTACAAAGCATCCAATCGGAGGTAAGCGATATGCGTTCTCTCATCCTTTACTACACCTACCACGGCAACACGCAGCGCATCGCCGAGCGCATCCACGCGGCCATCGGCGGCGACATTGCGCGCATCGACACCGTCGCGCCCTACACCGGCGACTATGACGACGTGGTCGCGCAGGGCGAGCGCGAGGTCAAGCGGGGCTACCTGCCGCCGCTCAAGCCGATGGACATCGACCTCGACCGCTACGACACGATCGTGCTCGGCACGCCCGTCTGGTGGTACACCTGCTCCCCCGCCATGCGTGCCTTTCTGACTGCGCATGACCTCAGCGGCAAGACCGTCTACCCCTTTGCCACGAATGGCGGCTGGCTCGGCCGCTCGATCCGGGACATGCGGGCGCTGTGCCCGGGCGCGGCGTTCCGGCCGGGGCTGGACGTGCACTTTGACGACACAACGCAGCGCACACCGGACGCGGACGTCGACCGCTGGATCGCAGCCATTCACGACTGAGGGGGGGATCTTTGCGGGTTCTGAATCCCCGCCGCGCGCAAAGCGCTGCTATTTACTTGTATTTTCTTCAAAAATGTGCTATCTTTTTGGTAAGCGGCCGCTGAGCGTCACCATGCGCGCTGCGCCGCCGACAGAAAGGAAGGGGCGAGATGGAGTCGAAAATGCTTGAAGCGCTGCGCCGCTACATTCAGGATTACGGTTGGAATTGGGGCATTGTACATAGCCTCATCAATCGCAAATTCGGCACGGACTACACGCTCGAGGAGCTGCAGCACTTCTATATACGCCGCGCCTGGCCGCAGCCGGGCAAAGCGCGCACCGTTTTCAAATGAGCCCACGGTCAAAGCACCCGGCTCGCGGCTTTTGCCGCGAGCCGGGTGCTTTTTCAGCGCGGGAGCTCTCCGGGCTGCACCCTGCCGAGGCGCTCCAGGCGCCGTATGATCGCGGTGCGGGAGCGCTGAAAATGCGTCTTGAGCTCCTCCACATCGCTGCCCGCGTCATACATCTGCAGCAGGGCACTGTCGTCCGCCTCCGTCCACGGCTTGCCCGCATTGGGCGGCGACGGGCGCTTTCGCCCGCCGGCTGTGTGCTGCAGCACGCAGTGCAGCGCGCGGATGATCTCCGGCCGGTTGCAGACGCTGTCGGACGGCAGACACTCCCCCGTCAACGGATCGACGCCGTCCGCCAGTTCGGTCAGCAGCGTCCTCGCGCGTTCCAATTCCATTCCTCCGCTCCTTTCTCCGCCGCGCAGCACGGCGGTCAAATATCCAGCTCCTCACAAAGCTCCGCGAGCGAGTGACCGCAGATAAACGGCAGCGCCATCGCCTCGTCCACGGAGTGCGCATCCACCGCATAGCCGTCATAGCACAGGGCAATATCCTCACGATGAAACGGGCAGATCGACCCGAATTTTCCGTGATAGGCAAAGTCGATGTCCTGCGTCAGGCTGTCGATCCACGCCCGCAGCTCGGGCGCCGTCATGTGTTAGTGCTCCCAGTATTTACGATCTTCAGGCAGCTGTCCGCTGCGCTTGCTCTCCGCCATCCATCTGCATTGATCGCAATAGTACTCAGCAGCGACAAACTCCAGATAGCTCTCACGCAGAAGGCCGACAATGTAATAAACGATCACCAAAAACAACGCAAACATATCGTTTCCCCTTTCCCGAAGCCGGTTTTTCCTCTGTGGTTTTACCCTATCACATCGCAAGTCCCATAAACAGGACTGTGCGGAGAGTTGTCCGGCATCCGTGAAAAATCCGGGCGGCGGCAGGCAAGGCATACAAAACGCCGGACGCTGCGATGCAGCACCCGGCGAGATGATTTGTTGACACGTTTTGTTGACACCCCGGTGGTTTAAAAACAACGGGGAAAAAGAAAAAATCCTGCGTCCTTACGGATGCAGGATTTTTTGTGGTGGAGATAAGCGGGATCGAACCGCTGACCTCTTGAATGCCATTCAAGCGCTCTCCCAGCTGAGCTATACCCCCACAGGCAAGGTGTATCTTATCAGAAAACAGCACGAATGTCAAGAACGTTTTTTCGATTCTGCGAAAAAAATCTGCGCAGCGGTTTTGCCCCCTGCGCAGACCGGTTTTTTTCGTCTGCTGCGCTCACGCCTCACAGTCGCTGCGGATGATCCCGGCGATGGCGGCGGCCAGCTTTTTGTGGCCGTCCGGGTCGAGATGCTCGCCATCGAGCGCACTCATCTGCGTGAGCGTGCCGGCGTCAAGAAAGCGCAGACCGTACGCCTCGGCGATCATGCGGTACTGCTCCGCCACGCCCTGCGACACGGTGAGTGACTGCGCGTCATACTCCGGGTCGCGCTGCGGCGCGGACGCGCCGAGCGGCGGCGGGCACACGAGCAGGATCTTTGTCCACGCGGGCAGCATGCCGATGACGAGCCGGATGAGCTTGTCCATGCCGATGCCGACCTCCTCGGCGGAGCGGGTCTTGTCCGCCTTGCAGTCGTTCGTGCCGAGCATGAGCACGATGTACTGCACCGGGCCGTGACTCTCGATGCTCAGCGGCAGCGTATCGAGCGCGGAGCGCCCGTCGCGGTTGCTGTCCGGAAAGGCCGCTGTGCGGCCGATCAGCCCGTCCTCCGCGACGTAATACCCGTCACCCAGCAGCGCCTGAAGCACGCCGGGATAGCGGATATCGCGCCCGTAGCGATGCTTCCAGTCGGGCGTGAAGCCGTATGTATTGCTGTCGCCGAAGCAGATGATCTCGATCATGCCGCGCACCTCACTTCAGGAAGCCGCTGATGATCTGCTCCTCGGCCTCCTTCTCGGTCAGGCCGAGGGTCATGAGCTTGTTGAGCTGCTCACCGGCGATCTTGCCGATGGCCGCCTCGTGGATGAGGCTGGCATCGACGGAGTTGGCCGTGATCTCCGGGCGCGCGCCGACGACACCGTTGTCCATGATGATGGCGTCGCACTCCGAGTGACCGGCGCACTTGTTGTTGCCGCGGATGTTGGAGTTGAACATCTGGGTGGAGTGATCCTTGGCGACCGAGCGCGAGATGACGTTCGTGCTCGACTCATAGCCGTCGAGGTCGACGGAGAAGTTCGTCTCCGCGTGCTGATGGCCGTGGGTCATGATCTTTTCCTTGATGATGAGCGTCGCACCGTCGGTCAGATGCGCCTTCGTGTCGCGGATGGTGGAGTCGATGCCCTTGATCTGGGTCGTCTCCATCTCCATGTAGGCGTTCTCGCCGAGGTCAACGATCGTCGTCGGGTTCATGACGTTCTCGCCGTTGCCGTCGCCCTCACCGTAGTGCTTTTCAATGTAGCGCACGCGGGCATTCTTGCCGACGAAGAAGCTGTGGATCCCGTCGTGGCGGGACTCCTGCGTGCCGCAGTTGTGGATGCCGCAGCCGGCGACGATGGTCACATCGCAGTCCTCGCCGATGAAAAAGTCGTTGTAGACCATATCCTTGAGACCGGTCTGAGAAATAATGACCGGGATGTGCACGCTCTCGTTTTTCGTGCCGGGAGCAATGTAGATGTCGATGCCGGGCTTGTCTTCCTTCGTGACGATGTTGATGTGCGCGGTCGTGTTGCGGCCGGCGAGCTTGCCGTCGGCGCGGATATTATAGGCACCCTCGGGGATGCCGTGGAGGTCTGCGACCTCCTCAAGCAGTTTTTTCTCAATCGCATCCATGGTATTTCCCTCCCTCAGACCTTGTCAGCCAGACGGCTGCACACGCGCGACGCCTCCATGAGCACGGGCATGATCTCATCCTTGGTGCCGATGGTGCGGACCTCACCGTCGACGAGCACGACGATCTTGTCGGCCGTCTCCAGGATGCGCTCCTGGTGCGAGATGATGAGGATGCTGCCGTGGATCGTCTCATGCATCTTCTCGAACACGCTGATGAGGTTCTGGAAGCTCCAGAGGTCGATGCCGGCCTCGGGCTCGTCGAAGATGGACATCTTCGTGCCGCGGGCGAGCATGGTCGCGATCTCGATGCGCTTGAGCTCGCCGCCGGAGAGGCTGGCGTTCACTTCGCGGTTGACATAATCCCGCGCGCACAGGCCGACCTCGGACAGGTAGGTGCAGGCCTCGTTGGTCGAGAGCTTCTTGCCGGAGGCGATGCTGATGAGGTCAAAAACGGTGATGCCCTTAAAGCGCACCGGCTGCTGGAAGGCGAAGCTGATGCCGCGGCGCGCACGCTCGGTGATGGACAGATGCGTGATGTCCTCACCGTCGAGCAGGATCTGACCGGAGGTCGGCTGCTCGATGCCGGCGATGAGCTTGGCCATGGTGGACTTGCCGCTGCCGTTCGGGCCGGTGATGACGACCATGCGTTCATCGACCGTGAGGCTCACGTCCTTGAGGATCTGGCGGACCCCCTCGTCCGTCTCAGCCTCAAAGCAAAGGTGTTTGAGTTCAAGCATTGGTTGGTTCCCTCTTCTCTTTGTTTCAAATCTTTGTATCAAAAATCTTCGTCGTCAAATTTATCGGACAGATCTTTCTGAAAAGACAGCTTCGACTCCTTGTGCTCAATGAGCCGGCGGATGTTGCTGCGGTGCTTGGCAACGAGCAGGATCACGCAAAACAGGCTCAGCAGTGCAGGCAGCTTGCCGCAGGCGGCGAGCACGCCGATGGGCGCGATGAGCGCTCCGCAGACACTGCCGAGCGACACATAGCGCGTGGCCCAGACGATGCCCACGAAGATCAGCAGCGAGACGAGCCCGGTCGGAAAGCTCACGATCAGCAGCATGGTCTCGGCGCAGAGCACACCCTTGCCGCCGCGAAAGCCGTAAAACACCGGGTAGATATGGCCGAGCATGACACAAAAGCCCGCGAACACCTGACCCGTGGCCGCCGCGCCCTGCGTGCCCATGATGAGGCCGCCGGCCACGACCGCGATGACGGTCTTGAGTACATCCGTGCCGATGACGATGGCGAGGCCGGGCGCGCCGAACGTGCGGTAGAAATTCGTCAGGCCGGCGTTGCCGCTGCCGTAATCGCGCACGTCACGGTGAAAGACGTATTTTGAGGCGATGATCGCTCCGTTGAGCCCGCCGAGCAGGTAGGAAAAAACGGCGATGGCCGCGAGCAGTCCTGGGATCATTCCTGCTCTCCCTTCTGCCGGATGACCATGCGGATGGGCGTGCCCTCCAGGCCGAACACGGCGCGGATCTGATTTTCCAGATAGCGCTGATAGGAAAAATGGAACAGCTCCCGGCTGTTGCAGAACACGACGAAGCAGGGCGGCTTGACGCCCGTCTGCGTCATGTAATAGATCTTCAGGCGGCGGCCCTTGTCCGTCGGCGGCTGGACACGCGCCTGCGCGTCGGCGAGGACGTTGTTGAGCATGCCGGTGGTGATGCGCATGGCGCTCTGGTCGTTGACAAAGTTGATGAGCTCGAACAGACGCTCGGTGCGCTGGCCGGTGAGCGCCGAGATGAACAGCACCGGCGCATAGGACATGAAGCTCAGGTCACGCAGGACGTCCTTGCGCATCTTCTCCATGGTGCCGGTCTCCTTGTCGACCAGATCCCACTTGTTGACGACGATGATGGACGCCTTGCCCGCCTCGTGCGCGAGACCGGCGATCTTCGTGTCCTGCTCTGTGACGCCGTCACGCGCGTCGATCATGATCAGGCACACATCCGCACGCTCGATGGCGAGCTTTGCGCGCATGACGGAGAATTTCTCAATGCGGTCGTCCACGCGGGACTTGCGCCGGATGCCGGCGGTATCGACAAAAATATACTTGCCGTATTTGTTTTCAAAGCGGCTGTCGACGCTGTCGCGCGTCGTGCCGGCGACATTGCTGACGATGACGCGCTTTTCGCCGAGGATGAGGTTCACGAGCGAGGACTTGCCGACGTTCGGCTTGCCGATAACGGCAACGCGGGTATAGTCCGCGTCCGCATCGGAGGCGTCCTCAGGCGGAAAATGCTCCAGGCAGGCATCGAGCAGGTCACCCGTGCCGTGACCGTGCACGGCAGAGACGGCGATCGGGTCGCCGAGGCCGAGGGAGTAAAACTCATAGATGCCGGGATCGACCGCGCCGGTGGAGTCCATCTTGTTGACGGCCAGCACAACGGGCTTTTTCGAGCGCAGGAGCATATTGGCCACCTCCTGATCGGCGGCGGTCACGCCGGTGCCGATCTCGGTGACGAGCACGACGACGTCGGCCGCGTCGATGGCAAGCTGCGCCTGCTCGCGCATGAACAGCAGGATCTCATTGTCGGTGCTCGGCTCGATGCCGCCGGTGTCGACGATGTCGAACGTGCGGCCGCACCACTCGCACTCGGCATAGAGCCGGTCGCGCGTGACGCCGGGCGTGTCCTCAACGATGGACAGGCGGCGGCCGCAGAGCTTATTGAAGAGCATGGACTTGCCGACGTTCGGCCGGCCCACGATCGCAACCAGTGGTTTGGACATGATCACCCCTCCTTATGGGGATTGTATTTGTAGTACTCCGCGCCGTCGGTGCTGCCGCTGCCGCGGTCGGGCAGGTGCACCTCCGGCAGGATGCCGAACATGGCGTCGCAAAGGGCGAAGCCGTCGGCGTCCACGGGATAGATGGGCACGCCGAGCGCGGCGCTGGCCTGCTCGAGCGTAATGTCGTCGAGAAAGTCCAGCTCGTCGTGGCGCACCATGTTGCTGGAGATCAGCAGCCGCTCACCGAGGTCCTTCCCGCGCAGCTGCGCGATGAGATCCTGCCCGGTAATGAGGCCGGAGACATTGATGCTGCGGCCGAAAAAGTCATTTTCGATCGCATAGACGTGTCCTTGTATTGTAGCATACTTTTCGCGCGCCGTACACAAAAGTTTTTCCAGAAACGGCGCTGCCGAAACGCCCGCCGCCACAGAGAACGGCACGCCGTCCGGCGGGTCGGACAGACGCAGCGCGGCCTGAAACTCCGTCTGCTGCAGGCGCAGCATGCCGACGCCGTTTTCCAGCTGCGTGAATTCCTCGTAGAATTCCTCCGGCGGCAGTGCGCGCCCCGCCTTGAGATACAGCTCGTCGGCGCAGAAGAAGATGCGCGTGCCGAATTTTTCAACGCATTCGTCACCGAAGGCGTTGACGAGGTCAAGCGTCTCGGCCGCGTGCTCAGGCGTAAACGGTGTGAGCGGATAGAGCCCCTCACGAAACTTCGTCAGGCCGACCGGCACGATCGACACACTGTGCACCTGCGGATAGAGCGCCGCGAGGTCGCGCATCGTGCGCTGCAGCTGCGCGCCGTCATTCAGACCGGGGCAGCAGACGATCTGGCAGTTCATGGTGATGCCGCCGTCGGAAAAGCGGCGCATGATCTCGAGCGTCTTGCCCGCGCGCGGATTGCCGAGCAGAAACGAGCGCAGCTCCGGATCCGTGGCGTGCACGGAGACGTTGATGGGGCTGATGTGCAGGTCGATGATGCGCTGCACCTCGCGCTCGGAGAGGTTCGTGAGCGTCATGTAGTTGCCCATGAGAAAGCTCAGACGCGCGTCATCGTCCTTGAAATACAGCGTCGGGCGCATGCCGGGCGGCATCTGGTCGATGAAGCAGAACACGCAGTGGTTGGCGCACGAGTGGGCGTTGTCCATGAGGTAGGTCTCAAAATCCAGCCCCAGCTCGCCGCCGAGCGGCTTTACGATGTGCACGGTGTGCTCCGACCCGTCCGGACGGCGCAGGCACACCGCAAGCTGCGGGTCATAGGCGTAGTATTTATAGTCCAGCACATCGGTGATCGGGTTGCCGTTGATGGACACCAGCCGGTCGCCGGGGTGGGCTGCGTGGCGCAGCGGGCTGTCGGGGTCGATGTGGCTGATCGTGCAGCGATGCATACGCCGCGCCTCCTTTGCGGGAATTCTTTTGCTATATGCCGGAAAACTCCGGCATATAGCAAAAGAAGAGGGGCAAACGCTCCTCTTCTCAGCTTCTTTTAGTCGTCAACCTTGATGACGTCGCGTCCGTTGTACTTGCCGCAGGTCTTGCAGGCGTGATGGGGCATGACGAATGCGCCGCAGTTCGGGCACTTCACGATCGCCGGAGCGGTGAGCTTCCAGTGGGACGAACGACGCTTATCACGTCTCTGTCGAGACACTTTTCCTTTCGGGACTGCCATGATGACACCTCCTCGTCAGTCGCTGTTATGAGCAGCTTCCTCTTCTTCGTCAGTTTTATTATCCAAAAGCTGCTCTAATACAGCCATTCTTGGATCGCGGGGTTTTTGACACCGGCACGGCCCGAGGTTCAAATTCGCGCCGCAGCGGTCGCACAGCCCGGCACAGTCGGGCTTGCACAGGCACTTGGTATCCATGCTGAGGATGAAGCAGGTGGAGAGCACCTCGTCCACATCGAGCCAATCTCCGTCGAGCGTAAACACCTCAGGATCGTCGTCCTGCGCATCCGCCGTGATGTCGGCATGCAGGTCGAGGTCGACCGTGCGCGGAAACTCCGCGCCGCAGCGGTCGCACACGCACAGCATCTCCGCATGCAGTTTGCCCTGCAGTGTGAGGATGCCGGCCGTATTGACCACCTTGCCCTCGGCCGTGATCGGTGCGGTGTACGCCCGGACAGAGGGAAAGTCCAGCAGAGCCGTGTCCAGCTCCTGCGAAAACGGAACGCTCCCGCCGGGAATTTCTATGATTTCTCTCAAATTCAGTCTCATAGCGCACCTCGCACAATCGCTTTAGTATTATAGATGATATCCACCCCAATTGTCAACAGGAATTTGTGTTGACAATGCGCTGAAAATCCGCGATAATCGTTGCGTGGAGATGGTACATGCTATGAAAGAGATCCAAATACGCAAAAATGACGCCGGCCAGCGGCTCGACCGCTTCGTCGGAAAGGCCGTTCCCCTGCTGCCGGAATCGCTGCTGCAAAAATATATCCGCCTCAAGCGCATCAAGCGCAACGGCAAGGGCACAAAGCGCGACGTGCGCCTCGTCGAGGGGGATGTATTGCAATTATACATCAATGACGAGTTTTTTGAAAGACCTACGGAGGAAAATGCCTGGCTGAAAATTGCGACGCCGCGGCTGGACATCGTCTATGAGGACGAGAACATCCTGCTGGCGGACAAAAAGCCCGGCGTGCTGTGCCACAGTGCGGGCGAATGGAGCTGGGACACGCTCATCTCGAACATCCAGGCCTATCTGCGTCAGAGCGGCGAATGGGACCCGAAGGCCGAAAACGCCTTTACCCCCGCGCTCTGCAACCGCATCGACCGCAACACCGGCGGCATCGTCATCGCGGCGAAAAACGCCGAGGCGCTGCGCATCCTGAACAATAAGATCCGCGACCGTGAGATCGACAAGGCCTATCTCTGCGTCGTCTGCGGGCGGCCGAAGCCCGCCGAAGGACGGCTGGAGGGGTATTTGTTCAAGGACGCGGTAAAAAACCAGGTCTACGTGACGAAAAAGCCGCAGCCGGGGGCGAAATCCGCCGCGACGGAATACCGCACGCTGCAAAGCAGCCGGGGGCTCTCGCTCGTCGAGTGCCGGCTGCTGACCGGGCGCACGCACCAGATCCGCGCACAGATGGCCGCCGCCGGCTGTCCCCTGCTCGGCGACGGGAAGTACGGCCGCGAGCGCATCAACCGCACCTACGGCGAGACGGGGCAGATGCTCTACTCCTACAAGCTCACCTTCACCCTGCCGACGGACGCGGGCATCCTGGAATACCTGCGCGGAAAAACGTTTCAGGTGCAGCAGGTGGCCTTCGCAGAGAAGTATTTCCCGGGCTTTCAAATTCCATAAACGCACGGCGCCGGACGGGATCTCCGTCCGGCGCCGTATGTTTTCGCATCACTCAGAGCCGTTCCATGCGGAAGGCTGCATAGACGTCCCGGCGGGTGAAGCCGTCCGTGGGGACAAACCATGCCTCCGGCAGCGCGGTCACGTGATCCGCCGGGTGCGCCGCTGCAGAGACAAGGCCGTTTTCCCGGCACCAGGCCATGGCGCCGTCATAGGCACCGGCGCGGCCAGTCCGGCGCAGCTGCGCGACGCGGCGCGCGATCGCGTCCGCCTTCGGCGTCAGCAGCATCGCCAGCTCGCCCACCGTCATGAGATCGTCGAGCCGCAGGCGGTTATCGGAAAAGACAATCGCCCGCTGCTCCGCAAGCGCCGTCAGGCGGTCAAACAGCGGTTCCTCGCGGCCGACATCCGCAAAGGGGCTCTCCGCCAACAGCTCGCCCACGGGCACGACCTGATAGCCGTATTCCTGCAGCAGCGCCAGCTGCTGGCCGAGTGCAAAGGCACCGGTGTGCGCTTGGCCATGTTGTAGCCGTCCTTCTGGAAAATGATCTGCCCGCAGAAAAAGTCCGGGTCTTTTTCCAGCGCCTTGCGCATCGGCTCGACCATAGCGCGGATCTCCGCCTGCAGGGCCGCCTCCGGATCCGGATCCGTAGACGGGAGCCAGCCCGCGCCGTCAAACGACGCCGCCATGTACTGATAGCCCATACGGTCATAGACATCGTAGCTGGTAAAGCCGCCGGTCATCTTGTCCACATAGTGCGGCGGGCGTGCAAGCGTCATCGTATAGCCATAGCGCGTCTGCATGAGCGCGTGCAGGCGGCCGAGATCCTCCACCGCGGCATCAAAGCCGGGAAGGTATTCGCGCGCGCCGTATACAAACGGTTTCTTGCCGAAAATGATGTGCCGGTAGCCGTGGTTCGTGATCTGGTGGCCCTCGGCGAGCATACGGCGGATGAGGCGGTCATTGTGCTCCGCGCCGCCCTGCTCGTCGCAGTGAATGTCCGGATAATGGTCGAAGCGCACGCCGCCCCACGCGGCGCTGCCGAGCTTACCGGCCTCGTCGGGATAGTTGGCGCTCGTATCGCCGATGACGTCAAAGCTGCCTCGGGCACCGTACTGCGCCAGCGTATCGAGCAGGACGTCCGTAAGCGCACGGCCGTCAAACCGATCCGGCGACGCGGGCAGCCCCATCGGCCCGTCGTCAAACGTCATGGCGCAGATGCGCCGGGGCGTCTGCACGCGCTCGATGCGCCGGGTGTAGCCGACATAGTGCTTTTCTGCGGGCGTGATGAGTTTCTTGACGATCTTTTTGCCCTGTTTTCCTGCTTTAACGATCCAAGACATGATAGGTCTCCTCTTTCCACGTGATATCCTGCAGGCAGCACTTTGCGGCAAAGAGCGCCCACTTGGCATAGGCGGCCGCACCGGCATGGGTGCGTCTGCGCTTGGTCAGCTGGCTCTCGGCAACATAGCGCGCCTTTCCGCGCCGCCCGTCCACAGCCGTCGCCCCGCGCAGCAGCGCCGCACGGACGGCCGGCAGCGTCAGTGCATCGACCTCCAGCGTCACGACGCCGTTGCCGATCTCCTCAGGCAGGTGCGCATCGCTGCCGGCCGTGGCCGGCTTTTGCGCACGCTGCGCAAGCGCGCACGCCATGGCGTTGGCCTGCGGGTTCTTGCGATCGGCCCGACCGTTCCAGACCTCGATGCCATCGAGCCGGTCGAGGTAGGCGTCGAGCCGCTGCGCATCGCAGCTGCGCTCGAACGGGTGCGCCATCACGGCGAGGCCGCCGCAGGCGTGCACGGCGTCGATCGCGGCGCCCAGCTCCCGCGCCTCGATCTGCTCGGTGACGAACAGGCCCAGCAGATGCCCCTGATCCGTCGAGAGCTCAACGCCGGGGATGAGCAGAAAATCCGGCGCGTCCCACGTCTCGGTCAGGGCGCGGTCATGATCGCACACGGCGACGCCCTGCAAGCCCCGTGCACGCGCGCACGAGACGATCTCGTCAAGGGACATACGCCCGTCCGGCGAGTGCTCGGAATGAATGTGCAGGTCAAATCTGACCTCCATGGGCAAAGCTCCTCTCTGCGCGGAAATCACCCGCGCGCAAACAGGCTGTTTTTCAGATAGACCCAGAACACGCGGTTATCACCCCGGCAGCGCAGGGCCTCCTTCGCCGTGAACAGGTCGGCAATGCTGCGCAGAAATATGCCGACGCGCCCGGCGCGCAGATAATGCAGCGCAGCGAGCGTATCATTGAGCAGAAAGCGCATACGCACGCCGGAGCGATAATCCTGCGCAGTATAGCGCACCCGTTCCCCCGCCGCAGCGCGGGCATAGTACGCCGTGAACGGGCTTTGGGCCGCCTCCGTCATCGGGAAGCTGCCCCAGACGCGGGGATTGACCTCCAGCAGACAGTCACCCTTGAACTCCACCATGGCCATGCCCGTGAAGCCGAACGAGTGCAGCAGCCGGTATGCGCGATCAATGAGCGCGGCGTCGTAAAAGCTCTCGCAGCAGGTCGACGGGCCGCCGGTGACCGGATATTCGCGGATGCGGCGGTGGCACAGCGCGCAGATCAGGCGGCCATCCCGGCCAAGCAGCAAGCTCACGCCAATACCGGGGCCGGTGATCCTGTCCTGCACGATCGGCGCCGGGTCGTAGCGCTGCATGCGCGCAAGGATCTGCGCATATGCCTCCGGCGTGTCGGCAACGGCGTACCGGTCGGCGGCCTTGAGGCCGAATTTCTCGCCGCAGTGCGGCTTGATGACAACGGGATAGCGCTCCGGCGGGACGCCGTCATATTGCCGCGGCACCGGGATGCCGAGGCTCTGCGCGCGCGCATGCACCGTCTCCTTGTCATTGAGTGCATCGAGCACTGGCCGGGGCGCGATAAGAAAATCCGCGACCCGGGCAAACCGCTCCCGCTGCGCGGCGACCGTGTTGAGCGTGACCGCACCGACGCAAAACAGCACCGGACGGTCATACGTCTCCAGCAGCGCCGCAAGCCGATCTGCATAGCTGTCGTCGGCCGCAGCCCCGTCGATCCACCGAAAGACCGCACAGCAGCGTGAGGCTGCGACCGCCGGCACAGCGTGCGCGTCGGCACGCGTCTGCGTCACGATCACCTGATAGCCCGCGCGGTGCAGTGCACGCACCGCCGCGATGGACGACCGGTATTTCCCGTCTGTCACGATGGCTGTTTTCATGTCCGTTCCCTCCCGCTCCCGGCGCGGAGCTGTCGATCTTGTGCCTCTTATAATACCAAACCTGTGCAGAAAATACAAGACGGCGCAGCGGGCGCACTGCCGAAAAGCAGAGCGCC
>ERZ773260.3172-NODE-3172-length-16256-cov-2.852108_pt1 | contig 16256 bp, 7 predicted proteins | sample MGYA00511387_ERZ773260 | MGnify/ENA primary metagenome ERZ773260 (study PRJEB29015, sample SAMEA2737745) | human gut metagenome | biome: human gut; feature: human-associated habitat; material: faeces | place: China | collected 2012 ... | reverse complement strand
TGTGGACGTTGCCGATGCGGCGGGTCGCCAGAGCGAGCTTCTCACGGATCTCGCCGGCCTTTACGACCAGATCCCGCACATTTTCAATGTAAACTTTGGCCATGTTTTGAAAGCCGTCCTTTCTGTTGTGTTTAATAGATCGAATATCCGCCGTCCACGGGGATATTGATGCCGGTCACATAGGAAGAGGCATCGCTCGCGAGGAAGAGCAGCACGCCCTGCAGCTCGTCGGTGGTGCCGAAGCGCTTGATGGGAACGACCTCGAGGCACATGTCGTGTCCGGTCTTGTCCATCACGCCTTCATGGATGCCGGACCAGATGTAGCCCGGAGAGATGGTGTTCACGCGGATGCCGTAGGGCGCGAGACCCGCCGCCATATAGCGCGCCATCTGGGAGATACCAGCCTTCGCGGTGCCATAGGTGCAGACCGGAGACGGGCCGCCGCCGATGAAGTTCGCGTTGTAGCCGGACAGCGAGGACGTCATGATGATCGAGCCGCCGTGGTTGTGCTTGCGCATGATGTGCTGTGCGACCTGCGCAGTCAAAAATGCGCCGTTCAGGTCGATGTCGATGACCTTCTTCCAGGTCTCGTAGGGGACGTCGACGTTGTCGCCCGGCAGGCAGACGCCCGCATTGATGTGCGCAATGTCCACAGTGCCAAGCTCGCGGACGAGATCCTCCTCCAGCTTGTCGACCTGCGCCTTGTCGGACACGTCGCAGTACAGCGGAATGATCTTCACGCCGTAGCGCTCGGACATCTCCTTGCACAGTGGCTCGAGGCGTTCCTTCGCGGCGGGAATGTCCACCAGCGCGACGTCCGCACCCGCTTCCGCCCAAGCTGCCGCGACGTTCCGGCCAATGCCTCCGCCGCCGCCCGTGACGAAGCCCTTCTTGCCCTTCAGCGAGAATTTGTCCATCAGCCGGTAGGACGGGTCCTTCCAGCGATCCTTCGGATAAATGTCATAGAATTCTGCCATGTTTACAGGTTCCTCCTTCGTCGTTTTGCCATTACTTTTTCGAAATAGCGCATAGATGATTCAGGTCACTTGTAATCGATATATTTGCACTTATTGCACAAAATATCTGGGACTTGATGTCTGTATTTGCAGTCTATCACCAATATCAGCCCTTGACAAATACGGATATTCTATCCTGAACATATAACCAAAAGGCATACTTTCACATATTGACAAAATTCGTTCGTTCAGATATAGTGAACTTGAACAAAAACCGGCGCGTAGAAAGGAGCACCACGGCCCATGAAAATGAAGCAGTTGGAATATTTGATTAAAATTGCCGAATGTGGCTCCATCTCAAAGGCCGCGCAGGAGCTGTACATCAGTCAGCCTAGCCTGACGAAGGCCATCAGCAGTCTGGAAGAGGAATTCCACGTGCAGCTCCTGCTGCGCAAACCGCGCGGCGTGGAGCTGACGATTGAGGGCAAGAGCTTTCTGCACTACGCGCGCAGCGTCGTCACGGCGGCAAATGCCCTCGAGAGCAACTTTTCCGGTCAGGGCGGCGCGGGCCGCTCGCGCCTGTTTATCGCCTCGCAGCAGCTCGACTTTGTCCATCCGCTCATCCTGAAGACCTATCTGCAAAATCAGGACCGCAGCCTGCATTATAACCTCGTGGAGACCGACCGCAACGATGTGACGCGCATGGTGCTCAACGGCAAGGCGGACATTGGACTCTTTGTCCGCAGCAGCGCGGATGCCAAGAGCTACCTCTGGAATACCGAATCCAAGCGCCTGAGCCTCCATTCGCTCGATAAGGCGGGCGTCTATGTCTGCCTCGGGCCATGTTCGCCCTATTACCATCGAAAGAGTATGCGCTTTTCCGAGGTGGAAAAATGTCCGCAGGTCGTGCTCGACATGGAAGAGGCTGCCACGCAGGATCTCTTCGTCGACAACAAGGACAACCATTTCAACATGGACAAGGCCATCTTTTTCAATTCCACAACAGCCTGTGAGAACTTCCTGCTCGAAACGGAGGCCGTGCTCTACGTTGCGAAGTGGGCCATCGGCTGCTTCCGCGATCCGCGCATCCGCGTCCTGAAGGTGCTCGAGTCCGGCGACGAAGAATCCGAGCTGGTCTGGATCAAGCGCCGCGGCGACCCGCTCATGCCCACGGAAATGCAGTTCCTACAGCACCTCTATCAGTATTTCGGCGCCTCCGCCCCCACCGACCTGGAAGATTGACCCTTCCCACCTGAAACAGACGCCGCAGCGGAAACTGCCCAAAAATCCGCTTGCAAAATACGCCTCTTTCCGATATGATATAAGGAGCTATAAAAGCATCCGAAGCGGCCCGTTCCGCTTCCCCAAAAACCGAATAGATACCGTAATACACGCCGCTCCCGCCGTCCTCCGGCAGGGGCCGCAAGGAAGAAGGCCGCAAGGCCGACACGAAACGGTGCTGTGCGCGCGAGGCCACGCCGAAGCGATTGAATCGCCGGGACGAAATGTCCGCCATTGCAGGGATGACCTGTGAGAAGGCAGGATGTGGCCGCAGGAGCATTTGCTCCCTAACGCAAGTCAGAAGACCTGTATTACCGCAGCTTTTTCGCTGCGTATGGTATGTGCAGCGGCGAGCGATTTCCCGGTTGCACCCGGCAGGAGCAGACTTCCTGCCGGAGCTTTTGCCGCTGATTTCAGAATTGAGATCGGCGGCTTTTGTATGGAGAAATGCCGCCCCAGAACCACGTCACAGGAAGGACAGTCCCCACCTTGGGGGCGGACGATACGCATGAACAGATTCTTTTCCAAATTTCCATGGCTGCGCCCGCTGGGCTGCGGCCTGCTTGTCTGTGCCCTTGTGCTCAGCATCTGCCTGCCGCTGCTCGGGATGCGCGCCGCCGAACCAGACAACCCCATTTTGCAAGCCGAACCCCAGGAAATCACCGTCCTGCAGGCGGGCAATGCCCCCGGCCATTCCGGCTCCGGCGACGGTCTGAACGCCTCTGGCTCCGGCGCAAACGGCGACACAGAGAGCGATCTCACCGGCGAAGCCGAGCATCCCGACCCTGAAGAGGCGGACAGCGAAGCCGGCCAGAGCACCGAACCCGCCCCGCAGGAGCAGCCTGCCCAGCCCGACTATTCCGACCTGGACATCGGCACAAACGCTGATTCCAATTCCGGCAGCGAAGGTGAAGAGCCGGGCGATACCGGCGAAACGGATGAATCGCTCCCGCTTCCCGATCTCGACCTCGGCGCGACTCTGACGTGGTATAAATACGGCGCACAGCCCGCCGCCATCGCCTGCACCCCCGGCGAGACCGTCGGCAAACGCATCCTCCTCTCCCAGCTGAACAATGGCATGCTTCCCTACGACCTACGCCTCACCGGCCTCAACGCACCGGACGCCCGCATCACCGGGGCCTTCTTCGCCGCCGGAAACGGCGTCCCCAGCCCCATCGACCCCAGCGGCTCCGTCGTCATGACGCTGCCGGACGGCGCAGAATTTCAAAATTACGTCTTTCTCCTGCAAGCCCACGTTACGCAGAAAACCGCAAACGGCGAACCCGTCGAGACGGATGTGGAATTTACCTTCCTCCTCCGTCTGGAGTCCGGCCTCGACCTCGATCTTCGCCTCGCCTGGCAGACCACGTCCAGTCCCGCCGAAGCCACCTGCGGCGCGAACAACACCACCACACGCACCGTCAAGAGCGACACGCTCACCGACGGCCTCTTCCAGTACAGCTTCGACTTCCTCGGCGAGAGCGCCCGCACCGCCGAATTTGTCAGCGCGGACTACCGCGCCGGAGACGGCGAAACGGGCACGTTGTCCCAGTCCGGCGTCCTGCAAATGTCCCCGGCTGACGGGCAGGATCAGGAGACCTATTTTCTCAGCGTCACGGCCCGCGCCTCCGGCCAGACCGTCCGCTATTCCTTCGTTCTCACCTATGAGGACGGGCTGGATCTCCAACTGAAATTCTCGTGGCTGGAACGTTCTGTTACCCGCCGCGACACGCTTTGCGCCGCAAACGGCGGTGCCAGCCTCACCATCAAGCACAACCATCTCAAGGACGGCCTCTTGCAGTATCAGCTTGCCCTCACAGGCCGCAGCGCGGACAAGGCCGCCATCACCTCCGCCACGCTCAACTCTGATGCGCTGAGCACGGACGCGGGCAGCATCCAGCTCCAGTCCGCCGAAGGCGGCGCATCCTACACGATTGTCGTCACCGCCGAATCCGGCGGCAAAACCATCACATTCAAGCTCCTGCTCCGCTATCAGAGCGATGTCAGCCTGAAAATGACCTATTCCGTGCTTGAAAACGACATCGAGCGGCCGCGCCAGTTGACCTGCGAAAATGGCCGAACCTTTACCGCCGACGTTATCCGGGACGACCAGCTGGCAGACGGCCTCCTGACGTATCAGTTCTCCATCGAGGGCGAGGAGGCCTCCGACGCAATCATCACCAACGTCGAATTCCTCAATGGCCGTGGCCGTTCCACCTCCTCCACCCCAAGCAGCCCTACCGCCTCCGGCACCGCCGCGCTCACCCTTGGTCATGACAACAAGACGACCGGCAATAACACCTTCACCGTCACCGCAAAGCAGGGCGATACGACCTACCAGTTCACCTTCGTCCTGCCCTATAAGCATCAGGGCGAGCAGTCCGTCAAAATCGATGTCAACAATTACACGGACGGTCAGGAGATCTCCGTGTCCGCCGACGGCGGACTGGAACTCCGTCCGAGCATCCGCGCATATCGCGAAAACGCCGACGGCACAACCAGCATCATCTATGCCTCCGGCCTGAACGGCTCGCAGATCACCGTCTCGCTCTACCGTCTGGAAAACGGCAGCCGCGTCCAGACCTTCTTGCCCGAAGCCTCCACCGGCCAAGGCTCCGACGGTTCCCAGGAATACGTCTTCCATCCCACGATCCCGGCCAATGCCCCCGGTGAAGATTTCGAATTTGAACTCTGCATCCGCGCCGAAGACGAAGAGGGCAACTGGGGCGAGCAAACGCTCACGCTTCACGCCAAGCGCAGCGAAAAGGGCCAGAAAACCGGCCACACCGCCCAGATCTACATTGATCTCGGCGTCCTCGGCCTCGGGACCTACGGGCCAGTCTCCTATGAGATCCTCTCCGGCGAACCGCTCTCCTACGTCGTCGCCAAGGTCATCCTCAACGAGACCGTACCCGCACCGTTCGACAAGCCATGCGCCCTCCTCCCCGGTGACTGGACCGGCATCACCGAAGGCTCGCTCGACAGCGGTTTTTATCTCGCCGCGCTCAACAACGGTCAGCTTGCCTCCAGCGCAAAAGCCCTCAGCATTGATCAACTCCCGAACGGCTGGTCCACCTTCAGCGACGATCAGGCCGCCTTCGACTACATCGACGGCTGCTTCGGCGCGGGCACAAATCTCGCCCGCCTCTGGCGCTGCCTCTACAAAAACCGCGTCCCGCTCAGCAGCGGCCGATACTATTCCGATGGCTCTCTCGGCGAATTCAACTTCACCGAGGCATCCGGCTGGATGTACACCACCGGCCAGACAACCGTCTACCCCGGCCACAGCCTCTCCAACGAATCCTTCACCAGCAGCGGCAGCGACGTCCTCATCCTCCGTTATACGCTCGCCTGTGGCTGGGACGTCGGCGGCCGCATGGGCGACAAGGGCAACGGCGGCGCGGGCTACTGCATCACCTGGGAATCCGGCGGCTGGGTCGACCACGGCCACAACTACTCCGCCGAGCCAGATGCGGACGGAAACTTCGTCTGCACCAGCTGCGGCGCAGTCTCCTCCACGAGCTGCACCCACACCGCCCCGCACGAATGGCGTGCCCTGGACGACGGCGAACACCATATGGAATACTGCACCTCCTGCAAGCAGCCGGTCACCGGCGTACAGGAATCGCACGAGAAAACCTTCACAGACAATGCCGACGGCCAGACCCATACCGTCAAGTGCAGCAAATGCTCCTACGTCTTCGAGGCGCAATCCGCGCACCGCTGGCCCACCGACGAAGAGCTTGCGCAGAAAGCCACCTGCACCGATCCCGTCACCCTCACGATCGAATGTAAGGACGGCTGCGGCGCGGCGAAGGAAGTGACCATCCCTCCCGCCGGCCACCAAACCGGCGCGGAGCACGTGCCCTTCGGCGCGGAAGGCCACCGTGTAAAATGCACTCGCTGCGGCCAGTTGGTCGGCGATCTCCTCCCGCACAGCTGGGTCTACGCCAGTCACGAGCTGTATTGTCCCACTTGCTACTACACCCACAGCGAAGGCTGCACCGGCGAACTGACCGGCACGCCTAATGCCGACGGCGCAACGCACACGATCTTCTGCCCCATCTGCGGCGCCTCCGCCAACGGCGGAGTGCATGACCAGAACGGCGAAAGCGGCACTTGCTCCGTCTGCGGCTACGCCCCGCAGCCTGTTGAGCCGGTCGACCCGCCTGTTGGCCCGACCGAACCCACACCCACCGATCCCGAAACTCCCACTGACCAGGAAGAAGGAGAAACTACAGATGAATGAGAAAATTCAGAACATTTTGACGGAGATCGAATCCGTCATCGTCGGCAAAAACGAGAACGTCGAGAAAATCCTAATGGCGATCTTCGCACAGGGCCACGTCCTCATGGAGGACGTCCCCGGCGTCGGCAAAACGACCACGGCCCTGACTTTTGCCAAAGTCCTCGGCCTCGACACCCGCCGCGTCCAGTTCACGTCGGACACCGTTCCCTCGGACGTCATCGGCTACTCGGTGTACGATAAATCGGTCGATTCCTTCGTCTACAAGCCCGGTGCGATCATGACCAATCTCCTGCTGGCCGACGAGATCAACCGTACCTCGAGCAAGACGCAGTCTGCCCTTCTGGAAGCGATGGAAGAGCATCGCGTCACCGTCGACGGTCAAACCTACGACCTCCCGACGCCCTTCGTCGTCCTCGCGACCCAGAACCCCACCGGCTCGGCTGGCACAACGCTCCTGCCCAGCTCCCAGCTCGACCGCTTCCTCATCCGCCTCAGCATGGGCTATCCCGACCACCGCAGCCAGATCAACATTCTCCGCGACCGCCACAGCGAAAATCCCCTCGATCGCGTCCAGCCCGTCGTCACAAAGGACGAATTGCTTCAGCTGGTGCAGGAAACCCGGAACGTCGAGGCCAACGACCGCATCTTTGACTATGTCACCACCCTCGCCGAGGCCACCCGCACCCACCCCATGGTCGAGCTTGGCGTCAGCCCGCGCGGCGCGCTGGCCCTCTGCCGGATGGCGAAGGCCCACGCCTTCCTCGCCGGGCGCGACTACGCCGTGCCGGAGGACGTTGCGGCCGTCTTCCCGGACGTCTGCGCGCACCGTCTCATTTTGTCGGCCAAAGCCCGCATGATGGAGGAAAAGGCCGAAAACATCCTCGCAGAAATTCTGAAATCTGTGGACATGCCGGTGCTGAAAGCCTGAATATTCTCCGAAAATTCGTCTGGCTGCTGCTCGTGCTGGGCCTTTTCGTACTTAGCGTCCAGACCGCCAGTCCCGTGGCACTTGGCCTCATGATCTGCATGGTCGTATTGCCGCTTTTGTGTCTTCCCCTGAATTTACTCGCGGCCAAAAAGCTGAAATTATCCGCAAACATGCCAGTCAATTTGAAAAAGAGCACAGAAGGATTATTGGAAGTAACTGTCCAAAATCCGTCTCTCGTTCCAATCTGCCTGTGTGCCTGCCGTGTCCGCTTGGAGAATCAGCTGAACGGGGAAGTCCAGTCTATGACCCTCTCCTGCGGCGTCTGGCCGAAAAAATCACAGACCGTCCGCGCCACCTTCGGCAGCCCGTTCTGCGGAAGAGTCCGCCTGACGGTCGCTTCCGTGCGTCTCTACGACTGCTTCAGCCTCATCGGCGTAAAAGCGAAAACGGACGCCCACACGGCCTCCGTCGTCCAGCCGGACACTTTCCCGCAGAACCTTCTGCTCAGTCCTTCGGCGGCGCGCGTCGAAGACGCCGAGGACTATTCCACGGAGCGTCCCGGCAGCGACCTCTCGGAAATTTTCCAGATCCGCGACTACGTCCCCGGCGACAGCCCGCGCCAGGTGCATTGGAAACTGAGCCAAAAATACGGTAAGCTCATTGTGAAAGATGCCTCGCTGCCCATCACGCGCTCCGCGGCCCTCTTCTGGGAACGCACCGAGAAAGCACCAACGAATGCCCGCACAGACGCCGAGGCCGAAATTGTCGTGTCCCTCTGCCGGAACCTGCTGGCCCAGTCTGTCCAATTCACGCTCTGCTGGAACGAAAACGGCCAGCTTATCCGCCATCTCGTGCGTGACCTCGACGAGCTGATTGCCCTGCTTCCGCGCCTGCTCACGGCCAAGGCCGAAGCTGGAATTTCCGGTGCGCAGCTGCTGTTGCAGACCGTACCGGCTGGCGCGTATTCCCACCTCATCTACATCAGCGGTGAACAGCCCGCCGACCCGAACCTGCAAACCCTTGGTCATCTCACGGCCCTCGTCTGCGGCACGGATTACAACGAAACCAACTACCCTGAGCAGCTCTCCGAGCTGACCATCTAAGGAGGCCCAATGAAACAGAAAACATCCGGCCTCCACGTCGGAAAATACCGAAAACAGCCAGATTTCAAAACAAATCTCGCCGTAATGGTTCTTCCTGCAGCGCTGATCTTCTGCGCCCTCGCGGGCCTGCTCACCACCGTCACCGGCCTGACCGCCGTCCTGCCCCTCTTCGCCTCGGGACTCGTCTGCCTCGCGCTGTTTGCGGCGGTAAAACACTTCCGCAAAGAGGCAATTTTGCTGCCAGCCGCGCTCGTAGTACTTATTATAATGGTATGCTTCGCGCGCAGCCTGCTCCTGAACGGCTTCGGCGCCCTCTGGAATGGAACCCGTGACCTCTGGGCCAATGAAAAAGGTATCCTGCTTCCCCTCACGCAAACCGACAACTCCGGCCTTTGGCTGGCCAGCATCCTGCTTGGCCTCTTCCTCGCCGCGCTCAGCCTCGCCCTTTCGCGCACCCCAACTTTGGCCTCTGTACTCTTGATTCTCTTGACCGTTGCGGCAAGCCTCGTCCACGTCACAGCGTGGCTTTTCGTGTCGGCGGGAATTGCGCTTTTGCTGCTGGCGTGGCAGAAAAATACCGCTTCCGCAATCAACTTTCTCTTGCTCGGCGCAGTTGTGCTTGGAATTGCCGCATTAGTGCTTCAAGCGGGCACAATGCAGGATCTTTCCCAGACCGCCAAAGACGCCCTGCATCACTGGCGCTACGAAAAAGCGGACAAAGTTCTGCCGGAGGGCGATCTGAGCAAGCCAGTCCCCGCAGCGGACGGAACAGAAGCCATTCTGTCCGTTACTTCGGACAAAACCGACACGCTCTATCTACGCGGCTTCGTCGGCGATACCTACAAAAACGGCACATGGTCTGCGCTCGATACAGAAACAGCCGCGGCGGAAAAAGATCTGTTCTACTGGCTTCACGAAAACGGCTTCTATCCGCAATCTCAGTTTACACTTTCTGCTATACAAACTGCAGAATACGAAACCGAAACCATTCAAATCTCAAATCTTTCCGCCTGTTCGCTTTATCGATATGAGCCGTTCTCTGTTTTGCCCACCTATGCCGGAACAAGCAAAAACCTTCTTCTTCCTTCCACTGTAAAAACCTCCGGCTGGAACGGCGAACGCGAATATTCCTACGTCGTGATTGCGGATGCAAGCACCATCCTCCCGCAAATTCTGGATGCTTTGCAGCAAGGCGAGCCAAGCAGCTCCTACCTCCAAATGGAGAGCGCCTACCGCGACTTCGTCGACTCCTACGCCCTCGCCGTTCCGCAAGAATTTACGGACGAACTCGGCGCTTTGCTCGAAGAAACTAGGAAGAATCTCAACTTTTCCGGCGAGTTATCCAAGGAACAGGCGCAGCTCTGCGCCCTCTCCTTCTTGGAGACCTGCTTCGGCGGCGATACGTCCCTTCCATTGGACAGCACGGCCAAGGGCACGACCTACCAATACGCGACCGTCGCCGCGCTTGCCCTACGCTATTACGGCATCCCGGCCCGTTATGTCGAGGGATTTACCGTCAAAACCGTCGAAAACGAGAACGTTTCCGTCACGGATGAGAACGCCGGGGCGTGGGTCGAGGTGTATCAGGACGGCGTCGGCTGGCTGCCGCTGGCCCTGACGCCGGGACTCGAGAGCCTCGCGCCGGAGCAGACCGAGAGCGGCATCAAGCCCGTCGGCGCTGGCGAGGGCGAAGGCAGCGGCCCGCGCGTTACCGAAGGTCAGGAACCGGAGCAGGACGATGCGGAACAGTCCGAAGACCCGGACAATACGCCGGACGGCGGTCAGCGCACCGGCCTGCTCGCAAAGCCCGCGTTCTGGATTTTACTCATAGCGGGAATTTTGCTCCTGTTCGTTCTGTTTATCCTCATTCGCCACCATATCATCCTCAAAAACAGGCAGAAAACCTTTGATGATCCGGACAATTCCGAGTCCATTTCCAGCCTGTTCTCCGATGCAGCAAAGCTCCTGTCCGCCCTCGGCTTCGACCGCCGCGGCGGCTCGATGCTTGCGCTTTATGACCCGATTTCGGGACAGTTCGGTGAGGAAACCGCAAACACCTTCCGCACTATGGTCTTCCTGAACGAAAAGGCCCTCTTTTCCTCGAAAACGCCGGACGATCCGGAGCGCGAAATGATGCGAAATTTCCATGGAACAGTCCTGAATCTGCTCAAAACCAACACAAAATGGCCCAGAAAGCTGCGCCTCAAGTGGCTGAACTGTCTCTATTGATGGGAGGTATCTTATGAAACTCAAACGACTCATCTCCGCATTGCTCTTACTCGCAATGCTCCTCTCCTGCCTCCCGCTCGGCGTGTCGGCGACAGATGACGAGAATCGTTTTTATTTCTCGGCAGAAACTTCCAAAACGCTTGTGGTTTCTCCACAAAAAATTCCATATTCCGACGATCAGACAATCGTCGAAGCGCTGACAGCCGCCGGAATCAAGCTGACCATCGACAGCGGCAGCAGCTTCGTCACCGCCATCAACGGCGTCTCCGGCAAATACCTCTATTGCGGAGATTTTTCGGCTGAACAGGGGCTGGCTTTGCCCGCAGGCTCGGTGCATTATCTGTTTTTTACCGAAGATCTCACTGCGGCGCTGACGGATGGGCGAAAAGCGCTGATGCGCGCCATGGCGGACTATCTTGCCGAAGATCCCGACGTGCAGAACGCCGCAAAAACGCCCTATCAGGCAGCATCCGCCGCCTACCCCGGCATCTCAGACGCAGACGCGCAGCGCTGCGCGGACGCAATCACCACAGCCATTGCAAAATACCGCGCCAGTCTGACTGGCGGCTATGAGATCACCTTTTCCGGCTATACGGGCGGAAATTATGAGGTTTACGCTGAAAACAAATTCGGAAAACGCTTTACGGACACGGGCCATCCCGGCGTTCTTACGCTCCCGATGGGCGACGGCTACACCTTCTGCATCCGTCAGGGCATCCGCCAGGTCTCCGGCACACTGAACGTCAGCGGACCGGCGACGATCCAGGCCGCGCTTCCGGCCTCGGATGACTGGTTCAACGAAACGGCGTTCCAGATCTCCGCCGAAAGCGGCAATGATTTCAAAGCGATGGCTCGCACGATCAGCGGCCACACGGCGGTGATTCGCGTCCCAGACGTTCTCTCCGGCGATCTGTACCCCTATATCGAGCTGAACAAGCCGTATACGAAGGCCGCGACGGTCACGGCCCTCTATTCCGACGCCAGCGGAAAGCCGCAGGAGAAGATCATCCCGGAATTCGTCAAAACAACCAGCCTTCCGAACGTGCTTTCCCGCGGCGCGGCGGGCAATACTGTCATCCTCCGCGCAAGCATGACGGGGACAGACGGCTATGACCAGAGCGTCGACCTGACCCTGCGGCTCGACCGGATGCCGACGCTGGCCTCTCTCCGCGTGACGAACGCAGCCGAGACCGCGCAGGCCGCAGACAAGGCGTTCTCCCCGACGGATACGGAATACACCTACCAGATCGTCGACACCGCCAAAGAGCTGCGAATCTACCCCACGGCGACGCTCACGGGCAGCAGCATAACCATCTCCTCCAACGGAACAGATTACCCGCTCGACGAAAAGGGCGGCGCAGCCGTGCCGGTCAACGGGAACACCGACGTCACCGTCTCGGTGAAAAACGGCGCGTATGAGACGGCCTATACCCTGCACATCCAGCCCGGCAAGGGGCAAAGCGTCAAGCTCATCCTGACGGACGCGGACGAGCTTGAGGTGCGGAACAAAAACGGCGAGGTTCTGGCCTATACCGCGGTTCTGGAGCTTGGGGAACCGGTCTATACCTACACACTGGTCCCGAACGAAACCTACAGCTACGTGGCAACGAAGGACACCTGGTATCACGCGAAGAAGGACTTTACGCTCAGCGACGTGGGCAGCGGCCTGACCATGGCCGTCGAGGTGACGGCCGGAGACTGGCTGACCGAGCTGACGCTTGACGTGCCGTTTGACGGCGGCACGAGCTTCACGCCAGCGCAGCACACCTATTCCGCCACATACTGGGACGCCACGGTGACGCCCTCTGCGCAGGCCGCGCAGCAGAACGAGGACGGAGATTCCCTCGGCCCTGTCTGTGTGATTTACCCCACACAGAGCACAAAGCAGCCCGAGACGCCGCAGCAGATCGATTTAAGCTCCGGGAAAAGCACCCATCTGAACTGGGCCGTGCTGGACGGCAGCGCCCACGAGAATACGCTCACCTTCCGTGCCTCGCGCTATGACACGGCAACGAAGATCACCAGCTATACGGACTATCAGGTGACGCTGAAACGGTCGCTCAGCCTCGAGAGCCTGTCCGCCTCGGCAAACGGCGTATCCGTGCCGCTCCGCTATCAAACCGCCTCCGGCACGCAGGCAGAGGGCTATACAGCCACGCAATCAGACTATACCGTGCTCGTCCCGGCGGCAGCACGCTCGCTGGATCTGAAGCTCCAGGCGCACGGAAAACTGCCAAAATACGGCGACGAAGACGTGGGCTATCTCGTGGACGGGACGCCGCTCCCGGAGGATCAAACCTCGTCCACAAGGCCGGTATACGAGCTGTCTCTGCCGCTGAACGGCAGCGGCAGCACCGAGACGCTCCGCTTCACGCTGACGAACCGGCACAACGAGACCGCGAAAACGGTCTATACCATCACCGTCCAGAAGGCGGTGGCGACCAGTGTCCGCTTCCAAACCACGCCGAAGGACGCGCTGATCTGCGTCATAGAATCGGGCAGCAATCAGCGCGTCTGGCCGGAGGACGGCGTCTTCGCGCTCTCCGAGAGCTTTACCTATCTCTATTCGATCACCAGTCCGGGCTATATCGGGCAGGGCGGCGAGATGACGCTCAGCACGGAAAACGGCGTGCAGAAGCTGACCATGGGCGGCAAAACATACTCCGATCTCAGCAACGTCGCCATTTCCTTGCAGACAGCGCAGAAAAACACAACGCTGGACACCACACTGAGCGCCGAATGGGCAGATTTCCGTGGAACGGCCTATGTAAAAGGCCAGATGGCCGCGGGCGGCAACAGCAACAACGCCGTCACAGACGCGCCCACGCCCATCTCCGCGACGGAAGGCACACTCTACTGGGCCGTCCATCTCGGCTCCTCGGCCACCGGCAGCGGCAGCATGGGCGGCGGCCAGGTCAGCAATCCGATCCTCGTGAACGACGAGCTGATTGTCTACGCCGGAAGTACGCTCTACCGCGTCAACAAGGACACGGGCGAAACGATCAAAACCGGGAAAATGGCCGGTTCGTCCAGCTTCTCCATCAACGGCCCGACCTATGCAGACGGCATGATCTTCGTCGCACTGGCGAACGGCGTGGTGCAGGCGTTCGACGCCGACTCGCTGGAATCCCTCTGGATCTACCATGACACGCTCAAGGGCCAGCCGAACTGCCCGCTGACCGTCGCGGACGGCTATGCCTACACCGGCTTCTGGAACAGCGAAACCGGCGACGCCAGCTTCGTCTGTATCCCCATCGCGGACGAGCGGCCAACTGCCAGCAATGAAGAAAAATATGCCGCCTGGCGGCACGTGCAGGCCGGCGGCTTCTACTGGGCGGGCGCATGCGTCCAAAACGGCGTCCTCCTCGTGGGCACGGACGACGGCCAGAACTCGACCTCGCCGGTGCTGTCGACCGGCCGCGTGCTGCTGTTCGACGCGGCCACGGGTGCGCTGCTGGACGAAGTGGGCGGCATCTGCGGCGACGTGCGCAGCACCATCTGCTATGACAGCGGCAGCAATGCCTACTACGCGACCAGCAAGGGCGGCGAGTTCATCCGGATCAAGCTGGACGCAACAGGGCGGAAGATCGCCTCGAAGCAGACGCTCAAGCTGCAAAACGGCACAACCAGAGTCGCCATGAGCACCTCGACGCCCGTCGTCTACAATGGGCGGGCCTATGTCGGCGTCTCCGGCAGCAGCCAATTTGATGCGTATTCCGGCCATAACATCACAGTCATCGACCTTGACGGCGCAATGTCCATCGCCTACCGCGTACCCACAAAGGGCTATCCGCAGGCGTCCGGCCTGCTCACAACGGCGTATGAAAACGACGCGAACGGCGACGTCTATGTATACTTCGCAGAGAACACCAACCCCGGCACGATCCGCCTCCTGTACGACCGGAAGGGTCAGACGGACGCGGCGCTGACCACGATGGAATCCGGAAAGAAGGTGGCCTATGCCCTGTTCTCCCCGAGCAGCGGCCACGCGGAGCATTGCATTTGCAGCCTGATCGCGGACGCAGAGGGCACGATCTACTTCAAAAACGACTCCGGCCATCTGATGGCCTATGGCCGTATGCTGGAGGGCTTGGAGATCGAATCGCAGCCCACAAAGACGACCTATGCGCCGGGCGAGACGTTCGACACGGCGGGTCTGACCGTGGTGGGCGATTTCGGGCGCGGCGTGAAGCGCAACGTGACGGCATATCTGATCCCCCCGGCGGACGCCATTCAGGCGGGCGATACCTCCGTCACGCTTAAATACGGCAAGGGCCTGACCATGTACCAGAATCAGCCCGACGGAAACGGCGGCATGACGAGCAACCTGACAACATCCCCGACGCTGAAGGTGGACATCCGCGTAGACAGCGGACAGACGGACGGCAAGATCGGTGACATCACATGGCACTGGAAGTCCAGCACTGGCGTTCTGACCGTGGACACGATCCCGGAAGGTCAGATGCTGTTCGCGGCGTGCTATGACGCGAACGGCCGGGTGACAAAGGCACTGCCGCTGACGGCAGGCACGAATGATCTGGTCAAGGACAGCGCACAGATCAAGCTCTTCCTGCTGGACAGCAAGCTCGCGCCGCTCTGCGATGCAAAACCGGTGATAAAGGAGTAAGCGATGAGAAAAATACGATTTGTTGCACTGCTCCTCGCGCTCGCGCTGCTGCTCTGTGCATGCGGCGCAGCGAAAACGCCGCTGGAACAGGCGGCGGCCTATCTCAAAAAGGCCACGCCGAATCCGGGCTATGGTTCGTTGAACGGCGACTGGACGGTGTTCGGCCTCGCGCGCTCCGGCGTGCAGGTCGCGGGCAAATACTATGAGACATATTATGGAAATGTCGAGGCCGCAGCCACGGAGGCGGGCGGCAAGCTCAGCGAGACGAAGTACACCGAGTATTCCCGCCTCGTGCTCGCGCTGACGGCCATCGGGCGTGACCCGCGCGACGTGGGCGGCTATGACCTGCTCGTGCCGTTAGCGGATCTTGAGCGCGTCGCGATGCAGGGCGTCAACGGGTCGATCTACGCATTGTTAGCGCTGGATTCTGCGGGCTATGAGATCCCGCAAAACCCGGACGCCGCCGTGCAGGCCACGCGCGAGGGCTACGTGGATGAGATCCTCTCCCGCCAGAATCCGGACGGCGGCTGGGGCCTCGCCGGCGGCGGCTCCGACGTCGATCTGACGGCAATGGCCTTGCAGGCGCTCGCAAAATACCGTGATAATTCAACGGTTTCCGCCGCGGTGGACGCGGGGCTGGACTGGCTGGTCTGGCAGCAGGAGCCGGACGGGACGTTCGTCTCCTGGGGCACGGTGAGCAGCGAGTCGGTCTGTCAGGTGCTCGTGGCGCTGACAGAGCTTGGAATCTCCCTCGAGGATGAACGTTTTTATAAGAATCACGCCACATTAGAGGATGTTCTCCTGCGTTTTCGTCAGGAAAACGGCAGTTTTTCCCACACATTGGATGGCGGCAGCGACCTGACCGCAACGACACAGGCGCTCT
>ERZ773260.3155-NODE-3155-length-16333-cov-19.878753_pt1 | contig 16333 bp, 22 predicted proteins | sample MGYA00511387_ERZ773260 | MGnify/ENA primary metagenome ERZ773260 (study PRJEB29015, sample SAMEA2737745) | human gut metagenome | biome: human gut; feature: human-associated habitat; material: faeces | place: China | collected 2012 ... | reverse complement strand
TACACATCGAGCAAAGAATTTATGGTACTGTCACTAAAAAGAATTTATTGTGGAAGGCTAATATGGTTAAGGAGAGATTTAATAATGGTAACTTTAAAGCAAAGAGAAGTGGATGGCAACAGAAAATAAATAGAGTTGAAGTTGTAGATCATGGCACGGCTGTTTACTTTTGGTGTAGCCATATGAGTAATTTCGTCGTTTATGGTGGATCTAAAAAAGGTACATATAATAAATTATGTGACATGTTATTGCATATTTGTTTTGAAGAAAATAAAGACTATATTAGTCTTTCAGATTTTATTATAAAGAAGTGAGGTAATAAGTATGTCTCGAATTTATAAGCATGGACATTATCCGAGTGATCTAACTATGGATAATATTGATAAGATTGTTGATGTTGTCGAAACGTATCTATGTAATTATAAACTAGCGTTTCATCTTGTATATCAAAGACGACACTTAATAAGAATGGATATTTGTAAATTAAATTCAAAAAGTATTATAGCCTCATATTCGTTTAAATATGATTCAAGAAAATGAAAGACGAGGATATAGTTATGTGTAGTAATTTAATACTTGTAAGTTTTATAATTTGGGTGATATTATCTGTATACCAAATATATAAACACTGTGTAGGAAACTTTAAGTATTACAAAGTATCAAACAGATGCATAATTTTCATCATAATGTTAATTGTGATGTTAGTTATGTGGTTTGTGTTAATAAATATGCAAATTGATGAATTGTTGGAGGTGCGAAATGTAAAATAATAAGTGTTATGACTTCACTAAAAAGCGTATAGGTTGTAGTTATGGTGTTATGCTTAATCCGAAAATTAAACAACTTTAAATAATTTAATTAGAAAAAGCAACATTAAAATTAAAGGAGAAATTTAAAATGGAACAAATTAAAAATGAAGTATTAGCAATGGAAAACAATGGATTAGTAGTGACTGAGGATATGACACATGAACAGCGTGTTAATTTATTCAACGCTGTAAATAATGCAGAAGGTTTATCAGATCAAGTCGGTAAAGATATGTGGTTAACTGGTTATATTGTGCAAGACGTGGAAAAAGAAAATGAGCAAACTGGTGAAATCATTTGTTCGAAATTAATCACTGTTATTGATAAGGATGGTAAGGCATACGCCACAAATTCAAAACCATTTTTACAAAGCTTAAAGCAATTAAAGCAAGTGTTCAATTATGACTGGACGAAAGATCCTGTATGTGTCACTATCATTCAGAAAAAATCGAACTCAAGCTCAAATAAATATTTGTCTATGGCTGTTAAATAGCCTATTTAATTAAGGGTGTTAGCCAAACACCCTTTATTTTTGACTTAAAAGGGGGTGTTTAAATTGGCTAAAATGAGAAAGTCATTAAAAGATGTTAAGCGTTTAAGAAACGCAATAGCAAGTGCCAAGCGTACAGCAACAAAAGCGCAAAATTTAGGGCAAGATGTTGTATTTAATGACATTCGTTCCATAAAAGATTTTAATGATCGTAAAGAGTTCAACAAATATTTAAAATCAATTGATAGATTCAATAAAGAAAATAGATACATTCAAAATAGATATGGTGTTGTTTTCAATCGAAATGACATTGAAAAGGCTAATAAATTAGTGGATAAACAGAACAAGCAAAGAAAAAAACTATCAAGAAGTATTGGGTTAACGAAATTAAAAGAAACAAAAGGCGGTATTGCAACGAGTGTTAGTGTTAGAAATGCACTTTCTGTATTAAAAGATGATAGAGGTGGATTTTTTGAACCCGTCCATCATATTAATATTCAGAGTTATAGATATCCTAAGCAATTAGCTAATCGAATTGAAAGTTTAGAGGAAAATACTAAGAAGAAAAATAAAAAAATCACGAATTTAAGATTGAATTATGAGACAGCTTTAGGGAAACAGGTTAGAGGTAATATAATTACAGAAGAAGAAGCGAAAGAAATTTTAAAAGATATAAAATCTTTATCAGATAAAGATTTTATAAAATGGTTCTATCAAGAAAGAAAAGCACTTAATACGTTTAAATATTTAGATCTAAGTCGTGAATATACAGAAAATCAAATGTTTGTTAATGAACAGCTTAGTCGTGCGTTAAAATCCGATATGGTGGATGTAAGAGAAAGTTTAGCGGTATTTACCGGACGTGCCTATGTTAGCGGTGGTGTTGTTAAGTATAAATAATGTAAAGGGGGTTGTAGTATGTCAAATAAAAAAGCTCCTAAAGAAATTTGGGCTTGCGATTTTGAAACTACAACCGATCCTTTAGACTGTAGAGTTTGGGCATGGGGCGCGAGTTTTGTTGAAGATTCGAGTGTAAAAGAATATGGGAATGATATTGATGGATTCATTAATTGGTGTAAGGAAAAGACTAGGAAATTATATTTTCATAATTTAGCATTTGATGGTGAATTTATAGTTAGCTGGCTTTTAAATAATGGATTTGAATATTCAGACAAACCGAAAACGCATTGTTTTAAAACGATTATATCGAATACAGGTTTATGGTATTCAATTGAAATATGGTGGAAGTATTCAATTTATCGCTCAACAAAAACAACTATATGGGATAGTTTTAAGTTGATACCATTTTCAATAAAGAAGATTGCGCATGACTTTAATTTACCAATTCGTAAATTGAAGTTAGATTATACGGCTAAAAGAGAAAAAGGACATGAACTAACACCTCATGAGGTTGATTATCTGTTCAACGATATAGATATTGAAGGTATGGCACTTAACGAATGTTTTAAATTAGGATTTAACAAGATGACGGCAACAAGTTGTAGTTTTGATTCGTTTAAGAAAACTCTACCGATGGCATTTGAAAAGATATTTCCAACATTAGAAATGAATGTTGACCGAGATTTAAGACCAGCATACGCTGGGGGATTTGTTTGGGCTAATCCCGAATTAAAAGAAATAGAGATAGGACATGGCATTGTGTTTGATGTCAATTCACTTTTTCCGTCACGTATGTATTATGAGTTATTGCCATATGAAACGCCTATATATTTTGAAGGTGAATATCAACATGATGATGAATATCCATTATGGGTTGGTGTGGTTAGTTTTGCTTTTGATATTAAAAAAGATCATATTCCTTGCATATCTTTAGACAAGTTTAGTCGGTTTTTTGGGAGTAAAAAATACGTTGAAAGTTCAAATGGGGAGGTTGTGCGTATGACTTTGACTAGTGTTGATTGGGAGTTGTTTAACGAGCAATACGATATTTATGATGTTGAATTTATAAATGGGTATAAATTCAAAGGTTGTGTAGGTATAGCCCGTCAGTTTATAGATGAACAAATGGAAGTTAAGAAAAACTCGAAAGGTGCTCAAAGGTTCATTGCTAAAAGAAAAATGAATTCTGTTTATGGAAAGTTTGCAACGAATCCAAATGTGACGCCTAAAATTCCATTTATTGATAAGGATGATGGTATTTTACGTTTGCATGATCCTATGTATACAACTTTTGAAGATGGAGAAGTGAAAGAGGTTATTGACGAACAATTTCGCGATCCTATTTATCTTCCGTATGGTGAATTTGTTACCGCATACGCGCGTAAATATACGATAAGTACAGCTCAAAAGGTAGGTATACATAGAGTTGCATATATTGATACGGATTCAATACACTTAGTAGGAACTGAAATACCGGACGCAATCAAAGATATTATCGACGATAAAGAATTGGGGTATTGGGGACTAGAATCCATATTTAATAGGTCTTATTTTATTGGAGCTAAAAGTTACGTGGAAGAAATTGAAATTAGCTATAAGGAATATATAGAACACCAGCAGGAATACATTGATGAGAATGATTGCAAAGATAATCTATATTATATTCGTGAGGGAGTCTGTTATTATTTGAACGTAAAATGTGCGGGAATGACGGAAAAAGCTAAACAGAATGTAACATATGATAACTTTAGAGTTGGCAATGTTATTAATGATTGTTTGAAAAAAACGCATGTTCCTGGTGGTATTGTGTTAGTTGATAGACAATTTTCTATTAAAAGCAGGTAAGGAGGTTGATAAGGTGATAAGTGTTATAATAAAATATTTAATTATGGGTTTATGTTGTTTGAGTGTAACATTTCTATTTACTGCATATGCTATAGGAATGGTTCTAATATTTGTTTGGATTATAAAGGAGTGATATTTATGAATTTATTGTTAAATATAATTGTTGGTGTTTTCGTTGGTTTGATTATTGATTATAGTTACACCAATTTACGTAATGAAAATAAAATCTTACGAAAAGATATTGATGAATTGCGATATAAGTTGTTAACTTATGAAAATGGTGGAATATTTGAAGAGTGTGATAAAAGATTGAAGGAATTCAATGAGATCATGTTCGGAAGTCCTCCGTTGAAAAATAAAGTTGTAATTGTAAGGAGTATAAAAGATTATGATTATAGTGCATATAGAAAAGATATAGACGCGTTAAATGAATATCTAAAGGATGGTTGGAGCATTGTCAACCATGAATCAAGTGAATTTGTTCACACATATATATTAGGAAAACCATTAGCATGGTGTAAAGAAGGTGATAATTATGATGAGTGAGAAGTCAAAAGAAAACCGAAATAAATGGTATCGAGATCATGTTAATAAATATTGTGTTTGTGTGAATAAAGAGGAAGTTGAAGTTATTGACTACATTGAAGATTTATTGAAAAAGAAAAAGTTTAGTAAATACGTCAAAGAAAAAATTAAAGAAGATTTGAAAAAATAAAATAACATGATATTATTAATATGTAAGGAATAAAGATCGGAAATCAGACATGTATGTTAGGTCTACTCGCGGTGAAACGTGCTAACAACATAGTTAGGAATAGTAATCTAGCTGGTAACACTTTAAACTTTACAACCTATATTAATGAAACCCTCCTAAAAGAGGGTTTTATTTTGTATTGACTTTACATTATTAATATCATATATTTATAAATAGAAGGGATGTGTAAATATGGAACGTGACGAATTACGGAGTAAATTTACGGAAGTGTTAACAGTTGAAGATCAAGCGGAACGCTCAACCATGTTAAATGATATGCGCGCTGAAGTTGAAAAAAACTTTAAAGAATTAGATGATTTAAAAACTGAAAACACAAAATTAGTCGAAAAGAATAATTCTCTTACAGAGGCTAACAGTAAATTATTCATGCAAATTGGAGTTGAAAGTTCCGGAGATGAAAAACCGAAACATAAAAACCCAATGGATTTGAGAAAATTAGGCATTTAAACGAAAGAGGTGATTATATATGCCAAGAACAACAGGGAAAGACGTTGCAAAAGCGATTCAAGAGGATTTAGGCTTAGAAACACAACCAACAGGTCAGGAAGTCGCGAGTGCAATGTATAGAGTATCTTCTCCAAATTTTCAGTCAACAATTGGAGATCCTAATGATGTTTCATCATTAGAATTTATGAATGGGTTATTAGAATATCCTGATAGTTTAGGTGTTGAGTTTATGAGTTTAGCAACTCGAATTGGTCGAGTGATCGCACACCGAAATATTTTAAAAAACAAGTTAGCTCCATTTAAAATGGAAAATATGGCTTTAGGCTATACAATGGAGGAATATTTTGTGGAGTGTGCAAAAGAGCATGCTTACGATCAAGCCGACGCGGAAAACACTTTATTCAAACGTGAGTTGCCGGATATTAAAAAAGCATTTTACGTTGTTAACCGTAAGTCATATTATCCAGCAACAATTACAGATGATGATATGCGTAAGTATTTTGTCAGCTGGGACGGTGTGAATAGTTTGATCGCGCGTATTGTTGATTCTATGTATAATGGAGATAACAAAGATGATTATAACTATATGAAAACTGCTTTAGTTACACATTATGAAAATGGTTTAATGAAAATCGTTAAAACAAGTGCTGTTACTGATACGGACACGGCTAAAGAGTTAGCTCGTAAAATTACAGAATATGTATCTTATCTAACAGAGCCAACAAATGAATATAACGCAATGGCAGTGACTAAACAAAATGACTATGAAGATATTTACGTTATTTTAAACGGGAAATCAAATAGTTATCTAAACATTGACTGGTTAGCGCAGACATTCCAATTAGAGTTTGCAGAATTTAAAGCACACGTGTTAGTATTACCAACTTTACCTAGTACAACACAAGGAACAATTGAAGCGTTAGTTATTGACAGTGAAATTTATAGAGTATTTGATCAGAAATATAGTGTAGGCGTTGCTTACAATGCGAAAGGATTATACTGGAATTATTTCTTGCATCACTGGGAAGGTATTGCAACTAGTCGCTTTGCAAATGCAATTGCGTTTGTTTCAGGTGATGTCGATGAAAAAGTTACAGCTATTTACGCCAACCCTACAGTTGTGCAACTTAAAAAAGGTGGTAGTGTAACAGTACCATTTACTGTACAGACTAGTGGTTTGAACGCTCCTATTAATTTAAAGGTAACACCAGGCGAGCCAGCAATGGTTAGTGCAACGTTAACGGATGATCTGAAACACGTTACAATTAAAGGCTTAGAAGAGATTAAAACTGAAGGATTAACCACAGTAACAATTAAAGACACAAATTCGAATGTTATATGTGATATTAAGGTTGTTTATAACGTGTAGTTGTGATATAATATCAGTGTTATGAGTAGGACATGACACCCCTCCTTTCTATTTAGGTAAATTGCAACTTAGGAAAAAGAGTTTATTTAGAACTCTTTTTCTTTTATATAAAAATAGTTGAACATTCAACTATTTTTTATTATGATAGAAAAAGAAAGAGGTGATTAAAATGAAAATTATTCTAGTGGCACTGGTTTTTAATGGTTTAGATCTTATCACAGGAATAATTGGCGCAATTAGGGATGGCGAACAAATTAAGTCTAGTAAATTAAGAGATGGACTATTTAAAAAAGTTGGTTTTATTTTCTGCTATACTTTAGCTATTGCAATTAATTATGCCGAAACTTTTCTAACTCTTCCATTTGGTGTTGATCTAGTGCCTGTAATTTGTACCTATGCGATTGTCACGGAGGTTGTTAGTATTATTGAAAACATATCAAAGATTAATCCTGACATATTACCGGACAAGCTAAAAGAATTAATTGGATATAATGAAGGAGGTAAGTAATATGGGTATTATTGATGATGATAAACTACAAAATATATTACCGAAATATAGTGAATTAAAATTAAGCGGTAAAAACCTTGCGCAACAATATGTAAGTGCATTTAATACAGGTATGAACATCTACCAATGTATTAATCAATTGCAAGGTTATATTGAATGGGTAATAAAAGCTGTGAATGATGTTGTGGTACAGTGGAATGAGATTGTAGACTCACAACTACAGGATTCTATTAATGCAAGTAAACAAGCTACAACAGAACAATTTAATATTGAATGGCAGAAAAATAAAGCACAGTTGGACACTGAAATTGAAAGTATTATTCAAGAACAGTTTAAGCTAGACTGGCAGGAAAAAGAAAACGCAATAAACGCTAAAATTAATACTGTTAGTAATGATTTAAAAACTTTTAAAACTGGAACAAACACAACACTTTCTAATAACCAAACAGCCTTTAATAATTTTAAAGAAGAAACTAATACAAAATTTACAAAAACTAAAGAAGAGTTAACAGAGTTAATTAATACCACTCTTGATTCTATTTATCCTATTGGTTCTGTGTATATCAGTTTAACAGATACTAATCCTGGTACTTATTTAAAAGGGAATTGGCAACAGTTCGCACAGGGTCGAACACTTGTCGGTGTTGGTGAAGGTAGTGATGGAACAAATACACAGACTTTTGATGTTAATGATACTGGTGGTGAATATAAACATATGTTAACAAAGAAAGAATTGTCGTTTATTGATTATGGTGGGTTATTACAACAGAATGGTTCTGTAATTGGTGTACACTCGCATGGACCTGGAGAAAGCGGATCTGAAAAAATGCCATTAATGCAACCATATTATACAGTATATTTTTGGAAGCGTGTAGCATAGCAAGTATTAATTACTTGCTATTATTTTTAGGAGGTAACCATGAAAGGTAAAGAATGTGAATTATCAAGTATCTACAAAATGACTAAACCGGAAGATATTCCTTATAGCCTACCGGAAGGTTTAAGCGTTTATTTTTATATTGAATTCTATATGCAATGTATGCACATCTTAAAAGATGTAGATTATGAGCGATACAATATATGCAAAGATAAGTTAAGAGAGTTAGTTGAATTAGAGGAGGAATTAAATTTATGAAACCAGATCAAAAGCTAGTTTATAATGGTAGTGAAGTCTGTCTTTTTCCAATGGAAACTATGAATATTACTCAATGGTCAAGCCCACAAAGTTTATCACACTGCTGTGGACATCCATTTGATAACGCAATCAGCGGGCAAGTACGCGTACCAGTATACGCCCCTTTTTCTTGTCATCTGTCATATAGTGATAGTGCAGGTAATACACGCGCCTATAGTTCGGATAATCCCGTTTGGACTCCTAAAGGGTTAAGCTATGTTACAGTTAGTTTTACACATGACCCGAACCCACCAACTGCAACAAGATACGCGCAAGGGGATTTAATTTATCACACAGGAACAGCGGGAATGGCAACGGGTGACCACTGCCATATTGACCAAACATTTACACAGAATGCCGGACTAGTTTATTATGGAGTCACATGTCAATATGGTAACCAATGTTACGCGCTAAGCGGTTCAGTGCTACCAACGGAAGTATTTTATGTTAACGATACAAATATTGTGGCTGGTTACGGTCAAGCATGGAAAACATTTGAAGGTGGACAACCTCCAACACCCGAACCCATATACAAATACACTAAACATTATTTCATGTTAGACGGTTTAGGTATTGATTTTGGTTTTTATAAAACGAAAGAAGAGATCAAACCCGAACCACCAACGCCCATTGGTGAATGGTTTATCCCTGGTGATATTAATAATACGCGACCGCTTACAGAAGATGAGTCTACACAAAATTGGGTTGCGTTTTGGCAATTCTTTAAGGCAAAAGGATGGACCGCAAACGCGGTTGCTGGTATGTTAGGTAATGCCTATTTTGAAAGCACTGTTAATCCTAATAGGTGGGAGAGTGATATACCCTTTGCACAACCGGTAGTTAGTCGTGGTTATGGTTTGGTCCAGTGGACACCTTGGACAAAAATAATTGACTGGCTAAAAGAAAAAGGATATTATCCTGATGTGTCAAAGTTTGGTGTTGGAGAATGCGAGCGAATACAATGGGAAATGGAAAATGGCGCGCAATGGATAGCAACAGCAACATACCCCGAAAGTTTTGCAAAATTTTCAAAATCAACTGCCGACCCTTATACATTAGCTATTGAATTTTTAGCCAACTATGAAAGACCAGCCGACCCGAACCAACCACAACGTGGAACTAAAGCACGTGAAATTTATAATTATATTAAAGATAAATAAAATAGTTGAACTTTCAACTATTTTTTATTATGATAGAAAAAGAAAGAAGTGATTAAAGATGAGTATAGGAGTCGTTAATAGTCAATTTACACCGCAAAGTAAAATTTATCTTTTAAAAGGATTAGAAATTGACGCAATGAATAACACTTTTTGGGGTGCATTTGATACACCCGAAAATCAATTTAATTTTTTCATTAATAACTATGATCATATTGAATTTGAAAATTACACGTACCAAAGAAAAGACGGCACTGTGGTTGTTGACGGGTCTTATGATGAATTAAGATTATATAATTATATGATTTATAAAAACGGGGACACAGGGAACATATCAAAATGGATTTACTGCTTTATAACAACATTAGGATATTTAAACGATAACGCCACTAGTATTTCTTTTGAAACGGATGTCATACAAACCTGGAGATTTGAAATAGAAAAAAATTTCCTACCAAGTTTCATATCATATGAACATAGGCCGCAATGGTACATTGATAAAAGTATTGATAATAGACGTAGACCCTGTATCAATACACAACATGAGAATATTGAGCTTGGTACTGATTTAGTTGCAACGAATCAAGCAATCATTAACCCTATGCAAAACTATTCGTTTGCGGTTATATGTATGTCTTGCGATTTTGCTGGGAATGATAGTTATACGAGTGGACAGGCTGGAACACCATCACCATTGAACTATTACATATTTCCTTTTTCGAAACATAATGGGAATGATGTTACAACAATACGAAATGGTGTAAGTGGTAACAGTTATACAACACTTACAGGTTTAAGCGTAACACTTGATCACATTCGTAAGAATGAAAAACTAGTGGGTAAATGTGTTAGTATTATGGTTACGGATTCCATTCCTGGTTTAAAAGTTGTCAATGGTGTATTAAGTGTAGTATCAAGTAATTTTAACGGGGTTCATGAGGGCGATGTAAATTGTATTAAAATGTTAAGTGGCACAATGAATAATATGTATTTTAATAATGATGATGAATATCCCGTATATGAATTAGGTAGAAGTATAGAGGCATTTATAGGATATAATAGAAACAGTAAACTATACTCATATCCATATAGCTACTTAATGATTAGTAATAACAATGGTGTTAATAAAATATTTAAAAATGAATTATGGAGTGATTCTTATGACATTAAATTTGTGATGGTTGGAAACCCATCATCTAGCAAAATTAATATCATCCCTAAGAATTATAAAACTTATGATGAAATTGGAAAATCTACACTTATAAATATGGATAATTCTTTTGAAAGTTCATATGAACTTTCACTGCCAATTATAAACGATACCACAGCTATGTTAATGCAATCCTCACGCAACTCTATGAATGTAGGATTATCAAATATTAGACGAAGTAATGAAACAGCATCAGCAATTGCCAGTGCAACCGGTAATGCAATGAGCGCACAAACTAGTATTCAGAATAATTTAAATTTGAGTGTAACATCTAGAAATTCAAATCTAGCTAGCAATTTAAACGATTTGCAAAATAAATCGAATATCATAAACACTAGTATTGGTGCAATTGGTGGATTAAGTGGTGGTATTACAAGCGCATTAACTGGTAATATTGGTGGTGCGGTTGGTAGCTTAGTCGGAGCTGGTTTAGGTATGACACAAACGGCAATGCAAAATCAAATAAACACTAAACAAACTAATTTACATAACGCAAATGCACTTGCTAACGCAAATGCACAGGCTAGTGCTAGTACTCAATCAACCGCAATCAGTAATCAATTAAGAGAACTAACAACAAAATATCAAAATCAAACAAACATTCAAAACGCAATTGATACGTACAACGCTAGAATCCATGACGCTCAAGCAACTGCCGACAGTATTGTAACCGGCTCAAATGATCTAATGCGAATATTATCTTTAGATCTTAACACATTAGTAATTTATGCTTACAAGCCTACAGATGAATATTTAGAAAGATTAAACAAAGTATGGGATATGCGTGGTTATGCTACAAATGTTATTGATTATCCAAATTTACACTCTAAAATATCATGGAATTATATACAGACTGTTAAGTGTAATATTAGCGGTGATGGAATAGATCCTATCGACCTTGAAAAAATTAAACGTGTTTTTGACAATGGTGTAACTTTATGGCATTCAAAAAATATCGGTGATTATTCTAGATCAAATGGAGATAGATATAACATGACAGAAGTTGATAAGTTTGGAAATTATAAAGATAAAAAAGTACATTAATATAAAAGGTTGACGTTTCAACCTTTTTTATTTAACATATAATTAAAAGGAGATGATTAAAAATGGAATTATTAAATAATACAAGTTCGTTTACTGATTATTGTAGAAATGCGGTTGATATTGCCACAATGAATAATGGAGAAGCTGATTTTATTTATTACACATACTTACAAATGTTAAGTTTAAACATGTTTAAGTATAAAAATCTTCCGGAATCTATTAATACATTCTATTTAGAGTATGTATTACAAACGCGTGGTTACATTGGTTTTTATGATGATGAAAGGTTAGGCTTAATTTGTAGTGAGATCACATTAGGCGGTCGATTAAACCATTATACTTTACCAACCGAGTACCATACGGTTTCCACAAGCCCACTTGTTAAAAAGACGTTAACAAGTGAAGAGTGTGTGGTTATGAAAAACAGTCCTTTATACATTGGGTTATTCCCATATTTAAATTTTTATGCTAAAAAATTAGCTTTAACTAGTCGAACTATCGACCAAAACTTAACTATGCAATGGACGCCGTATATCATTACAGGTGATAGACGAATGTTACAACAATTCAAAGTATTCATGAAAAAGATTCTACAAGGTGTACAAACGATATTCACATCTAAAGGATTCAGAACAGAGGATATTAATATTTTACAAACGAACGCACCTTTTATTGCCGACGAATTACACGGAATGAAACAGGCGATTTTAAGAGAGTGCATGACGTTCTTAGGCATTGAAAATGCGAATATGGATAAAAAAGAAAGATTAGTTTCGGATGAGGTCAACGCAAACAACCAACAGGTTATCGCGTCTAGAAATATTTGGTTAAGCGAACGTAAAAAAGCCATTGAAGAATTAAACAAAAAATTCGGGTTAAATGCGAGTGTAGAATTTGCACCTTATGAAGATTATGAAGAAATCATGAAATTACTTGAATTAGATTCAAATACAAGTATTAAAGATTTTAATATTAATAAAAATTTGGATGTTAAAGAAGGTGATGACAATGATGAATAAATTAAAAGTACCAAACTATTTGTTAACATTACAAAGTCCGGTACTTGCTGAAAATACCGAAACAATTTGCGGTGTGTGCCACAACTTAGCATTTGAGGAGTTAATTGACGCTCAATATGAATTAAGCGACATGGAAGTTTTAGAGTTCGCACGAAAAAAGATTTTTGATTTTAGTTATCCTTTTTATGACGATTCCGAAAGGCGTAAAGCATTGGAAACCGGCATTTTGAAACATTTTTGGTTTGATGAGATAGGTCAAGAAACCTATGCATATTGGAAGTTTGAACTTCAACACTGGTTTGAAATTAATATGGACCGGTATTATACTTTGTTTAAAACTATACCATTTCAAGATCAAGACGACCCAACAGCAAACACGAACTATACAGAAACATATACACGTGATAGCACAGGAAACACGCGTGCGAGTGGTGAAGATACATCTATAGCTTTAAACTCTGTAACGCCTGAGGGACGTATTAACATTGAAACAAATGACTATGTTAACAATATCGCGAAAACAATTTCTAAGCCTAATAGCGCAAATGATACAACAGGGCATGAGGAATACAGCTTTAAGCGTAAAGGTAATATTGGTATTCAAACATTAGCAGAAGTATTACAAGGCTCAAGGCGTGCAGTTATTACAATCGAAAACGAATTGTATACGGAATTGCAAGAATATGGGTTATTTTTTAATATTTTCTAGTGAAGGTGATTAAAATGAATATTGATACAAATAAATATTATAATTACAGACAAAAAATGATGGGTATAACTGTAGATCATGATGGTGCTTATGGTTGTCAATGCTGGGATGGCTATATGGACTATTGTCAATACAATGGGTTTAAAGGCGCAAATTGCACAACTAGTGGTTATGTAAAAGATATTTGGGAAAATAGAAAAACAAATGGAATGTTAACACACTGTGTTGAAACAACACAGTTACAACCAGGAGCAATCGTTGTTTTCAAAGTTGTGCCAGGTGTTACACCTTATAGCCATATCGCAATTTTTGACAGCGACGTAAATGGATCTTATGGAAGATTTTTCGGCACAAATCAACACGGAAATAATGAAGGTTTTAATGTTATTACACTTCCTTATTCGGCTATGTATCCGACTGTATTTATTCCTAAAAATATGATATTAAATGAGACTGTAGAGAATATTTTAAATTATATTCCTAGTGATTTTCACAGAGAAAATGGCGTATTTTATCCAAATTGTACAATCAAAATTAGAAAAGCCCCAAGCTTAAAGGGTGTTGATACAGGTTTATATTATAAACAAGGTATGCATGTTAACTATGACGGTTATGTTAAACGTGAGGGTTATTGTTGGATTAGTTGGATTGGTGCGTCAACATGTGAACGTAGATGGATGGCGTGTGGTGAACTTAACTCAAAAGGTTATAATACAACGCCATACGGAGTGTTCAAATGACACAACTAGTAGATTGGTACAGTCCGACGAACATAAAATCATATAATAAATTTCTAAACTTTATTATTGGCGGGCGTGGTATCGGTAAAACCTATGGTTTCAAAAAAGACTGTATCAGCCGGTACAAGAAAAAAGGAAAACAATTTCTTTATCTTAGACGATACAAAACGGATCTAAAGAAAATTAAAACATTCTTAAATGATCAATTTGAAAACTTTAAAGATGATGAATTTAAAATAACGGGTGGTAGTAATTTTACCACCTTTTACATAAACGGTTGCGAGATGGGTTATGCAACATCCTTAACATCATTTGCGAGTTTAAAGTCAACAAGTTATGTGGATGTAGATACAATTATTGTTGATGAGTTTATACCGGAAAAAGCTGGATTTAATGCCTATATACCTAATGAAGTTGAAATTTTATTAAATATTATCGACTCTATCTTTCGACAAAGAGAAGGTCATGTGTATTTATTGGCTAACAATGTTAGCATTGTTAATCCATATTTTAGCTATTTTGGTATTACACCAAACCCCGAAAAAGAGTTTAATACATTTAAAGGTAATGAATCAGTCGAGCAAATAATTGTACAAATTTGTCATAACGATTATAAAAAAGGAAACAAAGAAAAATCGAAATTCCATAAATTAATATCGGGTACAACATATGGAGATTATAACGCTGGTAACTTTGCTTACGATACAAATGATTTTATTAAAAAGAAAACAAATGTATGTGACTATTTATGCACGTTATACTATGATGATGTTTATTATGGTGCTTGGATTGACATGAATACAGGCTATGTTTATATTAATCAGCAGATAAATAAAGAATATGGATATTGTTATTCCATTGGAAGTAACAACCGTGAAAATATGATGATCGCTAAACTTTGGCGTAAAGATCAGCGTTTAAACATGCTAATACGATCCTATCGTGATGGCTGTGTATATTATAACAACCAGGAGACTAAAAGACTGTTAAGCTACATACTTAGTAAATATTAAAAGAGTGATATTAATTATCACTCTTTATTTTTATAAAAATCTTTAAAATCGTGTTTATTTACTGTGTATAAATAATAATCATGGTTATTACCATATTTATTATAATACTTGATATACTCATCCCAAACAATTCTATAATCTTTAGAATGTACAACAATTAAACCGTCAAATGTAAAATAAAATTCCAACTCAATTTTAATATCTGTGTTCATGTTTACCACCTACCAATTCTCACCGTACATTTGAATAAAATAGTTGTGGATGTATTCGTGTTTAACAACACTAGACCTTAAAAGGTAGTATTGCCTATAACTTATCAATCCTTGATTGTAATACGATTGGATTAAATTCTCACGCTCAATATCACTAGTGATACCAAGCGTTCTATTTAACTCATTAATCAGATGACTAAGACTAGTATAATTATTCATATAACTACCTCCTTACTATTCTACATAATTCTTTAAGGTTATTGTTAATGAACTCATTCAAATAAATATAATCACAATAGTTAATATCTTTATCATCATATATTCTTTCACACATAGCAATACAAATAGTTGTATAATCACTTAATGATTGTAATACATTAGGCAGTTCATGCCACCCCTTAATCTTTGCTATCACATCATTGTATTGTGTTTCTAATACTTCTTTATATTTTTCTTTTGTCATATCCTTATACTCCTTTTCTATTTAATAAACTTTTGGACCTCTAAAAATCACTATCATAGAAGGAAAAGGTGCACTATTTTTTCCTTCTCCAAATTTTAACCTACCTTTAACATATCTAATTTCACTCCTATTTAAAATAAAATCATGAAAATATTTTGTGTCTGTTCTAGCTGGCATTAATAACACAACAAGCGTGTTATCTTTAACACCTTCTCTATATGATTTTTCAACCCATTTACTAATTTCAGAATAAGGTGGATTACAGAAAACTCTATAACCACTCCAATCTTGTAAAAGTCCATTTTGTTGTTTAGTAAAAAATTTTATACATTTATTATTTTTACCATCAGATCAAGGATCCAAATTAAAATTAAACTCTTCATTTAATTTATTATAAAAATCATTTGGTGTTGCCCACTCATCAGATCCACGACTAAATATAATATTACTTT
>ERZ773260.3139-NODE-3139-length-16422-cov-3.591373_pt1 | contig 16422 bp, 11 predicted proteins | sample MGYA00511387_ERZ773260 | MGnify/ENA primary metagenome ERZ773260 (study PRJEB29015, sample SAMEA2737745) | human gut metagenome | biome: human gut; feature: human-associated habitat; material: faeces | place: China | collected 2012 ... | reverse complement strand
TCCGCAGGACGCGGTCTGGATTCTGAATAAACTGAATGAGGGCGGTCACGAAGCGTATATCGTCGGGGGCTGTGTCCGCGATTCCATTCTGGGGCGCATGCCGCAGGATTGGGACATCACCACCTCCGCCCTGCCCGAGGAAACCAAGACCATCTTCGACCATACCTTTGATACGGGCATCAAGCATGGCACGATTACCGTCGTCCTGCATCATGAAAATTATGAAGTCACAACCTATCGCATCGACGGCGAATATGCCGACTGCCGCCATCCGGACGAGGTCTCCTTCACCAAAAAGCTGAATGAGGATTTGCTCCGTCGCGATTTTACCATGAACGCCATTGCCTATCACCCCAAGGAGGGCTTTCGCGACCCCTTCCATGGGCAGGAGGATATTGCCGCAAGCATGATCCGCGGCGTGGGTGAGCCGGCAAAGCGCTTTCAGGAGGATGCCCTGCGGATGTTGCGCTGTGTGCGCTTTTCCGCGCAGCTTGGCTTTGCGATTGACCCCGAAACATGGGCGGCTCTCTGCGCCAATACGGCGCTGATTCAGAAAATCAGCGCGGAGCGAATTCGCGAGGAGCTGCAAAAGCTCTGGCTTGCCCCCTTTGCGAAAAAAATGCCCCTGCTCTGGGAAAGCGGTCTGCTCGCACAGATAGATGCGACCCTTTCCGCAAGCCTTATCGCAAACAGCCGAACCCTTTTGGAGGAAATTTCCCTTTGTCCGAAGGATAGTATTCTGCGGTGGTGCATTGTTTTGCAGCATTACCCCATCGGCGAGGTGAAGGGCTTTTTAAGAGGTATGCGGCTCGATAACCACTCCATCAAGCGGATTTCCCTGCTTCTGGATGAGCTGTCCGCGGATTTGCCGACAGAGCCCTATCCGCTGCGCAAAAAGCTCAGCACCATCGGACAGGAGGCAACAGCGCAGCTTCTGCTTCTGCAAAGCATCCTGCGCCCTGCCTCTCCCCACGCCGAGACAAAAACCGCCTTGGAAAAAATCCTTGCGGCAGGGGATTGCCTTTCTCTGAAAACCCTTGCCCTAACGGGGCAGGATTTGATGGCACTCGGTGCGCCGCACGGCAAAATCCTAGGCACTATCCTTGCAGAGCTGCTGGATATCGTTCTGCGTGCGCCCGAAAAAAATACAAAAGAAACGCTGACAACGCTTGCACTTGCGCTGTTGGAAAAACGGTAAGGAGGAAACAGCCATGATTAGTGAAAAAGGATTTATTTTGGAAAACGGTACGGAAATGCCCTTCCTTGGTTTTGGCACCTATCTGGTGCAGGAGGAAAAAATCATTCTGGATGCGCTGGACTGCGGCTACCGCCATATCGACACCGCCAGAAGATACGAAAACGAAAAAATGATTGGCAACGCTCTACAGCAGTGCGGTATCCCCCGCAGAGAGCTGTTCCTGACCTCTAAGGTTTGGAAAACGGACTTGGGCTATGATAAAACTATGGCAAGCTTTGAAGCCTCCCTCAAGGATTTGCAGGTGCAGTATCTGGATTTGTTCCTCATTCATTGGCCCCTGCCCTTCCCCGGCGCGGATTGGAAGCCACTGGTAACGGAAAGCTGGCGTGCGTTGGAGCGGCTTTATGATGAAGGCGCAGTGCGTGCCATCGGTGTCTGCAATTTCCTGCCGCAGCACCTCCTGCACGTTCTGAAAATCGCCAATACCGCCCCCATGATTGATCAGTTTGAATTTCACCCCGGCTATTCGCAGTATGAAACATTACAGTTCTGCCAGAGCCGCGGCATACAGGCGGAGGCATGGAGTCCCCTTGGCAGAGGGCGACTTCTGGAGGATCCTCTGGTTCTGGAGCTTGCGAAAAAATACGGCAAAAGTCCGGCACAAATCTGCCTGCGCTTCTGCCTGCAAAATAATGTCCTTCCCCTGCCGAAATCCTCCGCACCACAGCGCATGAAGGCAAACCTCGATATCTTCGATTTCGAGATAGAGCAGGAGGATATCTATCGCCTGCTGACCATGCCCCAAACAGGCTGGTCGGGGATTCATCCGGAGCATTTTGAGTAAAGTCGAAATTATTTAGACAGAAGAATAACCTGATAGCGATTGTTTGATCCATATAAAATCACTCGAAATTATTTGCAGCCGCTTGACTGGGTATTTTCCTTGTAATAAAATAAAAATTGTCAAAAAACAGCAAATTTTATCGAAAATCATTCATAGCAGAAAGGAAGGAATCTCATGAAAACACGCATACTCTCTTATCTTTTGGTGTTTTCCATGATACTCGCCCTTTTGCCTGCTTCCGCATTGGCAGAAGGGGAAAGTACCACAACGCAGCATGTCACAGCCACAGTGAAACACGCTTTTGACAACAGCGGAGCGGAAACGGGGCAGATTACAGCGCAAATCGAAGCCTATCTGACGGATACGAAAAACCAATCCCACACCGTTAAGCCCTGCGATATCATCTTCTTGATAGAGCAATCCACCTTTTATGAATACGCCAACCGATACAACGCAGTATGGGAAGGAGCGAGCGGATATTCTCAATTCCATGGAAAGTCTGCTGCAAAATCTTCCTACCCCCACCACAGGCGAACATCGGGTGGCAATCGCAGGCTTTGGGCGTATCAATAACAGCGGCACATCCGATTCATACATCGAAAGTCAGCACCCCGGCACACAGCTATCTGCAACCCAAAACCCCAGCTTGAACACAGGCTATTATACCTGTGAAAACAATGCTCCTGACTTCCATTCCCAAAGCGGTTGGACAGAATGGGACAAAATCACAGGTTACGATGAAAAAACAACCCTGCCGGAGATGCCGGAAGGCTATCTTGCCAATGAAAGCTACGATAAAGTCTTTATGAGCATTGACGATGCAAAGAATGTCATTGATGTTGATAAAATGGTATCTTGGCACGCAGGTGCCTCCCGTATGGATGCAGGTCTGCAAATCACAGAGCAGTTGGCAAAAATTGCACAAGCACACAAAGCAGACGGCAAGGACCGCAACCTTATCATCTTTGTTGCTGCCAGCTCTCTGCCCTATCAGAACAGCGCAGGCTTTCAGCTTCTCCGCTCTGAGGCGGCACAGGCAGCGGCACAGGAATTGAAAAATAATTATAACGCCACCATCTTCGGCTTTGGTGACTTCCGTGCGCTGAACTTGCAAAACGGAATGTCCTCGGAGGAACAACGTACACAATTCAATAACACCATGGCCGGAATCTGCGGCAATTCCAACACACTGGATGGCACACCCTATTTCAAGGGCTTGAGCCAAGTGCATGATATTGATGAGGCGCTCAATGAGCTGCTGATTCAGATTGACGCAAATGTCAATCCAAATACGAAAAGCCTGGATATCGATGTGAAGGACTTCCAAGAAAAATCCACAGAGCCTACCTCGCATATCTCGCATACTTGGAAAGAATTGAAAGAGAAACACCATATTCTTACAAGCAGTGCCATCAACGAAACTGCCTCTGTGGATTATTACCGCTTTACGGGGTATGATGCAAACAACAATCCGCAATTTGCCACAACCCCCTATCTGCGCATCGAGCGGAGCCTTTCCAATATCGGCAGTGGCGACAGTATTCAAACGGCACTCAGCCTTCAGCCGATTCCCCCTGTAGGCACAAAAGGGACTGCCTACGGCGTAAAAGCAGTCATTACCATTACCGATCCCGTCTGTGTGGACTATAAATGGGCAGGGCGTTGGGAACCGGATTTCGCTCCGCCCGACCACGAGCACGCCATGCGTGGTGTGAAGCACAGCCCCGCAAATCCGGAACAAAATGAAACCACAAGCGACACCATGAAATTAAAATTTGACGGTTGGTACCGTCTTTGGGATGACAACATTGACCGTGAAGAGGACGGAAAGAAAACTTGGACGACGTATGACGGAAAAAAATACGTTGCCTATCAGGATAACGTATATGATGCCTTCGGCAGTGATTTAACCCTGTATGGGCGTTGGATTCCTTCCATTGATGTAAATTTCCAATGGATTGGCTCTGTCATCCCCGCAGATGCCACACCGCCTTCCACCGTTTCCCTTGCACTGAGCGATGACGGAACCGCTTCCTTTACCCCCATCGTACCATCCCAAGAGGGGTATGAATTTGACGGCTGGTATAAGAATTCCGCCTGCACAGATCGTTATAATGAAAGCGGCGAAAACCTAACAAAGAATACCTTCCTTTACGGCCGTTGGACGAAAATCGGCACAAAAAAGGTTACCTTTACCGTTGTAAACGGCAGCTGGAATACGGAAAGTGCTTGGTACCAAAATAACATCGGAAATACAGATGCAGATACAGCTACTGACACCATTACCGTCAATGTTCCCCTGCGCAACGGCAAAGGCACGCTGACAACCGCTTTGGTTCCTCATGTAGATAATCAGGATATGACACCCGCAGATGACTACAAAGCACCCGGCACTTGGGGAGATAAAGCCCCCGATACCAATACGGATGCCATCACCGAGAACGGCGACTACGAATACACCTATACCTTCCCCAAGGCGGATACCTATACGATTACCTATCGTTGGGTAACAGACACAGAGGTACCTGAGGGTGTGAGCCTGCCTGCACAGCAGGAAAAGAAGGAAGATGGCAACGGCACAAATCCGACCTTTACGATTAAAAGCGTAACCTCTGATGATGAAAAATGGAGTTTTAGCGGTTGGTATACAAACGAAGAATTAACCGGCACAGCAATTAGCGACAGTTATACCTTCCCTGAAGACAACGCAAATGACGCAAAAAACCTCACGCTTTACGGCAAATGGACACACGATCCCTGCACCGTAACCTTCTATGCGGACTCCTACCGGCCTGCACATGGACATTTTAATGCAGATGATTATAATACAGATGATTATAATAATACAGATGGTTACTCAATAAGCTATAAAGTTCCTTACGGCTCTACACTTGCCAAGGTTCCCACACCCGTCACAGATCCTGCACACCCCTACTACTTCGAAGGTTGGGGGGATTTTGAACCACCCGATACACAGGGAGAGCAGGAGGATACAGAGGGTACAGAGGGTACAGAGGATACAGAGGATACAGAAGATGCAGAAGATACGGAGGATACGGAGGAACCCGTCACCCATTCTGATGATTCTCTCTCCACAGCAGGCACCTTCTATACCAGTAAGGCAATTCAGGATATGACGATAAAGTCTGACTTGAATTTCGTGGCACAATGGTGGCCCATTGTTACCTTTGATGCCAACGGCGGCGATTGGGAGCTTACGGAAGGCAGACCTACCGAACGCTATGTCCCCGTACCTGCAAACAAAAACCATATTGATCCCCTGCGTCCCCCCGCAAGGGAAGGCTACACCTTCCTTGGATGGTATGACACCTCCGGAAAACCCATTGATTTTAAAACCCAAACCTTCGATCGTGCGGAAACCGTTTATGCACACTGGGCAAAAAATGCCACCGTCACCTTCAAAATCGTAAACGGCTATTGGTCTGGCAACACCACAGAGGATAAAACGGTTACCGTTGTACTGCATCCGCAGGCAAATGGTTCTGCAAGCGGCACATTGGGTGCAAGCCATGTTCCCACCATTATGATTCCTGCCGCAGGCTATGAAAACACCCCCGGTCATTGGGATGTGACACCGAATACCGAAAAAAACGGCATCAGCGGTGATGTCACCTACACCTATATCTTTGGCAAAAAGCACCACAGCAGCAGCAGCAAAGACGAAAACAAGGACAAGGATAACAACAAAGAAAATAACAAAGAAAATAACAAAGACAACAATACCGGCGAAACCACGCCGACAAAGGTTCCCGATTTGCTCAACGGCAGCAATCATTTTGCTTATGTTGTAGGCTATAAAGACGGCAACGTAAGGCCGCAGGGCAATATCACCCGTGCGGAAACCGCCGCCATCTTCTTCCGCCTGCTGAAGGAGGAGGTACGCAGCGAAAACCTCAGCAAGCACAACGATTTTGCCGATGTAACAGAGGACAGCTGGTACAACACAGCAGTTTCCACCATGGCAGGCATGAATATTCTCAAGGGTCGCACAGCAAACAGCTTTGTACCGCAGGCACCCATTACCCGTGCGGAATTTGCCGCCATCTGCGCCCGTTTTGACAGCGGTAAGGCAGAGGAAAACAATAGCTTTACGGATATTTCCGGTCATTGGGCGGAAAAGGAAATTGAGCGTGCCGCCACCCTTGGCTGGGTAAGCGGTTATACGGACGGCAGCTTCCACCCCGATGCCCCGATTACAAGAGCAGAGGCAATGACACTGATTAACCGTGTGCTTTGCCGTATGCCCGAAACAAAGGCCGACCTTTTGGACAGCATGACCAAATGGCCCGATAATCAGCCCGGCGCATGGTATTATCTGGCTGTGCAGGAGGCAACCAACAGCCACACCTATGAACAGAAGGATTCCAAGTATGAAACATGGACAGCCCTGACCGCAGAGCCGGATTGGAGCAAATATTAAACGAAAGCAATCAAAAAGACTGTCATTCCGATAAAAGGGATGACAGCCTTTTTCTTTTCTTTAAAACAGAAGATTTAATTCCGTTTTCGCCTTTTCGATATCCTGCAAAATGGTTTTCTGCTTTTCATCGAAAAGCAATTCCGCGTTATACCGATAATATTTCTCCGAACCATTCTCGCTGATGAATTTCACGCTATAGAAGTTCGTGGTCAGCTCCGTAATAAAGATAACCATCTCCTGCCCTGCGCCGAAGGCTTCCTCCAGAAATGCAAAGGCATTGTCCAGCATCGCAGACGCATCCGCAATGGCGTTTTCCCGTCCTTCCGCCTCTTTTGCGAAAAGTCCCTTCACCAGCGCAAACGCATCCTCTTTTTCCCGACAGCCGTTCCGCTTGCCCTCCGCAAGGAAGAAATGCAGCCGCTCCAATTCCTTCAAGCAGGCATGCTCCGCCGTTTTCTCCAGAAGTCCCGCCTTCCGTTCCTTCGCAAAGGCGGCTTCTCTTTCCTCCAGCAGTCCCGTAAAGAGGTTCTCCCATGGCGTTTCCTTGCAATAGGGGCTGTTGAACCGCTCCTTCAGCTCCAGCAGCACGCCATGCAGTCCCGTTACAGTCAAATCCGCCTCGTATGCCCCTCGGAAGCCCTCGGAAAGCCTGCTCAGCAAAAGTCCCATCACGCTCAGCCGCTCGTCAAACGGTGCATCCTGTAGCTTCGTCACCGCCTGCTTGGTATATTTCCCCTGCAAAATGTCGTCCACGCGGTAATCGGTGCGATATTTGCGGTACAAATCCAAATAATTCGCAAAATCCTTCGCAATCCTGCGATGCTGCAAATATTGATAAATCAGCCCTTCCTCTGCCGGCAAATTCATATCCTCATACACCTTCAGGATGGTAGAAAGATCCTCCCACCCTCTCGCCGTCACAAATCGCTTGCCATCCACCGTTGTCTCCATGGCATAAAAATGATCCTTGCGAATTTCCAGATAGGACAGAATCGCCCCATGGATGCCCTGCTTATAGGCATATTCCTTCCAAACGGAAAAATCAGGCTCTACGTCGATTTTCTTCACACGGTCAAGCGTTACTACGTCAAATTCGCGCACGCTTTTGTTGTATTCGGGGGGATTGCCTGCCGCGGCAATCAGCCAGCCCTCCGGCACCTTATGCGCCCCAAAGGTCTTGCACTGCAAAAATTGCAGCATCGCAGGCGCAAGCGTTTCGGAGGCGCAGTTGATTTCATCAATAAACAAAATCCCCTCCTGCAGGCCCGTTTCCTCCATTTTATCATAAACCGATGCGATAATTTCGCTCATGGTGTATTCCGTTACGGTGTATTCCTTTCCGCCGTATTCCTTCTTGCTGATAAAGGGCAGCCCGATGGCAGACTGGCGCGTATGGTGCGTAATGCTGTAGGATACCAGTGCCACACCGCACTCCCTCGCCACCTGCTCCATCACGGCGGTTTTCCCGATACCGGGCGCGCCCATCAGCAGAACGGGTCTTTGTCTGACCGCAGGAATACGGTATTCCCCAAACTCGTCCTTCGCCAGATACGCTTGAATGGCATATTTAATTTCTTCCTTCGCTTTTTTAATATTCATGCTATCCTCCTAACGCCCATGAGACGGCAGTCCCAAGGACAAATCCTCTTTCCCTAGTATCAGCTTCATCGCCCATGGCGGCACACCGACATCCGTATAATCCTCATGATAGAACACAAATGCGGCATCATAGGGCGGTCTGCGCTTCGGGAAGGTGCCGTAGCCGTCTGTGAAATAAATCAGACCCTTCAGGTTCTGAAACGCCCTTTCGGCAATCAATTTATCAACGTATTGGAACACAGGGCGGAAATCCGTACCGCCGCTGCCGCGCAGTGCAAAATCCTCCATAAACTGCGCCAGCTCCTCCTTGGAGGTTATCCTTTTATCCATCTGCACCGCCGCATCGCACTGTATGATATGCACGTTCATTTTATGGAAAAAGCTTTCACTGCTCGAAAGAATCGCGTAGGTTTCCTCTAAGAACCGCTTCACCGTTTCCCCCTCGCAGGATTCGGAGGTATCAATGGCTATCACCAGCTCCTCCACCTTTTTGACCTCCTTATATTCCAATGCCTCAATCAACGGCAGATTGCCGTACATCTGCAAGCCATAGGTATAGAAGATAAAATCGAAGGCATCCTCATCCACGCGTATATCCTCCTTCAGCGTCACGAATTTCTGCAAAAACTGCCGATAATCGTAGCGCTCTCGGTTTTCCACCTTCAGATATTGCAGAAGCTCCCCTGCCTCTGCGCCCATATCCTTGGAGAAGGTTTCGAGGTTGGTCTCGGTCTTTTTCCCGATTTCCGTCCATTTTTCCTCCAGCTGCTGCTGTTTTTCGTCCTGCTCCTCCTGCTCCTGCTGTTGGTCGTTGCTGTTATCTTGGTTATCTCCGTCCTTGCTATTCTCGTCCTCGTCGTCCTGCTGATGCTCCCAAAAGACATGGTCATCCACCCAAAATTCCAGCTGCAGCTTACCGAATTCCTGCAAGGAAAGCTTTTTTTCTTCCAGCACGCGATAAATGCCCTCGGCGGAAAGCACCTTTAATTCTCTGCGGAGCATATCGTACATTTCGTTTCGTTTATCGGAGACAACAAGCCGCACCGCCTTCACAGACAGCGAATCCACGATAGATTCCACCGCGATATCGCAGGCGAGGTGCCAAAGCTCCTCATCCCGATGGTTCAGATGGAAGGGATGGCGGAACAGGCAATGCAGAACCATGTGCAGATAGGCACGATTGACACGCACGCGGTCGCTCAGATAACGCTGTACGAGGTAGCGCGGGTTAAACAGTATCTTTTCGCCGTCTGTCCCGACGTACAATGAGGAAAGGTTCATTTCGTACCTAAGACCGCTGAGTGCCAAATCAAGAAAGCGCATGGAAAGGTAAAGCTCGTTACGCGATGCGCTTAAAATATCCGTACCGATACGGATGAGGTTTTGATGTGTTTCGTTCATGCCTTCTCACCTCCTTTCTAAAACCTTTTTCTTTTGGGGCTTTGCCCCAAACCCCACGAGGGGGTCACCCCCTCGACCCGATACCGCAGAACCATATTCATGGTTCTGCAAATGGGGGTGCAGGGGTATGAGTACCGCCAAGATAAGGCGGCGGCGTAGCCGTCTTCCCGAAGGGAAGATACTTTGACCACATTCCCCTGCCGGGGTTTGGGGTGGAACCCCATAAAAAATCATAACTCGAATGTTTTTTTCTTTTTGGTTGCACCGAATGTTTTATGCTGATAATCCATCAAAAAGCTCAGCACTGCCGTCTGCCCCTTCTTCTGCGCAAGGGCAATCAATTCGGGTGTGGTTTCCGCCGTCAGCAGTCCCCAATCCGCGAACAGCCGCAGGGTTTCCCCCTCCTTCTGCTCCATGAAATACGCCGCCGCCCAAAGCAAATGCTCCCTCAGATACTCAAGGTAGACCTCCCTGTGCTTCTCCTGCAAGCGGTACGGATACCGCAGGCGGCTCATGGCAAGCAAAAGCACTGTTTCCGCGGCATCCTCGCGCTTCGTCAGGTAGAAAATCTCATCATATCGGCGAAAGTCAATCTCGGAATTGCCGATGCACTGGCGGAAAATATGCCCCGTGCCGTAATTCACCTGATGGAACAGCCTTGCCGGCGTATCCTCGATATATTCATACTGAAAATCGGGCAGTACCAGCTCCGCGTGCTTCGTTTCGCCGCCCTCGATGGGGAAATCAATCGACAGCTGCAATTCATGGTTCAGTCCCGAAATCAAATCGGAAATATGTCTGCAACGCCCGAAGGAAAGGTGCTTCAAGCTGTCGCAATTCAGAAACAGCCCCGTATTTAATTCCCTTGCTGCCAGTGGGATATTGATTTTCTCCATCCTGCGGCAGTTATAAAAGGCATACCGCCCGATGCTTTTCACGCCCTCCGGCAGACGAAGCTCCTGCAGCCGCTCACAGCCGTAAAACGCATAATCCCCGATGCTTCTGACCGCCCTCGGCAGGGAAATTTCCCGCAGTGCCCCACAGCCATCGAACATCCGCTTGGAAACCGCCGTCAATCTCTCCGGCAGATGTACCCGCTCCAGTGCGGCACAGCCCGAAAAGGCAAACGCCCCAATTTCCGTAATCGTATCCGGCAGAAAAACCCTTCGCAATGCCTGCCCCTCCGCGGTTTCGGCAGGCGGCTCCGTCACAAAGGAAAGGCTCGCCTCCTTCTCCTCGCCGATTTCCGCAGGGGGTGCCTCCTTTTCTGCCGCAAATGCCCTTTCGGCAACCGCAATGACGGGCAGTCCGTCAATCTTGGCAGGAACATGCAGCTCCGCACAGCGACCATGCAGCTTTTTCAGCACCACGCCGCCCTCTTTTTTTTCGTATTCTATCTGTATGGACAAATTCTCTTTTGCCATTGGAATTTTCCTTTCTTTCGTCCACCCTTTGCCTGTCCGCTTTCGCAATTTTTTCGTGTTTTTTACCTGTCCACTCTGTCCACTTTGTCTATCCTCTGTCCACCCTTTTTCATACTGTATCCATTATATTCTCCTTGCAACAGACTGTCAATTTCGACATAAAAAAGCCCTCCGAAAAGGAGGGCTTGCGCAGTCGAAATCCTGATTTCGACTTAATTATTTCAGGTTTGCTTTCAGAACCTCTGCAATCTTTGTGATACCTTCAACAATCTTGTCTTCGGGCATGCAGGAGTAGTTCAGACGGAAGTGGTTTTCCTTACCGCCGTTAGGGAAGAAGCTGCCGCCGGGAACGTAAGCAACATTCTTTTCCAGACACTGAGGCGCGATAACCTTTGCGTCCATGTATTCGGGCAGTACGCACCATGTAAACAGACCACCTTCGGGATGTGTGAATTTTACTTCCTTCGGGAAGGTTTCTTCCATTGTTTTCAGCATTGCGTCACGTCTCTTAACGTAAACAGCTTTGATTTTTTCAACGTGTGCATCCAAATCGTTGTCTTCCAGGAACTGATTTGTAATCAGCTGGTCGATTGTGGAGGACTGCAGGTCAGCACCCTGTTTGATGAAGTTGTATTTGCCCAGAACTTCTGCGTTTGTGGAGCAAACCCAACCGATACGCAGACCGGGAGCGAAAATCTTGGACATTGTGCCCAGGAAGATTACCAGATCCTTTGTATCCATGGATTTCAGGGAAGGCAGGAATTCGCCTTCAAAACGCAGTTCGCCGTAAGGGTTATCTTCGATAACGGGAATTTCGTATTTGTTGATCAGTTCCATGAATTTCTGTCTTCTTTCCAGAGTCCATGTTTTACCTGTGGGGTTCTGGAAATCGGGGATAACGTAAATCATTTTTACGTTTTCTGTTGTAGCCAGAATCTTATCCAGCTCTTCGGGAATCATACCTGCGTCATCTGTAGGTACTTCAACGAATGTGGGTTCGCAAGCCTTGAACGCATTGATTGCACCCAGATAGGAGGGGCTTTCTACCAGAACAACATCGCCGGGGTTCAGGAATACACGAGCGGAGAAATCCAGACCCTGCTGAGAACCGCTTGTAATCAGGATATCATCGATATCCACCTTAATGCCGTTCTTTGCTGCCATTCTTGCAACGATTTTTTCACGCAGAGATGCAAAGCCGTCTGTACCTGTATACTGCAGTGCAACCTTACCCATGCTATCCATTACCTTGCAAGCTGCTTCCTTAACTGCTTCTGTGGGGAACAGTTCGGGTGCGGGCATACCGCCTGCGAAAGAAATAACCTCGGGTTTTGCTGTCAATGCCAACAATGCTCTGATTTCGGAACCTTTCAACAGGTTCATTCTGTCTGCAAATTTTACTGCCATTGGAATCGTCCTCCTTAAAGATATAAAATGAATACTTGTACTTGTGTCAGACAACAACCGATGGATTTCTGCCTATTCTGTCAAAATATCAAAAATCACATCTTTTATAGTTATTTAAACACAAAAAATAGACAAAGTCAATTCCTTTTGCATATTGTATAAAAACAAAAACAACCAAATTGCACAAATTTTTGCCGAAAAAATAGACCACTTCGATATGTTTTGCAAAATGATAGAAAAAATGTATCCTTTTCGTTTTTAGCGAAAAAACAGCGAATGAATTTCTTTTTTTCCGCATCTTTTCATGTTACTTTGTCATAGTTTATGCTATAATGAAAAATATTGGGCTTCTGCGCCCATATTGATGTACCAAACGAAGTACATCTTACCATTTCATGACAGAGAAAACAAACATAGACAGGGTGTGAACGATGGAAGTTTTCAAAAACATTTTCGACAACCTCGGAATCACAGAATTCGCAAGGCCCTCCCTCGGCATTTCCGATATTCTGGATATCCTCATTGTTGCCTATATTATTTATAAAATCATATTCTGGATCAAGGAAACACGCGCGTGGGTGCTGTTCAAAGGGATTCTGGTTATTTTTGCCCTTGCGGCGGTTGCCATGCTCTTAAAGCTGAATACGATTCTTTGGATTCTTTCCAACACCATTTCCGTCGGCATCATTGCGGTTATCGTTGTATTCCAGCCGGAGCTGCGAAAGGCACTGGAGCAGCTGGGCAAAGGAAAATTCTTCACCGCCTTCGCCAGAAGCTCTGAAGAAACCGATGATAAAGCTGCACAACGAACCGTGGATGAAATTGTGAAGGCTGCCGAAAAAATGGGCTCTGTGAAAACAGGTGCCTTAATCCTGATTGAGCAAAAGGTTCCTCTTGGAGACTTTGAACGCACGGGGATTCCTGTGGATGCCATCGTTTCCAGTCAGCTGCTCATCAATATTTTTGAACACAATACACCACTGCATGACGGCGCAGTGATTGTGCGGCGCAACCGCGTGGCTGCCGCTACATGCTTTCTGCCTCTGACGGACAGCAACGAGGTCAGCATGGAGCTTGGCACAAGGCACAGAGCCGCCATCGGCGCAAGTGAGGTTTCCGATGCGTATGTTATTGTGGTTTCCGAGGAAACCGGCGCCATCTCTCTGGCAAGGGGCGGCGTGCTTTACCGTGACCTCTCCCCTGAGCAGCTGAAAAATATGATTTCTCAGCCGCGCAAAGAAGGCAGCAAGAAAACATTTGCAACCATTTGGAAAGGACGGCAGGAGAAAGAATGAAAAAATTTCAGGAATTACTGACGAAGGATCTTGGCTGGAAGCTGCTTTCCATTGCCATTGCCGCGACCATGTGGTTTATGGTAATCAACATCACGCAACCTGTGGATACGCGCAGCTACAGCAGACCTTTAACCTTGGAAAATATGGATACACTGACCTCCCGCGGGCTGACCGTCGGCAATGCGGAGGAGCTGAAAAGCACAAAAATTACCGTAAAGGTGAAGGCACAGCGAACTGCACTGGACAGACTGAGCCAGAACCCCGACTGGATTACCGCTTCGGTGGATTTATCCGAGCTGGCTTATGCAGTAAACGGAGATTCCGTTGCGCTGCCCGTCAATGTTTCCATTGATCAGGGCGGTACGGCCTATGCCATCAGCAGCAAGGCACCTGCCGTTGTGGAGGCACAGGTGGAAACCCTGCGGACAAAGGAATTTCCCATTGAGGTAGAATTAAACGGCAAGCCCAACAGCGACATTACCCTTTCCGACCCCATGCTGAGCGCAGAGACCGTAATCGTTTCCGGCCCCGTATCTCTGGTGCGGCAGGTTGCGAAGGTAAAGGCAATCATCAACGCGGAGGAGCTGGAAGAAAATATGGATATTCACGCAAAGCTTGCCTGCTATGATTACCATGGCGCAGAGGTAACGGGCGTTTCGCTGAACATCCGCGAGGTAACGGTTTCCTATGCGGTACATGATGCAAAGCAGGTGCCGATTCAGGTGGATATCACAGGCACGCCTGCAAACGGCTATCAGGTCGGCACGGTTTCCTGCTCGCCGAAATATGCAGAGGTGACAGGCTCTAAAGAGGATTTGGATGCCCTGCTTTCCATTCATCTGGACAGCGTTGACGTTTCGGGGCGCACTGCCGCAGTGACAAAGACATTCAATCTGGAAAATTATCTGCCGGACGGCATTTCCCTAAATGATGACAGCCGCAGCAGCGTACAGGTAACGGTTGCCATAGAGACGGCGCAGAAGGGAAAGCAGTTCACACTGGACGAATCCCGTTTAACCATTCTGGGGCAGGAGGACGGCAAAACCTACTCCTTTGGGACGGCACATGTCACCGTTACAGGTGACAGCAGCAGCCTGAACGGACTGCGCGCAGAGGATCTGAATGGCAGTGTGCATGTAAACGGCATGTCCGAAGGAACGCATCGGGTTCTGGTGCATCTGGATTTGCCCAACGGCTTGAACGCAAGCCCTGTTTATATTGATGTAACCGTTTCCGGTGACGGCAGTGCATCGGCGAACGAATAAGGTTTTGGAGGAAGAAAAATGGCTAGATTATTTGGTACAGACGGCGTAAGAGGTGTTGCAAACACAGAATTGACAGGCGAGCTGGCGTTCCGCTTAGGCAGAGCCGGTGCGTATGTGCTGACAAAGGAAACAAAGCACGCCCCCCGTATTCTGGTTGCTATGGATACCCGTATCAGCGGGGATATGCTGGAAAGCGCACTGGTTTCCGGTATCTGCTCCGTCGGCGCGCACGCAGTTGTGGCAGGGGTGATCCCCACGCCTGCGGTTGCGTATCTGGTAAGAAAATACAGACTGGATGCAGGTGTTATGATTTCCGCATCCCATAACCCTGTGGAATATAACGGGATTAAATTCTTCAACAATCAGGGCTATAAGCTGAGCGATGCGCTGGAGGATGAAATCGAAAACATTATCAAGAGTCATCCGGAAATTCTGCCCAGTCCTACCGGCATCGGGCTTGGCACGAAGGAATATGCCGAGGACGCATTAGATGATTATATTGCATTTCTGACAAGGACAACCACCGAAAAATTTGACGGCATCAAGGTTGCACTGGACTGCGCAAACGGGGCAGCCTATAAAGCGGCTCCCATTGCCATGCTTGATTTGGGCGCAAGCCTGTGCATCATCCATAACGAGCCTGACGGCACAAATATCAATGATAAATGCGGCTCCACTCACATGGATGATCTCAAAGAAATGGTTGTGCAGAACGGAGCGGATATCGGGTTCGCCTTTGACGGGGACGCTGACCGCTGTCTGGCTGTGGATGAAAAGGGCAACCTGATTGACGGGGATAAGATTCTTGCCATCTGCGGTCTGGATATGAAGGAAAGAGGCGCATTGGCGAAGGATACGATTGTCGGGACGGTGATGTCCAACCTTGGGCTGACAATGATGGGCAAGGAAAAGGATATCCATATTTTGCAGACCTCTGTCGGGGACAGATACGTTTTGGAGCGGATGCTTGCGGATGGCTACAACATCGGCGGCGAGCAGAGCGGTCATGTTATCTTCCTTGACCACAACACTACGGGCGACGGCACGCTGACTGCCATTCAGCTGCTTTCCGTACTAAAGCGCAGCGGCAAGAAGGCATCCGAGTTGGCAGGCATTATGCAGACCATGCCACAGGTTCTGGTCAATGCGCGCGTGAATAATGCAAAGAAAAACAGCTACATGGAGGATGATGTGGTGCGCAGAGGGATTGCGGAGCTGGAAGAAAAATTTGCACAGGACGGACGCGTGCTGATTCGTACCTCCGGCACAGAGCCACTGGTACGCGTGATGATTGAAGGGACAGATATTAAAAAAATGGATGCAGAGGCAAAAAAGCTTGCTGCGCTCATCGAAGAACGTTTGCAGTGATTTCTGAGGATTGACAGAAAATTCCTTTCCCGTTACAATATAGATTGGAATATGGGTCGGAGAAATCTCCGACCACGCTGTCCTCCTGCTCAGTTGGATAGAGCACACGCCTCCTAAGGTTGTGCTCTACCAGCTGCCTTACGGGGAAAAGTGATCGTTGCCAGTCTCAATTTAATATAA
>ERZ773260.3108-NODE-3108-length-16589-cov-4.389742_pt1 | contig 16589 bp, 14 predicted proteins | sample MGYA00511387_ERZ773260 | MGnify/ENA primary metagenome ERZ773260 (study PRJEB29015, sample SAMEA2737745) | human gut metagenome | biome: human gut; feature: human-associated habitat; material: faeces | place: China | collected 2012 ... | reverse complement strand
GTATAAATTTTCTATAGAATCAAAAAGCTTTCCCCTAGATATATCGGGTGAGCCCAAATCACATTATTTCACAAAAAAACTACACACAAATAAAAACTTATTTGTAATTTTGCACCCGTAATTACACATATTATATATAATAGCAATTATGAAACTTGATTTGCTGACAGCCATCTCGCCGATTGACGGCCGTTATCGTGGCAAGACAGAACGCCTTGCCGACTACTTCTCTGAGTATGCACTGATACGCTACCGCGTACGTGTGGAAATCGAATACTTCATCACGCTCTGCGAGTTGCCGTTGCCGCAGCTTGCTTCGTTCGACCATCAGCTCTTCGAGCGTTTGCGCGACATCTACCGCAACTTTGGCGAAGAAGAAGCCCAGCGCGTGAAGGACATCGAGAAAGTGACTAACCACGACGTGAAGGCTGTAGAGTACTTCATAAAGGAGGAGTTCGACCGCATCGGCGGACTCGACGCTTACAAGGAGTTTATCCACTTCGGACTCACCTCACAGGATATCAACAACACATCAGTACCTCTCTCTATAAAGGAGGCGTTGGAGCAGTTCTACTATCCGCTCTGCGAGGAGCTCATCGCACAGCTCCGCCAGTACGCAGAGGAGTGGGCAGCAGTGCCAATGCTCGCCAAGACCCACGGACAGCCAGCATCGCCCACACGCTTGGGCAAGGAGGTGATGGTGTTCGTATATCGCCTGGAGGAGCAGCTGCGCCAGCTGAAGGAGTGCCGTCTCACCGCCAAGTTCGGTGGAGCCACCGGCAACTACAACGCCCACCACGTAGCCTACCCCGAGTACGACTGGAAGGCGTTCGGCAACCGCTTCGTGAGCGAGAAGCTCGGTCTGGAGCGCGAGCAGTTCACTACACAGATCTCCAACTACGACTGCCTCGGCTCGGTGTTCGACGCAATGCGCCGCATCAACACAATCATCATCGACCTCGACCGCGACTTCTGGATGTACATCTCAATGGAGTACTTCAAGCAGAAGATTAAGGCAGGCGAGGTTGGCTCATCGGCAATGCCACACAAGGTGAACCCCATCGACTTCGAGAACTCAGAGGGCAACCTCGGCATGGCAAACGCCGTGCTGCAGTTCCTCGCACAGAAGCTCCCCGTGAGCCGTCTGCAGCGCGACCTCACCGACTCGACCGTTCTGCGCAACGTAGGCGTACCGTTCGGCCACGGCGTAATCGCAATAGAGAGCACACTCAAGGGTCTGCGCAAGCTCATCCTCAACGAGGAGAAGCTCAAGGAAGACCTCGACAACACATGGGCAGTAGTGGCAGAGGCTATACAGACAATACTTCGCCGCGAAGCTTATCCGCATCCGTACGAGGCACTGAAAGCACTCACACGCACCAACAAGCACATGACCGAGGAGACCATCCACGAGTTCATACAGACACTCAACGTGAGCGACGCTGTGAAGGCGGAATTGATGGCTATCACACCAATGAACTACACAGGCATTTAAGCCAACCCCCGATATAATTCGACAATAGCCGTGAGGCTATATACATAAACAATAAAAACCAACAAGTAACTATGGATTCAGAAAACGTAAAGAATCAGGAACAGAACACAGCGGATCAGACTACTGGCAATAGCGAGAGCTACGGCCGTGCCGCAGGAAACTATCAGAAAGAGTATCGCAGCGTGACGGGACGTCGCCCGCGTATTCACACACAGCACTCGGCTTCAGCCTCATCACAGAGCGAAGACGGCGGCTTCCGTCCGGAAGGCTTCGGCGCAGGTCTCGGCTCGCAACAGCAGGGCGGCTATCAGCCACGTCAGCAGGGCGGTTACCAGCCACGTCAGCAGGGCGGTTACAACCGTGGCGGCTATCAGCAGCGTCCTCAGGGCGGCTATCGTCCACGCTACAACCAGGACGGCGAACAGCAGCAGAACGGATATCAGCCGCGTCAGCAGGGCTATCGCCCACGCTACAACCAGGACGGCGAACAGCAGCAGGGCGGATATCAGCCACGTCAGCAAGGCGGCTATCAGCAGCGCGGCGGCTACGGTCAGCGTCAGCAGGGCGGATATCAGCAGCGCGGCGGCTACGGTCAGCAGGGCGGATATCAGCAGCGCGGTGGCTACGGTCAGCAGGGCGGATATCAGCAGCGCGGCGGTTACAACCGCGGTGGCTACGGACAGCAGGGCGGCTACAACCAGGGTGGCTACCAGCAGCGTCAGCGCACACCGGGCTACGACCCCAACGCTAAGTACAGCATGAAAAAGCGCATTGAATACAAGGAGGAGAACTACGATCCGAACGAACCGCTTCGTCTGAACAAGTTCCTCGCCAACGCAGGTATCTGCTCGCGCCGTGAGGCAGACGAGTTCATCCAGGCAGGCGTGGTGACTGTGAACGGAGAGGTAGTGACCGAGCTCGGCACCAAGATCAAGCGCACAGACGAGATAAAATTCCACGACCAGCCCGTGAACCTCGAGAAGAAGGTGTACGTGCTGCTCAACAAACCGAAGGACTGCGTGACAACAAGCGACGACCCGCAGCAGCGTAAGACCGTGATGGACCTCGTGAAGAACGTGTGCCCGGAGCGCATCTACCCCGTAGGACGCCTCGACCGCAACACAACCGGCGTGCTCCTGCTCACCAACGACGGCGACCTCGCTTCCAAGCTCACACACCCGAAGTTCCTGAAGAAGAAGGTGTACCACGTATACCTCGACAAGAACGTGACAGCTCACGACATGCAGCAGATTGCTCAGGGCATCGAGCTTGAGGACGGCGAGATACATGCAGACGCTATCGAGTACGCAAGCGACACAGACAAGAGCCAGGTAGGCATCGAGATCCACAGCGGCAAGAACCGTATCGTACGCCGCATCTTCGAGCACCTCGGCTACCGCGTCGTTAAGCTCGACCGCGTGCAGTTCGCAGGACTCACCAAGAAGAACCTCCGCCGCGGCGACTGGCGTTTCCTCACAGAGAAGGAAGTGGAGATGCTGCGCATGGGAGCATTCGAGTAAAACATAAACAGGTTGAAGTGGTGAGGTGTTGACATGTTGACATCGCACCATTTCAACTTTCCAATTTAAACAATATAATGGAAAGAACAAAAGTTATTGACGCTCTCCGTAGCACCGACTTCGGAAGCCAAATCAACGTAAAGGGTTGGGTGCGCACTCACCGCAGTTCGAAGGCTGTCGACTTCATCGCGCTCAACGACGGTTCTACAATCAAGAACATACAGATCGTGGTAGACCCCACCAAGTTCGACGCCGAGATGCTGAAGCAGATCACCACCGGTGCCTGCATCAGCGCAGTAGGTACGCTCGTAGAGAGCCAGGGTGCGGGTCAGACATCTGAGATACAGTGCGAGAGCCTCGAAGTATACGGACTCTGCGGCAGCGACTACCCGATGCAGAAGAAGGGACAGTCGTTCGAATACATGCGTCAGTACGCTCACCTGCGTCTGCGCACCAACACATTCGGTGCAGTGATGCGCATACGCCACAACATGGCGATGGCTATCCACACCTACTTCCACGAGCACGGCTACTTCTACTTCAACACTCCGCTCATCACCGCAAGCGACTGCGAGGGTGCAGGTCAGATGTTCCAGGTTACGACCAAGAACCTCTACAACCTGAAGAAGACAGAGGACGGCAAGATCGACTACTCTGACGATTTCTTCGGCAAGCAGACTTCGCTCACCGTGTCTGGACAGCTCGAAGGCGAGCTCGGAGCCACAGCGCTCGGAGCCATCTACACCTTCGGTCCGACATTCCGCGCAGAGAACTCTAACACTCCGCGCCACTTGGCTGAGTTCTGGATGGTAGAGCCTGAGGTGGCATTCCTCGACCTCGCCGGACTCATGGACCTCGAGGAAGACTTCATCAAGTATTGCATCCGTTGGGCGCTCGACCACTGCAAGGACGACCTCGAGTTCCTCAACAAGATGATCGACAAGGGTCTCATCGCACGTCTTGAGGGCGTGCTCAACTCCGAGTTCGTTCGTCTGCCTTACACCGAGGGCATCCGCATCCTGCAGGAGGCTATACAGAACGGCAAGAAGTTCGAGTTCCCATGCGAGTGGGGCGACGACTTGGCTTCTGAGCACGAGCGTTTCCTCGTTGAGGAGCACTTCAAGAAGCCGGTTATCATGACCAACTATCCGAAGGCTATCAAGGCGTTCTACATGAAGATAGACGCTGAGGAGAGCGGCTTCGGCGGCAAGAGCGGTCAGACCGTTCAGGGCACCGACGTTCTCTTCCCGCAGATCGGCGAGATCATCGGCGGTTCTGTACGCGAGGAGAGCTACGACAAGCTGATGAACGAGATTGAGGAGCGCAACATCCCGATGAAGGATATGACATGGTACCTCGACACACGCAAGTACGGCTCATGTCCGCACGCTGGCTTCGGTCTCGGCTTCGAGCGCCTCATACTCTTCGTAACAGGTATGCAGAACATCCGCGACGTGATTCCGTTCCCGCGTACTCCGAAGAGTGCTGAATTCTAAACCAATTTCCACATCCATAAACTTTATGGGGGGTGTAGCAGACATAACTTTGCATATAGTAAAAAGTATTAAGTATTTTTCTAACGTTTTCACGGCGTTATGTCCCTGTAAAGTTAAAAATCAGTTAAAATATAAAAGACAATGAGAAAAGTTATCAAGACTGTAATGATGGCAGCCTTCACCGCCATTGCCATGTCTGCATCAGCAGCGTCTGTGCAGACCTACAGCGCATCGTCAGACTCTGTTCTGACCCAACCCGTAGACACTCTGAGCCAGAAACTCGCACAGATGGAGAACCGCGTAAACACCCTTGAAAAGGAGCAGAACTACACTAAGGTTTGGAAGCGCAGAAATACTGGAAGTTCGGTATCACCCAGCCTAACCTCCAGCGCACAGACGGCGAGGCTATGACATGGAAGACCAACGGATCGTTCTTCGTACAGCAGGGTCGCACAGCCTATCTTCACGCTAAGCCAATCGCCGGACTCATCAAGATTGGTATAGACTACGGCTTCTTCGACTTCACCTATACCAAGCTGAAGCTCAACAATGTTGGCACCAGCGACCAGACCGGCACACGCGCTTCTGACGGCTTCGACGACATCGTCAGCGGCAAGCCCGACGGCAATCCGTCTGTACTCCCTGGCAACATCAACCTCGGTATGCACAAGTTCGACTACAGCATGCACGTTGGTCCGAGCGTTAGCGTGAATCCTTGGAACAAGCTCATCGCAGCAGCCTACTTCCACGTGATGCCTACGGCGACGGGCGTACTGCAGAACGACACTTTCGCCTACGGTTTCGGTTGCATGATGGCAGCCGGCGTATCGGTGGCTTACAAGTGCATCTCGCTCGGTGTAGAGGGTCTTTGGGGCAAGGTTAAGTACAAGCAGGCAAGCTTCGACGGCGGCGACGACGAGGGCAACAACGATGGCGACTACGACAACGGCAGCGACTATGACGAGGGCGACAGCGAGAGCTACTTCTCTACCGAGAAGTTCACGCTGAAGCAGAGCGGCATCCGCGCATACGTAGCCATCCGCTTCTAAGCAATACAAAAAAATCAGAATAGAAAACCCTAAACGAAAACATATATGAAAAGAAACTTTCTTTATGCCTGCCTCATCGCACTTGCATCGGTAGGCTTCACAGCCTGCGAAAGCGACGAAAACGGCGAATATGGCGAGGAGAAGATACCCGAAGGCGCATTGCCTACCACTGAGTTCACACCCGGCAATTTCGAAGATGAGCCTTATGCTGAGGACGCGATAAAGGTCGAGGTTCAGAGTACATTGGAAGGCAATCCCGAATTCTCGTCTATCGAGCTTTTCGGTGACGGCCACTACCTCATGAGCGGAGCAAACTACAACCATGCGCCGCAGAAGACCGTGAAAGCGAAGCGCGAGGCAGACGGTTCGGTTTCTGTCTTCAAGAAACGCGGCACAAAGCGCATGGCTACACGTGCCAACGAGGACGGCACAATAATCTTCGACAACGGTTCGTACACTTACGGCACATACACACGCGAGCAGAAGGGCGTGTACCGATTCAACAACGGCGCATTGCTCGACCTGCGCAAGCTGCAGGAAGGCAGTTCTACTGTGGTATACACCAACAGCAACGGCAGGAAGTCGACGGTATACGTGAATTATGCAGAAACAGAGAATACGGATTGGACTGGAAGCCTCTGCCGCTCATGGCGAATGAACAGCTTCGAGACATGGCACTACCTCAACGGTGCATACATAGCACACGGAAAGCAGTGGATTACCAATGGTGTTGTCTCGCACAATATTGATCTCTCGCCGGCTGCAAAGAAGTGGGATTATGACAAGGACGACGTTCTCGACGAGGACAGCGAGTTCTGCTACCGCGTAATATTCTCTACAAACAACACATACATCTGCTTCTACATGAACCACACAGCAGAGGTGGCAAAATGGGATTGGACAGACGCTACCAGCGGCACATTGCACTATTGGGATCCGTACGATCCCGACAACAGCGACTGGGAGGGCTATACCACCGTGCGCTTCAAGGGCAAGCAGATGCGCGTCTATGAAGACTATAGCGGATCGGAAGACGGCTTTAGCTTCCGCATGATTGGTGTGAACACCCTCACCGTAGGCTATTAACTCATAAAAAAACTCCGTATGCGCTGCGCATGCGGAGTTTTTTTATTAACACGGATTGAGCTGTTAGCGATTTTTTGTTTATCTTTGCATAAGAAAGGCTGCATCTCGGCAATTTAAGCAAGCTTCATTGCACTCGATTTGCACTTTCTTTGCAAATAAAAAACAATCAGTACATGACCAATCTTGCCAGCTATTTCCCGATAACCGACCCCACCCTGATATTCTTTGTGGTGATGCTCATCATTCTGTTTGCCCCTATCATCATGGGCAAGCTGCGCATCCCGCATATCATTGGCATGGTGCTCGCCGGAGTAGCAGTCGGCAAGTACGGCTTCAACATCCTTGCGCGCGACGACTCGTTCGAGCTGTTCGGCAAGGTCGGACTCTACTACATCATGTTCCTCGCCTCGCTGGAGATGGACATGGAGGGCGTAAAGCGCAACAAGGGCCGCTTCCTCGGATTCGGTCTGCTCACATTCGCGCTGCCGCTCGTGCTGACATACTTCGCCAGCATATCCCTGCTGCATTACTCCGTGTTCGCGTCGATGCTCTTGGGCTGCCTCATGGCGTCGAACACGCTCATCGCCTACCCCATCGTGGGCCGCTACGGTCTGCAGCGCAAGCCGAGCGTGACGCTCTCGGTCGGTTCGTCGATGATTTCGCTGCTCATGGCGCTCGTGGCGCTTACAGCCATCGTCGCCTCGTACGGCGGCGAGACGAGCGTGTGGTTCTGGCTGCTGTTCGTGGGCAAGTTCGTGGGCTACTGCGTCGCGATGTTCCTGCTCATTCCGCGCTTCACACGCTGGTTCCTGCGCCGCTACAGCGACGCCGTCATGCAGTTCATCTTCGTGATGTCGATGCTCTTCATGAGTGCGGCGGCGAGCGAAGTCGCAGGTCTTGAAGGCATCATCGGCGCCTTCGTAGCCGGCATCATCCTCAACCGCTACATACCTCACGTGTCGCCGCTTATGAACCGCATCGAGTTCATCGGCAACGCGCTCTTCATACCCTACTTCCTCATCGGCGTGGGCATGCTCATCAACGTGCGCCTGCTCTTCGAGGGCAGCACCATCATCATCGCGATGCTCGTCATAGCGGGCTTCGGAACGCTCGGAAAGGCGATAGCAGCATACGCCGCAGCCTCCATGTTCCGACTGCCGAAGTCGTCGGGCAACATGATGTTCGGACTCACTTCGGCACACGCCGCCGGCGCCATCGCCATGCTCATGATCGGTATGCGCGTGGAGCTGGAGCCGGGAAAGCCGCTCGTCACCGACGACATGCTGAACAGCGTGGTGCTCATGATTCTCGTTACGTGCATCATCTCGACGATGATGACCGAGCGTGCGGCGCAACAGATCACGCTGCGCGACCGCGAGATGCCGAGCGACGACAAGCCAGCCACGGCTGAGGAGAAGATACTCATACCGCTGAAATACCCCGAGTATGCGCAGCGCCTCGTTAACCTCGCGATGCTCATGCGCAACCCGAAGAACACCACGCAGCTCGTGGGTCTGAACGTGGTGTACGACGACGACGACATGCAGCACAACATGGAGAAAGGCAGCCAGCTGCTGGAGCGCATGGCGCAGTACAGCGCGTCGGCAGATATGACGATGCAGACGCAGGTGCGCGTTGCGGCGAACATCGCCAACGGCATACGCCACGCCTTCAAGGAGTTCCGCGCAACGGACATCATCATCGGCATGCACATGCACCCTGAGGTGTCGCAGAAGTTCTGGGGAGCGTTCCACCAGAGCCTCTTCAACGGCCTCAACTCTCAGATAATAATGGCTCGCCTCAACCAGCCGTTGCCCACGATACGCCGCATAAAGGTGGTTGTGCCGTCGCGTGCGCAGTTCGAGCCGGGCTTCTACCGCTGGCTGGAGCGCCTCTCACGCCTGGCATGCAACATGGAGTGCCACACGGAGTTTCACGGACGCAGCGACACCCTGCCGCTCATAGCCGACTACATACGCCACTACCACCCCACCATGCGCTGCTCGTTCACCGAGATGACCCACTGGAACGAGATGCCGCACATCGCCGAGAGCATACAGAAGGACCATCTCTTCGTGGTTGTGACGGCAAGAAAGGGCACGGTGTCGTTCAAGAACGCGCTGGAGCATCTGCCCGAAGAGATAAAGCACCACTTCTCTGGCTCGAACATCATGATTATCTTCCCCGACCAGCACGGCGACGCTATGGACGAAATGACGTTCGCTCAACCGCAGCACACCGAGGATCAGAGTGCATACGAGGCAATCGGAAAGTGGTTTAAGAAGAAATTTTGAGTTTTGAATTTTGAGTTTTGAATTGTCGGCTGCGCCGATGAAGAATTAATGAATTTTGAATTGAAAGGCTAATCTCAACACCTCACCATCTCAACACCTCAACATCTCAACACCTCAACATCTCAACATAACACCACCAACTATGATCGACATAAAAGGAATAACCAAGAGCTTCGGCTCGCTGCAAGTGCTCAAGGGCATCGACTTGCATATAGACAAAGGAGAAGTAGTGAGCATTGTAGGCCCGAGCGGTGCCGGCAAGACCACACTGCTGCAGATAATGGGCACGCTCGACAAGCCCGACAGCGGCGAGATAAGCGTTGACGGCGTAGACATGATGAGTCTATCGTCGAACAAGCTGAGCGACTTCCGCAATCAGCACATCGGCTTCGTCTTCCAGTTTCACCAGCTTCTGCCCGAGTTCACGGCACTCGAGAACATCATGATACCAGCATACATCGGAGGCAAAGGCACATCCGAGGCGAAGAAACGCGCTCTCGAACTGCTCGACTTCATGGGACTCGCCGACCGCGCCAACCACAAGCCGAACGAACTCTCGGGCGGCGAGAAGCAGCGTGTGGCTGTGGCGCGCGCCCTGGTGAACAACCCGGCTGTGGTGCTCGCCGACGAGCCGTCGGGCTCGCTCGACTCGAAGAACAAGGCAGAGCTGCACCAGCTCTTCTTCGACCTGCGCGACAAGTTCGGCCAGACTTTCGTAATCGTCACCCACGACGAGCACCTCGCTTCTATCACCGACCGCACAATACACATCGAGGACGGACTGATAAAGCTGTAGCATTAGTGAACACCATTTACAAGGGTACGGCAGGAATGCACATACCCTCCTACAAATAAACAAACGAACAACAAAACAATATGATAAAACTCGGCGACTACAATAAAATGACTGTCGTTAAGGAGGTTGACTTCGGTATCTACCTCGACGGCGGCGACGAAGGAGAGATACTCATGCCTAAGCGCTATGTACCCGAAGGCACCAAGCCCGGCGACGAGCTTAACGTGTTCGTCTACCTCGACCAGGACGAGCGACCCGTAGCCACTACGGAGACACCGCTGTGCAAGGTGGGCGACTTCGCCTACCTCGAAGTGTCGTGGGTGAACGAGTACGGCGCATTCCTCAACTGGGGCTTGATGAAAGACCTCTTCTGCCCGTTCCGCGAGCAGAAGAAGCGCATGCAGAAAGGCGAGAGCTACATCGTGCATGTACACATCGATGAGGAGAGCTACCGCATCGTGGCGTCGGCAAAGGTGGAGAAATACTTCGCAGAGCGCCACCCGTTCTACAACCACGGTCAGGAGGTAGACCTGCTGGTGTGGCAGAAGACCGAGATGGGCTTCAAGGTGATCATCGACAACTGCTACCCGGGACTGGTCTACGAGGATCAGGTGTTCCGCTATCTGCACACCGGCGACCGCGTGAAGGGCTACATCGGCACCGTGCGTCCCGACGGAAAGATTGACGTAACGCTGCAGCCTACCGGACGACAGCAGACACTCGACTTCGCCGACACGCTGCTGCAGTACCTCAAGGAGCACGGCGGCAAGTGCGACCTGGGCGACAAGAGCGACGCTGAGGACATCAAGCGACGCTTCCAGGTGAGCAAGAAGGTGTTCAAGAAAGCCGTGGGCGACCTCTACCGCCAGCGACTCATCAGCATCTCGCCCGACGGACTGACGCTCAACTAACGGTCAGCCAGACTTAATGCCAGAAACAATGAAACCAAACTATCTACTAATCGTCAGAGAAGCATGCGCAAAACGCATCTCAACATTCGCCTGTAGGACATGCGCTACGCTTCTCGCCGCACTCGTCGTGTCCGTTCTGAGCGTAGGGTGCGGCGGAAGAAGTGCGTCTGCCACAGACGACACCGACTCGGCACGCATCAATCGCCTGCGACAGCTTGACGACTCGGTGATGACCTTCGCGCCTTCCACCGAACGGCTCATCGACGAGGGCATACGCACAGCGCCCGACAGCATCACAGCCTACGAATACCGACTGCGCGAGGCACGCTTCTTCTCGCTCAGCGACAGTCCGGAGCGCTCCAAGAACTGCATCGACAACATTCTGCGCTTCGCCAGCGAACAACGCAAGAAGAAACTTAGCCGAAAACAGACACTCCGACTCAACTCGCTCGTAGCTGGCGCGTACAACTGCCGCGCCGTCTACTACCACAACTTCCACCGCAACAAGGAACAGGCTATAGAGCTATACCGCTCGGCTTACGACCTGCTCGCCAACAGCGACGCGAAGCACAATATGCCCAACGTGTGCGCCAATCTCGCCGATGCATACATTCAGAACAACGAGATTCCGAAGGCGGCGCAGTGGTACCGCCGCGCGCTCTTCCTCGTCGACTCGCTCTCGCTGCCCGAGAAGGAGAACATTACGCTCTACATGGGACTGGCGCAGATATACCTCTCGCTGCACGACTTCGACACCGCACTACATTATTATAAGGCTACGGAGAACTACTTCCAGATGATGTCGCCGTCAATGCAGGCTTACTTCCTAAACAACTTCGGCAACTACTACTATTTTCTGAAGGACTACCCGCAGGCGCTCAAGATGTTCCTGCGCATAAAGCACACCATAGAGCGCCACGGCATGCAGAACAACTTCGACATGTACCAGTGCAAGGTGAACCTCGCCGACGTCTATCTGAACATGGACAGCATAAGTCGCTCGCAGCAGTGCCTCGACGAAGTTGAGCCTTACTTCCGCAAGAGGCACGACCTCACGGCGCTCCACTACTGCAAGACAATACGCATCGGCATAGCCACCCGAACTGGCAACACCGCCGCGGCTCAGCGCATAATAGACTCCAACGACGAGACGGAAAACCATCCCGTACAATACTCGCTCGCCAACCTGCGCAACATCTATCTGCAACGCTACTACGAGAAGGTGGGCGACTACCGACGGGCTTACACGCTGATGAACGAAATCAGCGAATACAACGACTCGCTCGAACATAACCACTCTAACATGCGTTCTGCCGAAATCATGGCGCGATTCACAAGCGACACGCTAAAGCTGCACCACGACCTCACAATAGAGTACAAGAACGCCACAATCGAGAAGACACAGATGCAGCTGCTGCTCAGCATTGCCATCGTACTGCTGCTCATGCTGCTCTTCGCGCTGTGGATAATGCAGAGCAAACGCAAGCAGATGAAGGCGCAGATGGACATCATGAACCTGCGTCTGAACATCGTGCGCAACCGCATCTCGCCGCACTTCGTGTTCAACGTGCTCAACAACAAGATTGTTAACGCCGGACGCATGGACGACACAGAGCTGCTCGACCTCACACGCCTCATCAGAACCAACCTCGACATGTCGCGACAACCCGCCGTGAAGCTCGCCGAGGAGCTCGACTTCGTGGAGAAGTACATACGCGTTGAGCGCTTCATGCTGGGCGACGACTTCGCTTGGCACATCAATGTGGCGGCAGACGTAGACCGTGAGAAGGTGCTCGTGCCGTCGATGTTCCTGCAGATTCTCACCGAGAACGCCATCATACACGGTCTGAAGGGATGGGACGGACACAAGGAACTCACCATCGAAGTGCACCGCGAACTGCACACTACAGTCATCAACGTGAGCGACAACGGACCCGGCTTCTCCACCTTCAACGGCACGTTCAAGAAGAAGACCGGACTGGGCATCATAGCGCAGACCGTAGCCATAAACAACGAGCATAACAAGAACAAGATACGCTTCGAGATAACGAACATAGAGCACGACGGAAACGTCTGCGGATGCCGTGCAACGGTGCGCGTGCCCGACGGAGTGAAGTTCCTGTAACAGTAAGCTGAATAGAAACGCAACTAAAAAAAGAAAGACTTATGATGAGATTTGTAATTGTCGACGACGACAAAGCGGCTGCCAACGCCCTCGCAAAGAAGCTCGCAGCGTATGACGAGACCGAGTTGTGCGGCATAGCCCTGAACGGACTCGACGGTCTGCGCATGATAAACGAGACACGACCCGACGTGCTGTTCCTCGACATCGAGCTGCCCGACATCTCGGGCATAGAGTTTCTGGAGCACGTCAACTGTCTGCCGCAATACAAATGCCGCACGGTGATGTACACCGCGCACGACCGTTTCATGCTCTCGGCGTTCCGCAACAAGGCGTTCGACTACCTGATGAAGCCTATCGACGACACCGAGCTGCGCAACATCGTGCGACGCGTCTGCATAGAGATGGCTGGTGCGCCCAACTCCGTCTATAACTATGCCGATACGAGAGGCGAAGCCGAACTGGAGGAAGCCGCTGACGACGCCTTCGACGACGAAACAACCATCGGCGACCCTGCCAACGGCATCGCCTGCCACAACGACGGCAAGTTCATCGTCTACACCAACTCCGTCGACTTCCGTCTTGTGGACATCCGAGAGATTGGTGTGCTTGCCTACAACCACGACTTGCGCGTGTGGGAGCTGACACTTGCCCACCAGAAGACGCCGATACGCCTGAAGCGCAACGTGAACAGCGACATGCTGCTCGCGCTGAACAGCCAGCTGGTGCGCGTGAGCCAGAAACACATCATCAACATCGGCTATCTCATGGAGGTGACGAACAACACCTGCCGCTTCTATCCGCCGTTCGACAAGGTGGAGGACGTGAAGGTAGGACGCCTGTTCCGCAAGAAACTCATCGACCAGTTCTGCAACCTTTAAATAATATACTTTATATATATAAACAACAAAAGGCAGAAATACGCAATGTATTTCTGCCTTTGTTTTTCTTGTTGTCTGACGGGTGTTTACTCAGCTGAAGGAGCAACAACGCGACGCTCAGCGATACGTGCCTTCTTACCAGTAAGGTTGCGGAGGTAGTAGAGCTTAGCGCGACGTACCTTACCGTGCTTGTTCACCTCGATGCTGTCGATGTTCGGCGACTCGATAGGGAAGATACGCTCTACACCTACTGTACCTGACATCTTACGAACGGTGAAACGCTTCTTGTCTCCGTGACCAGAGATCTTGATAACTACACCACGGTAGAGCTGAATACGCTCCTTTGAACCCTCGATAATTTTGTAAGCGACTGTGATTGTGTCACCTGAACGGAACTCAGGGAACTTCTTGCCGGTTGCAAATGCTTCTTCAGCAACTTTAATTAAATCCATTTTCTTTTGATAATTAAATTTGTTTATCGTTCTCGCGCAACATAATCGGGCTACTCATCTTCCCGTCATCGGTTACGCCGAAAAGCGAGTGCAAAGTTACGACTTTTTATCCGTTCAGCAAAATTTTATCAGAAATAATGAGTATCTTTGCACTACGTTTATATAAAGTTTAACATAACACCATCAAAATCAAAACTTGCATATAATGAACAGATTACACACAATAAGCATCTCGACAGCAGCCGCTCTGGCGCTTGCCTTTGCTTCGTGCTCTACAGCTCAGTATCATGTAGCGTCGGTGGAGCGCAGCCGCATACTCATCGACTCGCGTTACGACAACAGCACCGACCCGGAAGTGGTAAGAACCAACAACGCCTTGCTCGAACGCAAGAAGCTGGTGGACGCAGAGATGAACCCCGTGCAGGGTCATGCTGCAGAAAATCTCTGGGTGAAGCGCCCCGAGAGTCCGCTCTCAAACCTTCTCGCCGACATACTCGTATGGAGCAGCGCGAAGTTCGGCGAGCAGCCCGACTTCGCCATATACAACGTAGGCGGAATACGTGCCGCGCTGAGCAAGGGTGCCGTGACACGCGGCAACATACTCGACGTGGCTCCGTTCGAGAACAAGATATGCTTCCTCACGCTTAAAGGCAACGACGTACTGGGGCTGTTCGCGCAGATAGCCATGCGCCACGGCGAGGGATTGAGCCATTCGCTGCGCCTCACCGCCACGGCTGACGGCAAGCTCGTCTCTGCCACTGTCAACGGCAAGCCCGTCGACCCCAATGCTAAGTATCGCGTGGCTACACTCGACTACCTGGCACAGGGCAACGACCACATGGAGGCATTCCGCAAGAAGACCGACGTGGTGTCGCCCACGGGCGAAGAGAACAACGTGCGCTTCCTCATCGAGCAGTACTTCAAGGCTGCCAACGACAAAGGCGAAGCGGTGAGCCGCACCGTGGAGGGACGCATGACAATCGTTGAAAAGTAAAAAAGTAAAAGAGTAAAAAAGTAAAAAGAATAGGAGGTATGGGCATCTTGCCCATACCACGCAGCCACAAAAGCTTTTAAAGGTAAAAGAGTAAAAAAGTAAAAGAGTAAAAAGAATAGGAGGTATGGGCATCTTGCCCATACCACGCAGCCTAAAAGCTTTTAAAAGTAAAAGAGTAAAAAGGTAAAAAAGTAAAATGAAACGATACATACTTACCATAGCCATTGCGCTTGCCACCACGCTCAGCGCGGCAGCGCAGAAGACCATAGAGATACTGCACACCAACGACACGCACAGCTGCATCATGCCGCTCAACCCCAACCTCGCCGACACGCTCGTAGCCGGCAGAGGCGGCTTCATACGCCGCATGGAGATGATACGCCAGGAGCGTGAAGCCAACCCCGACGTGCTCGTCTTCGACTCGGGCGACTTCTCGCAAGGCTCGCCCTACTACACCCTCTTCAAAGGCTCGGTGGAAACGGAGCTGATGTCGGCTATGAAGTACGACGCAGTGACGATAGGCAACCACGAGTTCGACTTCGGCTTGGAGAACATGGCACGCATCTTCCGCGAAGCCAAGTTCCCCGTCGTCTGCGCCAACTACGACTTCCGTGGCACCGTCGTCGACGGACTCACCAAACCCTACATCATACTGAAGCGCAACGGCTTGCGTATCGGCGTGTTCGGCATATCGCCGAAGCTCGACGGATTGGTCGATGCGACGAAGTGCGTCGGCGTGAAATACCTCGACCCCGTAACCACAGCCGACAAGGTAGCACGCGAACTGCGCCACAAGCAGAAGTGCGACGTGGTGATATGCCTCTCACACCTCGGCTGGGACATGCAGGACGACGTCGACGATGCCGACATGCTCGCACAAAACCACGACATCGACCTCGTGCTCGGCGGACACTCCCACTCCTACTTCACCGAACTGAAGTATGCGCCCAACGCCGACGGCAAGCCAATCCCAGACGACCAGAACGGCAAGCACGCCGTGTTCGTGGGAAAAATAAAACTCACGCTGGAGAGAAAATAAATGTTAAATGTAATACCTATTTGTAGGTATCTCAAAGAAAAACACTACCTTTGCAACTACTACAAAAGTAGGTATTAAGCAAACAATAAACATTTAACAATAACAATTTAAACATTAAAGATTATGGCTTACGTAATTGGTGACGACTGCATCGCATGCGGTACATGTATTGGCGAGTGCCCAGTAGAGGCAATCTCTGAAGGCGAAAAGTATTCAATCAACCCTGACCTCTGCACAGAGTGTGGCACATGCGCAAGCGTTTGCCCGCAGGAGGCTATCAGCCTTGGCGAGTAAGGATTTGATTTTCGATAAATCAGACATAATGGTCGGTTGGCTCAACGCTAACCGACCATTTTTTTGACTCATCCGAAAATTGGAGTGATTCAATTATGAACCAACAAGTAGCGGAGGTCTCCGGCCTCCGCAGTACCAAGTCGAATACAAATCATTATTA
>ERZ773260.3107-NODE-3107-length-16593-cov-6.442012_pt1 | contig 16593 bp, 20 predicted proteins | sample MGYA00511387_ERZ773260 | MGnify/ENA primary metagenome ERZ773260 (study PRJEB29015, sample SAMEA2737745) | human gut metagenome | biome: human gut; feature: human-associated habitat; material: faeces | place: China | collected 2012 ... | reverse complement strand
ATTTATGCTTAGATATATCTGGTTATTTTTGGTTATTATGAGGTTCTAAATACAAGATAAGGATGTAGCACAACAGCGGAAGGAATCACGCTGTCCGATAGCGAAACGGTATTAGACAAGTTATATGTAATGTCTGCCAACTTTTATGATGAAGAAAATGAACCGATGTCATGCCGGGAAGTAATAGAATGCATATTGCGGCCATTTGGTCTTATGATGGTGCAAAGGGATGGTAATATCTATATTTACGATTACAACACGATTGAGGATGGCTTGCCCATGAAATGTTACAATTATGCTAATTGGACATATGAAGGACTGCAAACTCCTGAGCATAATCATGGGGATTTGTCGAATATCGGTTTTATGTCCACAGAGGGTAGCTATGGATTTGAGGAGATGAAAAACAATGTGACGATTACGAGTTCCATATATGCGGAGCAATCTTTAATAGATGAAACCGTTCAAGAAACTGGGCTTGAGGGGAAAGTTGCCAGTCTTGATAAGGATAGCTATACAGAGGAGCATTATTCGAAATGTGCCGGATGGAATTATAACGATTTTATCCTGTTGAAAAGTAAAAAAAAGGAAAGTACCATATTGGGAGCCAATCTTGCTTATACGGGAAAAGAAAATATAAGCAATAACGTATGGTTTCAAAATAATAGTGGTTTGATTATTCCTTCGACTAAGTTTTTTTTAAGACTTAAATGCAGGGCTTATATCAATACTAAAAATGATCCGTTTGACAATGATGAGAAGGTTGACACCCCGGAAGAGTCCATGAGAATGCAATTGTTTTATAAACTGATACTCATAAGAGATGGTAAAAACATAATGTGCTATAACGGCAAAAACTGGGAATATGTACCTGAAAGCGGAGCTATTAAATACGGAGAAATGATTTTCCTGAATAATGGCAATTGGAGAGATAGCCGGGTTTTAAATCAATGGCTTACAAATTCAGAAGTTTATTGGACTGGATTAGCGCAGCCAGTGACAATAATAGATAAGGAAAAGGATTTTCAGTCCGGTGTTAAAATACCAATACCTCCCGAAAGCGGAATATTAAAACTTGTTATAAGTTACGCTATTATTGATGCAAACAGCAGAATACCATCGGTCCTAAAGGAAGTAAAAAATCTAATTATAGATAATGTAGTTTTAGAGCTTGAAGATATAGACGGTAACAGCATATCTACCGATGATTACGAGTTTAAAAGCTACGTGAATAAGAAAGTTAAGTCTGACCTTGATGAGATCACGTTAAAGTGCATATCCGCCAATGAAGAGAAAGCACCGATAGGCAAAGCTAATATTTTGAAAAAGGTCGATAGCGGCTTTACATTCCAACTTTCTTATACCCGTGCTGGTCAAACAAACATCCTTGAGCGTCTTTTGATGTGCACCATCCATTCGAATTACTCACAAAAACATGGGCAATTCGGGTGCAAGCTCCATCTTAAAGGCAATCCTATAATGGGTTATGTTACCTACAATAAGTTTTTGAAAGGTAATTTTTTAGTGACAGGTGCAGAGTTAGATTTCAGGCGTTCAACAATGACTCTTTCGTGCGTAGGATTTAGTAAGGATGTTGCAAAACTTAGTGATATCCCATACGATTGATTGCACAATATGGGTATGGTATATAACACAAAATGATTCATTTGATGGCAATAGATGTACAATATAAGAATGTAAAAAAAACGGCTCTTCCTCGTACGGGGAGGATGTTGGATGCTGTTGGCGGAAATGTTACGGGTACGTCCGGAGGTTCAAGTATCGGCGGATCTTCGTTTTCCGGTTATTGGGACCTCATTACTACCAATGCGGCCGGAGAAGCTATTGAAGAAGGCAAGGAATATATCCGAACAAAGTATTCGGCCGTTTCTGAAAAGGATGTTGTAGCCTATGGCACGCAGGATGAATTTCCCGATATGGCATTTCCCGTTGCGACTTATACGACTCCTGGAGCAGTACAGATCAAACAGGGAGGCGGTTTGATCATCGGAGAAGATGGTATTATATCTGTTGATCCTAATTTCGCCGGCGGTGGCTTGGACGAAAAGCAACTCAAAGAATATCTGGACAGGTATCATTATCTGACTCCATCCAGCTTGTTGTATGGCTACCTATCAAACAGCATAAGCCCTATTATCACGGCATCAGATAGCGTTAATTCGGCGTTAAAAAAGCTCGAAACGCAAATTATTAATTTGAATAAGGATTACGTTACGCTGACTACGGATCAAACGATAATAGGACAAAAAACATTTGAAAAGACAGTGCTATCCAAAGCGGATGTTGTGGCATACGCTGTAAGCGATATTGGCGATCTTATAGCTATAGCAACTCCTGATATGTACGGTTTGGTCAAATATGACAGTTCTGTATTTTCAATCAATTCCATCGGGCAGCTTACATTAGCAGACGGAGCCGGCGGAGGATTGACAAACGTCATACCATCCGGTACCGGAAATGCCGTAACGGAGTTGTCCTATGATAAGGCAACCAAGATTCTTACCTGGAAAAAAGGAAGCACTTTCGCGCTTCGCACAGAGATACCTACCCGATTGGGGCTATTATCTAATGATGTGGGGTATATTACGGGTATCAACAAGAATATGATACTTAATGCCCTTTCCGGAGCAGGTAGTAATAATAAATATTTGGCCGGAGATGGTACGTTTTATACCATTTCTTACAGCGAAATAAGCGGAACGCCGAACTTGTCTGTATACGTCAAAAAAGCCGGGGATACGATGTCCGGCGATCTGACAATACGGAAAACGGAACCTGCGTTGATTTTATCGGGGTCTCGGCAGTGGTCAATATACGAGGCATCAGGAGATTTAGGGTTCCGAAATGGCAATACTTTGGCTGCATATTTTTCCGGCAGTAATAACGGTACATTATTGATATATAATGATCTCATAGCTCACGGGGATGTTGTCGCCTATTCATCTTCCGGCATAACAGATTTAGCCGTCGTTGCATCGTCGTCAACTTATGGGCTGGTAAAGTATGATGGCAATACAATAAGAGTTAATTCATCTGGGCAGTTGTATGTCGCTTCTGGAGGTGGGGGCGGCGGTTCTGTCGCCTGGAACGATATTACCGGCAAGCCATCATGGATAGGATCGTCCAAGCCATCTTATAGTTGGAGCGAAATTAGCAGTAAACCGTCTGGACTTGTAACATCTGTTAGCATATCCGGAAGCGGTAACGCAATAATAAACGCATCTTTTTCGGGTGGGACATTGAGTTTAACAAAGGGTAGTATTTCTGGGGGGAGTAATTGGAACGGTGGAACTATTACAGGAAATCTAACTATTAGCAAATCAAGTCCGGGTATAGCTTTATCGGGTTCTGGCCCATATATGTGGTTTGGCTCATATTGGAAACTTACAGTCCCTTCCAATGATTATTGTTTTTACTACAATAATGACTTAAGGGCTTATCTATCGTATAGCAGTTCTGGAAATATGTGGGTCAAAGGGTCATTGGTACAAGGATCTGATATTAGGAGGAAAAATTTAATGGGTGATCTCGAAGATGTGCTGTATAAAATGATGGCTTTATCTGTATTTAGGTACTCCTATAAAAATGATCCTGATGCCACGGTACGGATTGGCCTATCTGCTCAACAGGTTATCCAATATTTCCCCGAATTTGTATTTACGGAGCCGGATGGATATTATTCGATGGATTATGCGAGCATGTCGGCTTTGGCAATAAAAGGCATACAGGAGATCTCTAAAAGGTCTATGATGATTGAAAATCTTGTGAAAGTCCGTAAGGACTGGGAGTTGACGAAGGATCAGCAGATTAAACATCTTCAGGAGACGGTTATTAGATTGCAAAATGAAATAGATGAACTGAAAGGAGGAACTGCGGCATGATACTACCAAAGAAAGATCTGACACTTTTTCAAACTGCATTGAAGGTTGGAGCAGTATATACGAGCAGCGGGAAAGGGTACGTTATCCGTGATCTTTTCCGACTTGTGGCCGCGGCCAAATCCGGAGGGGAAAAAGGTTATGCTTTTCGGGTAGCAGAAAACGGCTATACAGATGGTACACGCGGCTTTATGATTGACGGGGCATTGCCTTATTGGAATATCTGGAGTCCTGATAGTCCTGGGCGCTTCTTCATTGATATTGATCAGCGCATCAAGCTTCGAATGAAATTTGATGCAGGTAATTCGGCCAATCCTTATTATCGTGCTGCCCTCGGCTATTTTGCTAATTACGATACCAATGCGGAAGCTCCTTATGTTAATTGTACGAATGCAGTCAATGGAGTAATTGACTATTATCCGTCTTTTGCCCTGAGATTGGTATTTCTTGTTACTTGTTCGGGGATAAATTGGAAATCAGTGCAGGGATATATTGATCATTTCTATGTTAAGGTAATCGGGACATTCGCATTAGGTGGATCGGAAAATGAAATAGCATTGATTGAAAGTCCGTCATACGTGAATACGGATGGTACAACAAGGTCCTATAACCAGCAATATGAATTAAAAAATCTCGGCAGCACGTATCAATATCTCCGTTTTGAGATGTATGTCGGATATACTGATACCGGAGGAGAAAAAATGCTTTTTAAAGTCCCCTATATAGAATCACAGACAGTGAGGTTGAATCAACGAAAAGAAGGGCTTAGTCCTGGTAATTTCCTATGGTTCTACATATACAATCCCAATTCTTCATCCGGGGGGTATGAAAACGTAGCGATACCGGATTATGAAACGAAAATTCCGGTATCAAACAAAGAAATAGAGTTTCAGCCCAATTCAGGGACTCCGTATGATGGTCGATATGTTTTGAAATTCAGTGCAAAGATAGTTGGTGACTATTATACGGAAATACCGGGATATGGTACCGTTGATATACATGGTTACTATGATGTCCTTGCAAAGGGCTTTATATACAAAAATTCAGGTGGAGAGGTTAATGTAGACTATGAGTCTCTTGGACAAATTTATCTGGATACAAATTCAGAATATAATAATTTTCAGTTGCAGATTCCAACAGAATGGGCAAGCAATAAATTAGATTCTGGGACATTACATTTTTTCATTAGAATGAAATCACAACCATAAAAATAATTAGATATGAAACAGATTAGCAACAAAAGAACAATTGCGGACGTGATCTATGACGGTGAACAGATCACTTTGAAAGGACAAGTAGAAATAGACTCTAACACAGGTCAGGTTAAGTCAGTAAATGGCGATGTCAGATTGAAAGACGGTGTAACGTACATCGGTAATTTTTCGATGCTCGGCATCAATATCAACGACATCTCATATGTCAAATACCGGACCGATACATCGGAACTGGTCGATGAAATGGTACAAGCCATCAACAATAAAACAATTGAGGAGGCTTGACCATGAAAACTATCGAAGCTGTTGAACTATTTACGGTGCTGAAAGACTTGAAACTGTCAGGCATGGATACTTCTGATCGCTTAAAAGTGATCAGAAATCTCCGTGCTCTGCGGGAAGTGGCCGATAAGTACAGTGCGGATATGGACCTTGCAAAAGAACGTCTCAAACCGGACGATTACGACAGTCTGGTAATGAAGATGCTCGAAAGCAATGAGGCTGTAGCAGCCGGTGGTAGCCGTACAGTATCGGATTTGGAGGTTGCGTCATTTAACAAGCAAAATGAACAGTTTAACCGGGATTTGAAAGCAGTTCAAACAGGCACCTACAATAAGGATGAAGGATGCTTTGAAGGCGGCATGAATAGTGAACCGGTAGATGTGAAAATCGAATCTCTCACGGAGCTTGCATTTGACAAGCTCGTTGATGCCAATAAGGATGTGCCGGCAGGCGCATTAGCAGTATTGTTCGATAAAATGGTGAAGTAATGGAATTACAGGATTTGACATTTAATAAAGAAGGTGACTTGTATGTTTGCGAGTTCGAAGCAACAGGACCTTTTAATATTAAGATCACCCGTACAAATGTATCGGGGGCTTATGGAGCATTGAGCGTACAGCAGTCGTTGACGGGCGAGGATTATGTCTCCATTCCTCTGCCTCCGGCATGGCCTCTTATGGCCAATCTGGATTTTGAGATACCGAACGTCCCTGCCGGTATGCACATCCGAATTGAGAGCGGGGCAGAAGTGACATTGGCTAAAATAGCATATCAGTCATGATAGGGCTTAACAAAATAGGGCTTAACCAGGTGCAGCTAAATAGGCTGCGCCTGAATGCTCCATTTCCTGCATACGGAAAAATGGCCGGTGGTGGCGGTTCCGGCGACGGCTTCCCGGTGCTTCCGGGTGATGTCACCCGCTGGCATTTCGGCGGCCTGACGAACGAGATGATGGCAGCTATGGACGATCCGAGGATTGAGGATGCGGACCATAAAGGTCGGTTCTTATCCTTCAAGAATTTAGCTTGGAAGGGGATGTCAGGGGTTGGAGGATATGTTGGTGATTTTTCTAAATGGGTGAATAATAGAGATACTACAGAAATAGGAATAACTAAAAGTAACTCGAAAGTCATTATTGATGTTAAAGTATCACAGGGTTCAGGAAAGAATATTGTGTTTATCAGTAAATCTAATTTAGGTATATCTAATAATGTCACCATTAAGATTACAAGTACTTACCCGGAAGGAGTTATGAAATTTGCCAATTCCGCTTCGAATAAGTATTTAAAGTTGCCTTCAAATGGAATAATAACATTACAAGATAACCCAGAATATACAAGTAATGAAATGCATCTTCATTTAGCAAGTGCGGATTTAGGTCAAATCACCATCGAACAACTACCTCTCTACCCCGGTGCACTTGTCTTTGACGGAGTAGACGATTATGGTGTCTGTGAGAACTTCCCTATTCTGACTAAAGAAAAGGGATATACGGTTGTGGCGTTGAGACAGTGGATTACAAGGGGAGAAAGAGCATTAGGATTAGTATCTAATGTAAAGAATTGGCTCAATAATGGTGCCTTCTTGTTAGAATATAGAAATATACAAGCCGATCATCTTAATAAGCCTATATCTTTTGGAGCAATAGGGAGTGAAATGGATTTACCACACATCCTTACTTATCAGACATCTAAAAGTTATAATGGTGTTTCGATTACAACTGGTAATTTTGAAGGAACAGATGTGCTACATGTTGGGAAATTAGCTCCAACTAATGTAGGAACTTGTATTAACGCTGCTATCTGGGAACTTGTATTTCTCGACCACGATGCCACCGAAGAAGAACTGACCAAGATCAAAGACTACTTCGTCAAAACCTATCCCTGGCTCTTCCCCGACCAAGCATGGACAGTGGTAGGCAAAACCAACGAGGACGAAGATCGTGCTACTATTGCCAACATTACGGGCAATGGGAATGATCTTGTGCTGTCTAATTTTGGGTTTGCAGAAGGAAGCGGGTACAATGAAGAAGGTGAATACGAAGGATACCTGGTTACTGATGGAGTGGATGATAAGATAGTTTCGTCAGTTTTTATAATGGGTAAGGATTTTACGATTGTTGGGGATTGGAAGTTTATTGATAATAAAAAGAGTGGTACTGGTTTAGTAAAAGGGTCTAGTTTTTATATCTACAACACAATGACTGGACTTGATCTTTATATTAATTCAGCATCAGTAAAAAATAGTCTTGACGGAATTAAAAGTATTAATGCTGCATGTTCAGATGGTAGGGCCTATGATCGTAATTGGAATGAAATACTGGCAAATACAGGTAATGTAGTTGGTTCTGGTGGTACATTGGAGGTATCGAGTAGTGGTGGTAGGTTTGATCGAATAGCTTTTAAGAACCTTGCAATTTATCCAAGAATCCTTTCCAAAGACGACTGTATCAAAGCCTACAACTACCTCCAAACCCTAAAAGCAAAGTAACATTAAAAATAATTGAATATGAAATACGCAATTGTAGACATCGTGTGGTGCAAGTCCCACGGAATAGAAGTCCTACCGGAAATGAGGACAAGTGTAGACCAGAGTAAGGTAATCTTGCATGAGGAATTTCTATCTCCCTTTAGTGAAGAGGATTTTCCGAAATATGAATCTACGGACCCGGAGTTTATGGAGCTGCTGGCAAGCGAAGAATGGGCTTTGCCGGAAGGTGTAGAGATTAACAGGGAATTTAGCCGGTTACTGGCCCTTGACCAAATGGACAAGGAGGCTACCGAAAAGATCAATACATACGGCTTAACGGCATCTGAAGCATTACGAGTTAAGAACCGGCATCCGATATGGAAGGTTGGAATTGATGTTAACAAGGGAGATCGATATCAGGAAGGTGACAAACTATTTGAATGCGACCTGGCTCACCGAACACAAGAAGACTGGCGTCCGGGACAAGGGGCACATTCGCTGTGGCACGAAGTGACGGAAGAACATACTGGTACTATTGACGATCCGATACCCTATAACGAAGGTCACGACCCCTTATTTGCTGGTATGATCCTCGAAAGCGGTAAGTATTACAAGCAGGATAATGTAACCTATAAGTGTACACGGGATAGCGGAATAGCCTTGGTGCAGGACTTATCCGCATTGGTTGGTCACTACGTAGAAGTCGCCCGGTAGATAAGTTTATTCCGCCTTTTGTGCCGGGCGGCATCTAAATTCGACACGTACTTTAATGACAAGTTATTATGATTTGGTTAATAGTTATTTCTATGTTGATTATTGCAGCCTATACGACCGCTGTATGCATTAAGCAGAAAGGTATACCTTATTCAATCAGTGCGACTTTCTATGCAATTGAACATAAAGGATGGTTTCGTTTTACAATGTGGGCTTGTCCTATGGTGTTAATGCCTGCGATCTTGGAGGTCAGTAAGCCGGGGACGGAGTTTCTCGCTTACCTGGCGTTGGCCGGGATGATCGTTGTCGGGTGTTTTCCAGATTACAAAGCGGATAAATTCCAACACCGGGGACATATGGCCGGTGCAATGATGGCAATATTATTCTCTCAAATTTGGGTGTCACTTAACTTATGGCCTATGTTATTTGTATGGCTTACCTATATTGGATATGCTGTATTAAATATTGCCAAAGAAAAAGAAGGCACATTCTGGTATAAGCTCTATCAAAGTAAGCCGATGTTTTGGATTGAGATTTCTTCATTTGTGGCTGCTTATCTCTGTGTATTAATTTGCATATAAAGATATGGAAGAAGAATTATTGACAACGCTTAGCCGCCTATCGAATGTGATTGGCGGCTTTGTGACCACCGTACTGATCCCCGTTGCCGGCTACTGGGGCTACCGGGAATATAACAAGCGCAAAGCGGGCGCAGAGGCTAAAAAGGCGGAAGCGGACAATATCACGCAATATGCCGCCGAATGGAAAGAGCTATACGAAAAGAAAGAGCAACGTGTCGGCGAACTGGATACCAAGATCGATGCCCTTTATGACAAAATAGACGAATACCGTAAACGAGTCCGGGAACTGACCGAAAAGAACACAGAGCTTGTGATAAAGAACAGTGCGTTAGAGTTCCGCAAGTGCAACAAGCACGGGTGTTCGGATCGTGAGCCGCCCAGCGATTTTTAGATTTAGATTAATGAACAATTAAAAATAATGGATGAATTTATTATGACAGCAAGAGGACTTAGAAATAACAATCCCGGAAATATCCGGATCAATGATGATTTGTTTCAGGGCGAAATCCGTCCAAGCAAGGACAAGTCTTTTAAGCAATTTACAACAATGGCTTACGGATATCGGGCGATGTTTAAAATATTGTCTAACTATTACAAAAATTATAAGTTGGACACTATTCGCAAGATAATTAGCCGGTGGGCACCACCGAAAGAGAACCATACAGAAGCTTATGTAAAGGCCGTATCAGATTATGCCGGAATCCCATCCGACGACCCGATAAACATCAACGACCGTGAGCAGATGATCCGTATTGTGGCCGGGATGAGCAAGGTTGAGAATGGGGTAGAGGCCAATATGCCGGATGTTATAACAGGATGGCTTTTATTATGAAACCTTGGCATGTAATACTGATTTTGATTCTTTGCCTTCTTTGCTTCCTGGCCGGTCGGCACATGAATAGGATAGGGGATGAACTTGTTGGAAAAAACGACACGTTGATCCTGCACGACACGATTCGAGATAGTATTCCTTATCTTGTCTACGAAACCGTGATACAGACGGTCCCAGAGATGTTCCCTGTCTACATCACACTTGAGGGAGATACAGTGAAAGAGCCGATTTTTGTGCCTGTCCCGGTCACACAGAAAGAATACTTGACGGATGATTATCGCGCTTGGGTGTCAGGATATAATCCTTCGCTGGATAGTATTGATATATTTCGAAAGACAATGTATATAACAAAACAGCAGTCACCCCGTCGCTGGGGGATTGGTATTACAGCCGGTTATGGGATTGGTCGGTATGGTTTATCACCTTATATAGGGGTGGGAGGATTTTATAGAATTTGGTAGAAAACATTTGTTCATTTATCTATATCGTCTGTGAAGATAGTATGGATATCGGGAGGAAAAGAAAGCCTCCCAAACCTAAAAATTAAAACGGACCTGGTAGTTGTTTTAATGCGTTGCACGGCTGGGAGGCTCTAAGCTCTTTTGGCCGTGCTTTTTTGCCCGGCAGTAATATTAAAACAAACAACTAAACAGAATGTTTATGAATCGGGTAGAAATGTATTATAAAAAAGTGGTGGTGACCGTTTGCCAGGCAATAGGTACCGATCCTGTAATGTTACTTTCGAGCAATAAAGAAATAAATGTAGATGCTAGAGGAATAGTTATTGCTATTTTGACGGAACATAAATATAGTGACGGAACGATAGCTATACTAACCGGCATGACTCGTCAGGCAGTTAATCGGATAAAGAACATCTACCCGGATAGGATAAAAAGGAGCTATTATCTGCGTAGTTTATTTGAAAGTGTGAGGGAAGAATTAGTTGAATATGAATGATTAATTGTGAGAGCAATAAATTAGCAATAACTTAGCAAACAACTATTTATTAAGCAAAGCACTTATAGTGATTTTTGTGGTGTCCGGGTTACTCGGACATAACCATAAAAATCATATATATGGAAGCGGAAAGAATAATCAAAGAAAAGGAAATTGTCCATGACAGTGAGCACAAAGATTATGCATCTAAGGGTGTTGGTAATGCTGGATTGACATTAGGTATCATTGGGACAGCGTTGGGCGCATGGGCTGTATCTCGTAATCGCGGAGGTTTGTTCGGTGGTGGCTGTGGAGCCGGTATGCCAGAAAATGTAAACATCAATACAACAACAGGAGGTAGCGGCGGTTCCGGCGTAGGTGCTCCTACTGCATTTATGGCTTGGGAAAAGGGTTGCGAGGAAGCTCTTGCCTTGACGAATGCTATGTGGGGATTGAAGGTATCCGGAATGCAAGCAGATTACGACCATCGTAATACGGATGTTGCTGAAAAATTTCAGATTTATCAATCTCAGGTAAATGGTGATTTTGGACTGTACAAATCCATGCGTGATCTTAACGATTATCAGACCGAAAAATTGAATAACGCATCCTTTGGTCTGTATAAGAGTCAACGTGACGGTTTTGATGTCCTGAATGCCCGTATCGGTCATTTGGAAAAAGAAGTAGCAGTAGGAGCGGCTATCCGTCCGTATCAGGATAAGTTGATTCAATGCGAAATTGATCGTGCTTTCACGGCATCGGTAAATTACACTAATCGTCTCGACTGCCGTAACATTAAAGGCGAATTGGTTCTTCCTAATACGCCCGTCGTTTCCGGTTACGGAAGTTATCGTAGCTGCTGTGGTTTTCCCCAGACAAGTGCTCCGGCAGAAACCGCTTAAAAATACAAAATCTGCAAAGGTTAAAGTAAAGCGTAAAAAGCAAAGTTAGTGGTAGCCCTTCGGGGCTTACCACTTTCCTATTATCAACCACTAACAAAATTATTATGGCATTAAATAACGTATTTATAGGAGGCGGAGATCCGTTATTAGGATCATCCTCTAATAGTATAAACGCAGATATGGAAGCCTATGAGCGCAGGTTACAGGAGACTCTTAGTCAAGTGCAGGCGCAAAAACAAATGGCGCTTAATCCTCAATCGCAAGCTCAGAGGAGCCAATCCCCATTATGGGATGAGATGGATAATATCGTTAATGATATGACGGATATGGAAATTGATGTATTAAACAATGATCCCGAATATCAAAAAGCTCAAAATACATTAATGGGCATACTTAACAGGGAGTATATGAGGATAATGAGGCCTATTGTGGAAGGGGTTAAAGACGGAAAAGAAACATTGGAAAATCTAATGTCAATTACTAAAAGAGTGAAGAAATCTGCTTCAGAAGAGGCAAACAAAAATATTGCACTATTCAATGAATATACTTCTAAATATGCAGATATGCCTTATGCGGAATTTCTGAAGTTGAAAAATAGTGGAAATAAGAAAAAGTCTAATTGAATGCCTTATGGAATTGAAACAACAAGCATTAGAGCTAAAAAGTAGATTTATAAACTCTGTAGAAATATGGGCGGAAGATAGGATCAATACTTTCGTTTCGGGGAATACGGCATTTAAGCCTTTGGCAAAATATTTGAAAAGAGGTGTTCATAATATTCTTATTATTAAGGATAAAGAGATAACAGAAAAGATAGAAGGTCTTATGCTTTTTGTCGCAGATGAGAAAGGCAATTATGATAAAGGGGAGCTTTTTGACGACATGATGAATATCTTTAAAACGATGAAGCCTTACAAGTTTGAACAAGGGTTTTTTAAAGGAACGATAGGCGAGGGATCTATTTTGTTAGAGCTGCCGGATAACGGATTTATGAACTTTATAATAGGTGATACTAACGCTATTCGTATAACGGAGGCTGACTTTTTGGAATTGAAATCAATATTTACAGACTAAATACAAAGAATTATGAATTACAAGGAGTTAATAAAGGATTACCATTCAAAAGGTTTTGGTACCGAAAAGAAAATGTGGGAGTCTATCTATGTGTTAGAGGACGCAATGATGTGTTTGAAAGAAAAGAATCCAGATGTATATGACGAAGCTATGCGAGATTTACATGAAGTGTTTTGTGGCCCTCATTATAATGAGTGTTTTGCTCGTGAAGATGTTGCGGGGATGCACCATAAAAATACGAGGGGGGAAACGATCAAAGGTGAACATTGGAGCATGGATCAGGTGACTACTGCCATAAAAGGGATGAGTATACCAGGAAATACCAACATATGGGATGTATATGTCGCTCTCAATGCCAATTGGCATGATAAAAACGTAAAATTTGCAGACTGGTTTAACGCGGATGCTGACAAGAAAATCATTGAGGATGCAATCAGTTTTTATTTTATGGACGCGGACGCACCGGATGGAAAAGTTTGGTTGTACATGGATGCAATGGATGAGAAGTAAAGTAATCCTATTTAGTCCCTATTTAAAAAAAACGGGGACTAAATAAGGTTTACTATGTTGGTTTTATTTGTAGTTAACTATATAATATTGCAATATAATACGTTGATAATAAGTTTAAATGCAGTTATTTGTTGTTGTGTGTAGTGATTAGTATAGACTCTCCATCTCCACAGAAAAGGCTAGCAGTTTCGACTGCAGGCCTTTTTTGTGATCAATCTTTATCGATTAATTGGATTCCTTCAGGATCGATATTGATTATCTTTTGTTTGTAAAGAGCCCCGATTGCCTGTTTGAATGCTTTTTTGCTGCAGCGAAATAGAGAGTAAATAGGTTCGGTTCACTGGCTGCATATCTTCCTTGAGCTTTGAGCGAATCCAGAATTATCTTGGCAACACCTTCTGCCTTTTGATATCCTAAGGGGGGTAAGGCTGACATCTATATTTTCGTATTCTCTGACTTCTTTGATGTACCCTTTTTAATGTTCCCCTTTTCCCAAGCGTTGAAAAACATCTGGTAGCTCAGAGTATTCGTCCGAAATAAGTCGCTTCTTTCTCTGTTTGTCCGTAAGCATAGATGTCAAATGAAAATAATAGAAGGAACTCTGTATGTCCTTATGCCTCATGCTTCTTGATAGAGAGCTATTTGCAGCTGAACTCAAAATCATGTTTCTCCCACTGCGTGATACTTGTGGTGGCATAATGATGACGAAAGTCATAAGGACATACTGATTCCGGACTTATACGTAGTTACAAATTTTTGTGTAGCATAGTAAAATGGTCATATCAGTCTTACAACGGCTACGAAAATAGGACAAAGATTCCATATAGGAATAGTACGGTATCGATGGGGGGTACCCTTTTGGGTGTACGGCTTACCCAGATCTATTACACTTGCATTAGTTCTGTGGGTGTGGGATAATGAGAGCGGATATAATCCTCCGATCTCTTTTTTGATTGAAGATCTTGGATAAAATCCCAGCAACCGTACCCAAAGGCCTGTTTATTGGTTTCTGCTGACGAGGGATAGGACCTTCTAATTTGGTGGTAGACTTTTTCACTATTAGGTAATCGAATAGCTCATTACTGCTATAAACATTCATTGGAAAAGACAGAGTCTCTTTAGTCTTAGATTGAATCAGGTTTACAACCTCGTTTTTCCCAGGTGATCAATTAGCATTTGGAAATTGGATTTTAGATAAGGATTATTCATAGGCTGAAAATTTTGATTAATATCAACCTATAGGTTATAAATGTTATCCAAACTCTAAATTCATAATTAACATCTTATCAAGTGATTGCAATATGAAGTTGGGATAACATTTATTGTTGCTGCCACCAGTGAATTTGCCAGAATTCATCATATTTTTGTTCGTGAGGCAAATAATTATCTGATACGCTTTAATGGTATTGACTTTCTTACAGAACATTATGATGCAGAGCATTTGTTTTCATTTGATGATACTATTCAGGAGCTTACGCAAGTTTGTCTAAATAATGGAGGGGGCATTCAATGAAACCATATTACGGTTCTAATACTATAATTGAACAGATAGACTTGTCAAGGTGTAAACCTTACAAGGACTTCAGACAAGGGTTCTATCTGGCAGAGATTAGAGAACAGGTAGAACAAATGGTAAATATAATATTTTAGCTATTTAATTGATAATAAAATAGTTATCATATCATTTACAAAAATAGGTAACGGTTTAGAAACGAGTGAAATTCAACCGATTGTTTTATTTTGCATACATTCAAAGAACATTTTTGTAACGCAAATATAAGATTTACTGCTGAAAAAAGCAATATTACAGGCTTTTACTATCCCAAAATATCGGTCAAGGGAGTCGGCTTTCACGTTCCCCCCCAACTATAACCTTCCATCCGTCAGATAAAACCGTGTCTTCGTCACTTTTCAAACAAGTTATTCAATTCATATTTTAACCAATAAACTTTCTATATTCATTCAAATGAAGTTATCATACCCAATAACCTCGTTCCATTGTTTCTATTTTTATTAAAATATTTTGTGTAAATGGAAAATACGGGATTTAAAGTGAGTTCCGTATTTTTTATTTTATACATTTACCGAATGAAGAAGATTATGAAAGAAAAGAATCAAGTAGTGCCTAATGAGGTATTAAGAAAGGAGTTCCTTAGCCAGTTCAAAACAGAAGCCGATGTGAGCAAGTTTCTGAAGCAGTTGCATGCCCAAGTATTGGAAAAGATGCTTGAAGGCGCAATGGATGCCCATTTGGGTTATGAAAAGAATTCTGAGGCAGGAAACAACACTGGCAACTCCCGGAATGGCAGTTATCCGAAGAAAATCCAAACCGAACGTGGAGAATCTGTCATTTCCATTCCGTGTGACCGTAACGGCCAGTTTGAACCGATAGCAGTCCCCAAACATGAAAGTCATGGACTTTCTATAGAGGGACATTTATTAAATATTATATCAGCCAACTGATTTATATACAAGGTGTTGCGGATTGGTTGGCTTTTTGTATCTTTAGGTATTCCCCCGAAAACAAGGTTTGACGGCCCAAACAGGGGAAATTCCCCAACTAAGATATGGCTAAGATAGCAAAAATTTCAGAAATTCACCCTACTTTGGGCTTTACAGAATTTGATATTCTGGAAAAATACCGCAAGAGTTTTCATGAGAGTGGGCTTGGCAGGCTTCATTCGTTGTTTCTGTTTGAGTGTATGGCAAAAGCCGCAGGCCTGTCTGAACAACGTTTGGGCCGCAGGAACATATTCAGTCCTTCCGCAAAGATCGCCCTTATGGTCCTGAAGGCATACACCGGATTCTCCGACAGGCAACTGGTGGAACATCTGAACGGGAACATACACTACCAGATTTTCTGTGGAATTATGATTCCCCCGTCCCTTCCCATAACCAACTTCAAGATAGTCAGTGCCATCCGTAATGAGATAGCATCCCGCCTTGACATTGATTCTTTCCAGGAGCTCCTGGCTTCACACTGGAAACCTTATCTTGATAACCTTCACGTCTGCATGACCGATGCCACATGCTATGAAAGCCACATGCGTTTTCCTACGGACATGAAACTCCTTTGGGAAAGCCTCGAATGGCTCTACAGGCATATATGCCGGCATTGCAGGGAGCTGGGCATAAGGCGTCCGCGCAACAAATACAGGAATGTGGCGGAATCCTATCTGT
>ERZ773260.3092-NODE-3092-length-16675-cov-3.415824_pt1 | contig 16675 bp, 13 predicted proteins | sample MGYA00511387_ERZ773260 | MGnify/ENA primary metagenome ERZ773260 (study PRJEB29015, sample SAMEA2737745) | human gut metagenome | biome: human gut; feature: human-associated habitat; material: faeces | place: China | collected 2012 ... | reverse complement strand
GGCGTTGGTCCCCATCATCCAGCCCGCGGCCATTAAGCTGGTCACGACCCAAAAAGAGCGGATGATCCGGATGCCTTATAATCCCCAGTCGGTGTCCCGCCGGACCCGCATTTTGTTCCCGATCCTCGTTACCGCCATCGCCGGCCTGGTGGCCCCGCCTTCGGTTTCCCTGGTGGGTATGCTGATGTTCGGCAACCTGCTGCGGGAATGCCTGAAACTGGACAGCCTGTCCCAGACCGCCCAGACCACGCTGGCGAATTTGATTACCATCGTCCTCGGCCTGACTATCTCCTCCAGCATGAAAGCCGGCGCATTCCTGACGGTGGGGACGATCGCGATCATGTGCCTTGGCCTGGTGGCCTTTGTGTTCGATACCATCGGCGGAGTCGTTTTTGCCAAGGTGCTGAATCTGTTCCGCAAAGAAAAAATCAATCCTATGATCGGGGCCGCCGGTATTTCGGCCTTCCCCATGTCAGCGCGTGTGGTGCAGAAAATGGCCATGAAAGAGGATCCGGGCAACATCCTCATCATGCAGGCAACCGGCGTGAATGTATCCGGTCAAATCGCCTCCGTTATCGCAGGCGGCCTTGTTATCAGCCTTGTTTCCGCTTATCTGTAATCGCCGTCGGCCAGCCTGTTTGTATTCAAAGCCCCGTTTGACCAGTTGTCGGCGGGAGTAAAACTTGATTTTCCGGGAAAGGAGAATTTCTATGTGGGATAATTTTTTAATCACTCTCTCCATTATGGGGAAAGGTATGGTGGGTATTTTCACCGTAATCATTATCATCAGCCTGGTGGTGGCACTTATGGGCCGCCTTGGAGCCGGGAAAAAAACGGATGAAAAAAAATCCGGGAAATAACAGCCATCAAGAAGAGCCGGTCCGATAGCAAGCTATCGTCCCGGCTCTTTTTCTGTTTTATTATTGCCCTGCGGTGGCAGGGACCTCTTTTCTGTGGGCTTCCAGCCTGCCGTCTTTCACATCAATGAGGATAGTATCCCCTTCTCCTACCGCATCCTGAAGAATCAGTTTAGCGGAAAGCGTCTCCACATGCTTCTGGATATATCTCTTTAACGGCCTTGCCCCATATGCCGGATCGTAAGCGTTATCCACCACAAACTGCTCTGCTGCAGGAGTGAGCTCAATCGTCAGCTCCCTGTCGGAGAGACGTTTGTTCAGATCTCCTATAATCAGCTGTATGATGCCCGCAATGTTATCCTTGGTGAGCGGTTTAAAGAGAATGATTTCATCCAGCCGGTTCAGGAATTCCGGTCTGAAATGTCCACGGAGATCCGACATTACAAATTTTTCCGTTTCCTCGGAAATCATTCCATCCTGGCTGATACCCTCCAGCAGGTAATTAGCGCCTATATTGGAGGTCATGATCAATATGGTATTCTTAAAGTCCACGGTACGTCCCTGGGAATCCGTAATACGTCCGTCATCCAGTACCTGGAGCAGCACGTTGAACACATCCGGATGGGCCTTCTCGATTTCATCGAAAAGAACAACGGAATAAGGTTTTCTCCTCACGGCTTCGGTCAGCTGTCCGCCTTCCTCATAACCCACATATCCCGGAGGCGCCCCGATCAGTCTGGATACGGAATATTTCTCCATATACTCACTCATATCTATCCGTACCATGTTGTTTTCATCATCAAAAAGAGCGGCCGCCAATGCCTTGGCCAGCTCCGTCTTACCTACGCCGGTAGGCCCCAGAAACAGGAACGAACCGATAGGCTTGCTGGGATCCTTGATTCCGGCCTTGGAACGGATAATAGCCTCCGTCACCTTTGTCACGCCTTCATCCTGGCCCACAACCCTCTTATGGAGCTCTTCGTCCAGATGCAGGGTTTTGTTTCTTTCACTCTCTGTCAGCTTGGAAATGGGAATTCCGGTCCACCTGGACACGATCCTGGCAATTTCATCCTCACTTACGCTCTCATGGACCAGGGAAAGATCCTCGCTCTTAACCGTCTCTTCCTCGATCTCCAATTGTTTGCGCAGTTCAGGCAGCTGGCCGTAGCTTAACTGGGCCGCTTTTTCCAGATCCCCTTCCCGCTGGGCGATCTCTATCTGGCTGTTTACGGAATCAATCTGCTCCCTGAGTTTGGAAAGCTTATCCACACTGGCTTTTTCATTATCCCACTGCGCCTTCCGGTTCTGGAATTCTTCCTTCAGCTCGGCCAGTTCCTTCTGCAGATCAGCCAGACGTTCCTGACTTAACCGATCCTCTTCTTTTTTCAGGGCTGCTTCTTCGATTTCCATCTGCATGATCTTCCTCTGAAGCTCATCCAGTTCGGTCGGCATGGAATCCAGCTCTGTTTTTATCAGGGCACAGGCCTCATCCACCAGGTCTATAGCCTTATCCGGCAGGAAACGGTCGGAAATATAACGGTTCGACAAAACAGCTGCGCTTACCAGCGCATTGTCCATGATTTTCACGCCATGATAAACTTCATAACGTTCCTTTAATCCCCTGAGAATGGAGATGGTATCCTCCACGGTCGGCTCCTCCACCATAACCGGCTGGAACCTTCTTTCCAGGGCTGCGTCCTTCTCAATATACTGCCTGTATTCATCCAGCGTGGTTGCGCCGATACAGTGCAGCTCGCCTCTGGCAAGCATGGGCTTGAGCATATTGCCCGCATCCATACTGCCCTCCGTCTTGCCCGCGCCAACGATGGTATGCAGCTCATCAACGAACAGAATAATCTGTCCTTCGCTGTTCTTCACATCCTCCAGCACCGCTTTCAGACGCTCCTCAAATTCACCCCTGTATTTGGCACCGGCAACCAGCGCACCCATATCCAGGGCAAATATCTTCTTATCCTTCAGTCCCTGAGGGACATCCCCCCGGACTATCCTCTGCGCCAGGCCTTCCACCACAGCTGTTTTACCGACGCCGGGTTCACCGATGAGCACGGGGTTATTCTTCGTCTTTCTGGACAAAATACGGACGACGTTGCGTATCTCCGCATCTCTGCCGATCACCGGATCCAGCTTCTGGTTTCTGGCCTTCTCCACCAGATCCTCGCCGTATTTTTCCAGCGTGTCATAAGTGGCCTCCGGGTTATCGCTGGTAACTCTCTGATTGCCGCGAACCGTAGACAGCGCCTGAAGGAAACGCTCCCTGGTGATACCGTATTCCGTCCAGATAGCCTTAATTTCCTTATTAGGATGCTTGATCATGCTCAGGAACAGATGCTCTACGGAAACATATTCGTCTCCCATCTGTTTCGCCTCATCCTCTGCGGATGTAAGCACCTGATTCAGCTCTCTTCCCACATAAACCTGGCCGCCCTGTACCTTTACACGCTTGCTAACCGCGTTCTCCACCCGGTTCACAAAGTGTTCCTTCTGAATACCCATTTTCTCAATCAGCTTCAGTATAAGGCTGTCTTCTATGGTAAGGAGGCTGTAGAGCAGATGTTCTTCTTCAATTTCCTGGTTGCCGTATTCATACGCCAGCTTCTGGCAGCGTTCCACGGCCTCCATGGATTTTTGTGTAAATTTGGAAATGTTCATACACATGCCCTCCTGTAATCTTCTTTGTTTTATTTGTTCTATCACTACTATAACAGTATCGTAATGCCTTGTCAACTTATTTTTAGACTATTTTTGTTTTCTGTTTTAAATAAATCCCTTGAGGCAGATCTGCAGCATATATCCGCATGTTTTGCCGGCTGCCTCTTGTACTTCCGTCAAAACAGAGGTACAATTTATAAAGAAAGCGTTTCCATTATCCGGAAACAGCTTAAAATTTATAAATTTTTACCAATCATACATAAAAGAAGGATATCCCACATATCATGAAGACAAAATCATACGAAATCGACATGTGCAACGGCCCGCTCACCGGAAAACTTTTAAAATTTGCAGTTCCGCTCATGCTTTCCGGAATCCTGCAGCTTCTCTTCAATGCTGCCGACATTGTAGTGGTCGGCCATTTTGCCGGTCATCAGGCGCTTGCGGCGGTAGGAAGCACCGGTTCCCTCATTAACCTTCTCGTAAATGTTTTCATCGGCCTGTCCATAGGAACCAATGTACTGGTTGCCAACTATACAGGGGCACACCAGGAAAAGGCAGTGAGCGAAACCGTTCATACCTCCATATTGCTGAGCCTTCTGTGCGGTACCTTTCTCATTTTTTTCGGGATTATACTGGCAAAACCGCTCTTGTCCCTGATGGGTACGCCGGATGACGTAATAAGCCAGGCCACTCTTTATATGCAGATATACTTTGTCGGTATGCCTGCCACCATGCTTTATAACTTCGGAGCGGCAGTTCTTCGTGCAACCGGAGATACCCAGCGGCCGTTATATTTCCTCTTTGCCGCCGGCATCATTAACGTGGTCCTGAATCTGATCTTTGTCATCTGCTTCCATATGGGTGTGGCAGGAGTCGCGACCGCTACCGTAATTTCACAATGTGTATCCGCCTTACTCGTACTGCGCTGTCTGCTTCATGAAACCGGCTGTTTTAAGCTGTATTTAAACAAGCTTCATATTCATAAAGATAAGCTTGTGCAGATGATACGCATCGGCCTGCCGGCAGGAATGCAGGGCGCTATTTTCTCTATTTCCAACGTACTGATCCAGTCTTCCATCAACTCCTTCGGTTCCGTCGCCATGGCGGGCAGCACCGCATCCAGCAATCTGGAAGGCTTTGTTTATACCTCCATGAATGCCTTTTATCAGGCCTGTCTGAGCTTTACCAGCCAGAATCTGGGCGCCAATAAAAAGGAACGGATCAATAAGATACTGATCACCTGTGAAATACTTGTCTTTTTCGTAGGGCTGATTATGGGGAATGTGGCCTATTTCTTCGGTGACAGACTGCTGCATATATATTCCTCGGATCCGGAAGTAATCCGCTTCGGCCTTATGCGTATGCAGGTGATCTGTACGGTATATTTTCTATGCGGTATGATGGACGTACTTGTAGGCAGCCTGAGAGGGCTTAACTATTCTATTATTCCCATGATCGTCTCCATTGTCGGTGTCTGCGGCCTGCGTATCCTGTGGATATTCACCATATTCCAATGGCACCGGAGCCTGTTTATCCTATACCTGTCCTATCCGGTCACCTGGCTGGGCACTGCCGTCGCTCATTTAATATGCTTCATTATTATAAGAAAAAAATTGGACGAAAGGAAACACTATGAGCTGGGAAATTGAATTTCTGAACTCCATACAACATCTTCTGCGCAATGAATTCCTGGATGCTGTCATGCCCTTCATATCCTCCCTTGGAAATGCGGGTATTTTCTGGATTCTGCTCACCGTCGTACTTCTTATTATACCCAAAACGCGGAAAGCAGGAGTGGCTTCCGCTATTGCCCTCGTTCTTATGCTCGTAACCGGAAATATGATTTTAAAGCCGCTGATAGCAAGATTAAGGCCATTTACAGTCAATACCGCTATTGAACTCCTGATTCCCCCGCCCTCAGATTTCTCCTTTCCCTCAGGACATACCTTTGCATCCTTTGCGTCGGCCACAGCCATCCTGAAAAATAACAGGCGTCTGGGTATCCCTGCCATAATCCTGGCGGTACTCATCGCTTTTTCCCGTCTGTATCTGTATGTGCACTATCCCACCGATGTATTCTTCGGACTGCTGCTCGGCATTCTGGCCGGACTGATCGGCAACTTTGCCGCCGGAAAGCTTTCCTCCCGGCTGCACCTGCCGGGCTGATACCGGTTTGTTTCTTTTTCTTCTATATATAAATGTACTTGTAACGCCCCGGGACTACAGTCTCAAAGGGAAATCTTTTGAAGCGTAACTGTACATTCAAAAAAAGCAGGTTCCCTTTACGGAAAACCTGCTTTCTCTTTGCTTTATTTTAAATAAGGCAGTTCGCTGAATTATTCAGCTGCTTCAGTAGAAGCTGTTTCAGTTGCTTCAGCAGAAGCGGTCTCTGTAGCTTCAGCTGTAGCTGATTCAGTCTCTGTAGCTGCTTCTGTTGAAGCTTCTACGCTGGATTCTACTACGCTGGACTCTTCAACGCTTGCTTCTACAGTAGATTCTACTGCGCTGGATTCAACAGGTGCTGTTGTATCGCTGGAACCACAAGCTACCATCATTGCGGATGTCATAACTGCTGCTGTTAAAACTGCTACTAATTTTTTCTTCATAATTAATTCTCCTCCTAATCGAAACATACAGCTCTAATTAGCTGCATCTGTATTACGAAGATGAGGATAACACTTTTCTCTAAACTTGTAAATAGTTTTTATAAACTTTTTAAACAAATTATGAATTCCATAAGATTTTGTTCACAGTTTGTACACATTCATCGCCAAAACCGGAAAAAACATCCTTTTTTCTCCATTTTTCGCATTAAAATCATCAGACTAAGGAATTTTCAAACGCCTTTTATGGTTTTTCACGACTCCCTGTGATACACTGAATACAGGAAAAATCCAACCGGGAAGAACATCTTTCGGCTCGGAAACTATATTACAGGAGGTAATGCCATGTCTTCTTACTTATTAGAATGCTGTGTTGACTCTGTGGATTCCGCCCTGCTTGCCGAAAAGGGCGGTGCAGACAGGCTGGAGCTGTGTTCCAATCTGATAATCGGCGGAACCACCCCCACGCTCGCCCTTTACCACCGGATACGTATGCATTCGGATATCCGCATTCACGCTTTAATCAGACCCCGCTTCGGCGATTTTTTATATTCCGAAGAAGAATTTCAGGTTATTCTGGAAGAGGTACGCCAATTCCGCCAGGCCGGCGCTGAAGGTGTGGTTATCGGCTGTCTCACCCCTGAAGGCTCTCTTCATATGGAATATATGAAAAAACTCATGGATGCCGCCGGCGGAATGTCCGTTACCCTTCACCGTGCCTTCGATATGTGCAGGGATCCCTTTGAAGCCCTGGAGCAATCCAAAGAACTGGGCGTCAATACTATCCTGACCTCCGGACAAGCCCCTTCCTGCCTGGAAGGAATCGAACTTCTGAAAAAGCTTCAGCAAAAAGCAGGAACAAATCTGACCATCCTGGCCGGCGCCGGCATAAACGCAGATGCCGTAAAATTCCTGCTCGCCGAAACAGACCTGACAGCCTACCACATGTCCGGCAAACGGATTCTGGAAAGCGGCATGCAGTTCCGCAATCCCCAAGTTTCCATGGGCATCCCCGGAATGAGCGAATACGAGATCTGGCAGACCGACGAAAATGCAGTCCGCACCGTCCGCCGCCTCCTCGATACAGCCAATTAACCCTCCCCATATCCCAATACTTTCCTATAAAAGTTCTATTCACAACTAACAGAATCGCCATAGGAAGAATGGCAAAGCCATTCTTCCAGTGTGAAACTTAGAGGTTCTTAGGCCCCGTATTTTGGGGCCTTAGAACCTCTTTTCACACTTCATACTTCACATTTCCAGAAAAACGCGCTGTAGGCCGGCAGCGTACTTCCGCCGCCGAAGTCATGGCTTTCACCGCTTATCAAATCAACCGCCATGCCGCAGCCCGCATCAAAATGGGCCGTATACGGCTCACTGTCGGCATTTATCGCCACCAGCACCCGCTCTCCCTCTACGGCTCTTTCAAAAATACACTGTTTGTTTGTCAGGACAACCGAACGGAAATCACCAAAATTCAGCGCCCGTGACCCTTTCTTAGCCTCTGCCAGCCTGCCGATAAATTCCGACAATTCATTTTCAACCGGTTCCGCAAAGCATGCGCGAAGAGCCTGGTCACCGTCGCTCTTATTTCCTTTCGCTCCCCATTCGCTTCCATAATACACACAGGGAATGCCCGGCATGCCGAACATCATGGCATAAATCAGAGGAAGATGCTTTTCATTTTCCAGAATACTTGCAATCCTTGTCACATCATGGTTATCCACAAAAGAAAGCAGATGCAGCCCCTTATACAAAGTCCAGTTTTCCGGACCGAACTGTCTTAGCAAAGAATGAACGATTTCGAACATATTCAGACTGTTAAAGCTGGAATACAATCCTTTATAGCATTCATAATTCGTTGCCGAATGAAGCATGCCGTCATTCACCAGAACCTTATAATCTCCGTGCAGCATCTCACCCACAAGGAAAAAGTCCGGCTTCAGCTCATCACAGAGACTCCTTAGCCGCCTCACAAAGTTATGATCCAGGCAATAAGCCACATCCAGACGCAGCCCGTCTATATCGAATTCCTCCACCCAATATCTGACACAGTCAAAAATATGAGTGATCACTTCCTCATTCTGAAGATTCAGCTTCACAAGGTCGTAATTTCCTTCCCAGCCTTCATACCACAGGCCGTCATTATAATTGGAATTTCCGCCCAAATCAATATGGAACCAGTTCAGATAAGGGGAATTCTCCCTCTTCTGCAGAACATCCTGAAAGGCCCAGAAGCCTCTTCCCACATGATTGAAAACACCGTCCAGCACCACCCGGATTCCTTCTTTATGAAGGTTCTCACAGACCTTTTTGAAATCCTCATTGGTGCCCAGCCGGCAGTCCACCTTTTTGAAATCCCTGGTATTATACCCATGGGTATCCGACTCAAACAGCGGGGAAAAATAGATGGCGTTTGCGCCAAGCTTCTTTATATGCCCAATCCAGCCATTTACCTTTTGTATTCCATCCTGCTCTGCTGCCGGACAGCTTCCGTCATTTTCAAACGGAGCCCCGCAGAATCCCAGAGGATATATCTGATAAAAAACACTTTCGTAAGCCCACATAAATGTGTCCTCCTATCACTAAACTTCGTCTTGCCCCTCATGCTTCGGGGGACATGTATACGCTGTATCAGTATACCATATCCTATTTTTGCTTTCCACTTTTTTTGTTTCTCTGCTGTTCTCCGAAGGATCACTAAAGTGGAAAAATTTTATTCATCCATCCACCTTTTCCTTCTGAAAATCCACATCCGGCAGTGTCGTTTTCCACTTATCCATATGTGTGGATAAGCATAATTCACATGCTTTTTTCAGCCCCATTTTTTCCTGTTTCTGTGGATAAGCCTTTTAAATTATCCACATTGATTTACATAACAAAATTGACTGCTTTAGTTTTTTTACTGTATATCGACTATGTTGTGAAAATGTGTATAACCGACTCAAAACGTGTAAAATCGACAATAACTGCAAAAGAAATCCCCAGTTTCCACATAGTTATCCACAATTCTGACTGTCATAAACATGTTTTCCACATGTCAGTCTTCGAAAACTGCGTGTCATTTTCTGATAATCCGCACATTCCACAATTTTTTCCACATAACCACCATCCCATTAAAATATATAGCCCCGGGATATCTTTTTTTATTCCTGTTACTGGTAGTTTTAAAAAATTTTTCTATGGATAAATCAGGACGTAGACATCCGTTCAAACCTGTGATATACTGACTTGCTGTCTTAAAAAGACGGTCTTAATTTCCTTGTCTGAAAAAAAGAAAAGGCAGGGGATTCCTTTATAAAAAGCAAATAGATAAATAAATAGATAATACCGATAAACGACAGGAGTTTTGATATGATAAAAATAGGATCTCATGTAAAAATGGGCGGAAAGGATATGCTGCTGGATTCTGCCAAGGAGGCTGTCTCTTATGGAGCCAATACTTTCATGGTGTATACCGGCGCGCCCCAGAATACAAAACGTAAGGCCATAAGTGAATTGAATATAGATGCTGCCTGGGAATATATGAAGCAGAATGGAATTGAGGATTTTGTCATCCATGCCCCTTATATTATCAACCTGGGGAATTCGGTGAATCCGGAGACCTATTCCCTTGCTGTGGATTTCCTGGCTCTGGAGCTGGAACGCACCATTGCCATGGGCAGCCGGGTTCTCATCCTTCATCCGGGCGCACATGTCGGCGCCGGTACCGAAACCGGGCTGCGCCAGATCATCCAGGGACTGAATGCGGTATTGACAGCGGACACTCCCTGCTATATAGCACTGGAGACCATGGCGGGCAAGGGTTCGGAAATCGGCCGCAGCTTTGAAGAGCTGGCCGCTATTTATGATGGGGTGAAATACAATGATAAACTGCGGATATGTTTTGATACCTGCCACGTAAATGATGCAGGCTATGACATCGTAAATGACTTTGAAGGGGTAATGGAACAATTCGACAAGAAACTGGGAAAAGACCAGATTGCTGTTTTTCACATCAATGACAGTAAGAACAGCATGGGCGCCGGGAAAGACCGTCATGCCAATATCGGGGAAGGCACCATCGGCTTCGATACCTTAAGGCATATCGTCCACCACCCGGATTTTCCGGGCATTCCCAGGATCCTGGAAACGCCCTACCGCCCTGATCCGGAGAATCCGGATAAGACGCTGCCTCCTTATAAAGAGGAAATCGCTTTATTACTGAATACAGCTGCTCACTAAGAGACAACGGAATAAAATGGATACGGTGAATAGCAGCTTCTGTGGGCTGCAGGTTTATTATCCCCTACAGCCACTCATCCCAGAACCGCTCCACCCGGCGGGCCACCCGGTCCGCCGTCACCACTTCGTATTCCTCCCATTCCCTGGGAAACAGCTGCTGATAGGCCCCATTCAGGAACCGGTCATCCAGAAGTGCCACAATCCCCACGTCCTCCGATGTCCGGATCACCCTTCCTGCTGCCTGCAGAACCTTGTTCATCCCGGGGTAACGATAGGCATAATCAAATCCGTTTTTACCGGCAGCATCAAAGTAGCTTTTAAGGATTTCCCGCTCATTGCACACCTGGGGGAGCCCTGTTCCCACAATGACGGCCCCTATCAGACTGTCATTCTTCAAATCGATCCCCTCACTGAAAATTCCGCCCATGACGCAGAAACCAAGCAGGCTCTTTTCTTCCTCCACTTCAATGTCCATATGGATCATATCCTCCAGCTCACAATTCCTGTTTCCTTCAAAACGGCTCAGGAACTGCTCCCTGTCCTCCTCACTCATGATATCCTCCTGAATGATGCATTCTTCCGTTTCAGGATCCAGGAAGTTCTCTTCATACACTTCAAACACACTCTGCAAAAAAGAATGAGACGGGAAAAAAATCAGGTAATTGCCATAACGCATCCTCGTGATCTCATGGAGATAATAAGCGATGTTGTAATATTCCTTCGGTGATCTCCTGCTGTATTTGCTTGTGACATCACTGCCTATATAAAGCGCTTTCTTCTTAGGGTTAAAGGTTGATTTGGCATATACCTCAAAATCTTCCTTTTCCCCGCCAAGCAGGCTTTTATAATACTGGATGGGCAGCAGCGTAGCTGAAAACAGGACGGTGCTCCGGGCTCTCTGCATACATTCCTTCAGGTTTACAGACGGATTCACGCAGAACAGCTTGACCATAAAGCTGTCATCCTCTTCCAGTTCCGTATAAATAACATAGTTTTCATCCAGGCCGTCATAAATAAGAAGGAAATGGGAAATTTCAAAGAAAAAATCCAGCACATCCTCTCTGACGGGGCTTTCGTCATGCTCCTCCAGATATTTTTCCATCGTCTCATAAAGCCGCTCCACAGCCTGTACAAAAGGTTCTATGGATCCTACAATCCGGCAGTCTTCGCATTCCCGCTTCAGGGGAAGCAGTTCCCTGCTGCACTTATCCAGCTGATGCTCCATTTTGCCGTCATATTCCCGCACTATTTTTTTCAGTGCCAGAAAGTCTTCCTTCACCAGAGAGGCGCTGTACATCTCCCGCCCCCTGTCCACCAGGTTATGGGCCTCGTCAATGAGAAAGATATACTGTCCCTGCACTCCCTCCGCAAAGAAACGCTTCAGATATACATGGGGATCGAAAACATAATTATAATCACAGATGATCCCATCGGAAAAAAGACTCATATCCAGGCTCATTTCGAAAGGGCATACCTTATATTTACGTGCATACTCCTCCACCTTTTCCCTGTTATAATGATCCTCATGCAGAAGCAGATCATATATGGCATCATTGATCCGGTCATAATGGCCGTCCGCATAGGGACAGGCTCCGGGATTACACTCCGTTTCTTCCATAAAGCATATCTTTTCTTTCGCGGTCAGAATAACCGTCTTAAACCGCAGCTGCCTTTCCCTGAGCAGCTGGAAGGTATTATCCGCCACCGTCCGCGTGATGGTCTTCGCAGTCAGATAAAAAATCCGTTCCGCCTTTCCTTCCCCAATAGCCTTAACAGCGGGAAATACGGTGGAGAGCGTTTTACCTACTCCGGTAGGAGCTTCAATGAACAGCTTGCGCTTATGGACAATACTTCGATATACATAGGTAGCCAGTTCCTTCTGCCCTTCTCTGTAAGAGAAAGGAAAAGCAAGCTGCCGAATGGAAGCAGTCCTTTGCTCCTGCCATTCGTTAGTAAAATCAGCCCATTTTTTATACTCCGTCAGCAGGGCCTCAAACCATTCATCCAGCTCCGCCCGCTGATAGGTGTTCACAAAATACCGCAGCTCCTCTGTTTCCATATTGCAGTAGGTCATTCTCACCTTCATCTGCGCGCTGTCATGTTCTCTGGCATACATACTTGCATAGCATTTAGCCTGGGCCAGATGGACATCCACCGGCTCCTTCATTTTTTCCAAATCCCTGTAAGTTCCCTTTATTTCATCTATGGTAACAACGTCTCCATTGATAACTCCATCAGCCCTGCCTTCCACCACCAAATCGTAAGCGGGTGTGCTCCAGCTGTAGCGCATCACCACCTCCGCCTGATAATCAGAGCCCATTCTTCTTTGTATCATGCGGTGGATCCGCCCTCCCTCCGCCATCGCGTTATCAGGTGCCGCGCCCTTACGGTTGTCTATACTGCCGCTGCGCAGGATAAATTCCACCAGGCTGCGCACGGATATTCTTATTTCCACGTTACCATTCCTCCTACTTGTTTTGCGGAGCAAAATGCGAGTCCTCTGACGAGCAGAGGAATTTTCCTCCTTGTTTTGCGGAGCAAAATGCGAGTTCTCTGACGAGCAGAGGAATTTTCCTCCTTTTTAAGAAAGGGGTCTGCTGTGCCGACTTCTTTTCCATCTTCAGACAGATCCAACACACAAAAACTCCCTATAAAGATAGTACACACTTCTTTACAGGGAGTCAAACTTTATATAGAGGTACAATAAGTTTCACGAATTAAGCTTCGCTTATACTTTAGCAGGCGATTGCAAAATTTCTGAGGTAACTGTCGAATTCTTTGCTGTATCCATGACAGGTTACTGTCAGTACACGGGTAAGGTCCAGTCCATACACACCAAGAATAGATTTAGCGTCTACCACATAGCTGTTATATGCTATGTCAATATCGAAATCACACCTGGAGGCCGCGTTTACAAATTCCTGTACCTCGTCCGGTCTCAGCACAATTTTATACTGATTGATTCCTTTCATACTTACCACTCACTTTCATCCTTTCTTAAAATATATAAACAGATACCGACACGGTGATTTTACCATGTTCTTACTTGGATTTATCATATTATACAGCATTGGCAAGAAATGTAAACCCCCCATTTTTCGGCATATTCTGCCAGTAAAATCAGCCATACTGCATTATGTCCCCGCAAAGAGTCAAACCTGCTCCCTTCTTTGTCTAAAAGTATGATTTCCGGTGTTTACCCCTATTTTGTCCCCTCCGATTTCTGCTCATTCTTTACAAATTCTATCATATATTCTTGGAACCTGTAAGGGAGGTTCTGTCTCTGCAATTTTTCATTCTCCCGCTCCTTTATAGTTATCTTACGGCAGAAATACCGGAAAAGTTCCTGAATATTCCGCTCTTCCTCTGAGAATTCCAAATCCTGCTTTTGTGGTCCATGCTCCAGTTTCGCCATAAACCAGGGCTTTCCGGCCTGGTGAATGCCATAAAGCTTTCTTCCCTTATCATAAATAACAAAATTTTCCTTAGGAAACCGATCGGCAAAATGAGGCATCATAAACGGAACCACATTGTTCTTAGGTCCTATCTCCCCAAACAGAACACCTCCCGTAGTTTCTTCAAAACGCAGGAAACCAAGAAGATGATGTGCCTCATTTCCGGCCGACCTGCTCAGTTCAAATACCCGGCGTACATCCGAATTCCCCAGATGATCCTGCAGCTGCCCCCTGAACCTTCCCTTAAGCCCTTCCACAACCGCCTGATAAACGGCCTGCCCTTTATCCGTTTCCCAGGAAGAAAGGGCATAACAGAACTGTTCATAACATTCCTCCCCGAAACGGGAAAATATGGTCCGCCTCACCTTATCCGCTTTCTGCATATCCGGTATTATTTTCCTGTATTCGGCAAACAGGCGGAGATTACCATCCTCCCCCACCTGTATATAAGTACTGTCATGATCACATTTCAACGCATATGCATCATAAATCCCGGTAAAAACTCCCTCCTGGGAATCTTCACAAATAAATATCTGTTCCATGCCTTTGGCACCTTTCCTGTCATATCAGACGCACTCTAGCCCAGCTGACTGATTCCCTGCTGTCTCGCCGCGAAACGCACATCATCAAACAGGGAAAGCTGCCGGTAAGACATTCCTCCTGCCTCTGCCGGAAGCTTTTCTTTCACAGACAGCAGGTTGCGCGTGATATAATCCTCTTCGATTCTCGTATTATACATCATACGTCCCTGACAGGTTATGAAATAAAGGGCTCTCTTAAGAACCACCCCTATCTTCTTCAAATCCTCGAAACGCAGGTTTGCACTCCTCCTGGCCTTTACTATCCTCTGGGCACTCTTCACCCCGATTCCCGGCACCCGGAGCAGTGTCTGGTAATCCGCCCGGTTCACTTCCACAGGAAAGCATTCCAGATGACGCAGAGCCCAGTCTTCCTTGGGATCCAGCAGCACATTGAAATTGGGCCTGTTTTCATCCAGCAGCTCCTCCGCATGGAAACCATAAAACCGCAGCAGCCAGTCCGCCTGATAGAGCCTGTGCTCCCGAAGCAGCGGAGGGCCTCCCGGCAGGGCCGGAAGATCCTTATCCTCATTCACCTGGACGAAGGCCGAATAAAAAACCCGCTTCAGGCTGAATTTATCATACAGATTCTGGGCCACCATCATAAGCTGGAAATCACTCTCACCTGTGGCCCCGATGATCATCTGTGTGGACTGGCCCGCCGGTACAAATGCCGGCGCATGCCTGTAAACGGCCACTTCATTCTTGCTCTCGGTTATCCCGTTCTGAATCAGCCGCATAGGCGCCAGAATATTCTTCCTGTGCTTATTGGGGGCAAGCTTCTTTAGGCCTTCCGCCGTGGGCAGTTCCAGGTTCACACTCATCCTGTCCGCCAGGAAACCAGTAAGGCGCACCAGCTCCGGATTAGCCCCGGGGATAGCCTTTACATGAATATAGCCCTGGAAATTATATTCCCTGCGGAGCTTGAAAAGTGTCCGGTACAAAAGCTCCATGGTATAATCCGGGCTATACAGAATACCGGAGCTCAAAAACAGACCTTCAATATAATTCCTTCTGTAAAATTCAATCGTAAGCCTGCATACCTCCTCCGGGGTAAAGGAAGCCCGCGGCACATCATTGGAGCAGCGGTTAATGCAGTATTTACAGTCATATATACATTCGTTGGTAAATAGAATCTTAAGCAGGCTGATGCAGCGTCCGTCTCCTGAAAAGCTGTGGCAGATCCCTGCCTTTATGGCATTCCCCATTCCCGTACCGTCCCCGTTCCGATCCGTCCCGCTGCTGGTACAGGCCACATCATACTTGGCCGCATCCGTCAGTATTCCCAGCTTATCCATTATGCTCATCTGCTTGTCTGAAATTCTGCACTCCATTTTATCCCTGCCTCTTCTGCTCTTTCATCCGTTTCACAGATGTAATCACGCAGCAACTTTTTTCGAACATATGTTCTTTTCCATATTATAGTACATATGTTCGGTTTGTGCAAGTATAAAACGACCGAATATTTATAGCGGCAACTTATATAATCCCCATCTGTCTTGCCTTCTCCACCGCCATCACCCGCGACTTAACCTCCAGCTTCCTGAAAATACTGGCTATATGGCTTTTCACAGTGGAAAGGGAAATATAAAACTTATCCACTATATCCGTGTTTGTCAGCCCATCTGCTATCGCCTGCAGGATCTCAGCCTCCCGTCTGCTCAAAACGCATGTGTTCTCCGCGATACACAGCCTTACAGCCTCCTCAAAAAAGAGCTTTTCCCGTGGGGACAGCATTTCCGCAAATGCGCTGCCATATTTCTGGTAAAATCCGTATACGGTTTCCGCTTCCACAAAAAAGGGCTGGAAAATCCTGTTTTCACAGGCATAATATACTGCTTCCTTAAACAGATCCTTCAGACGCCTCGTATCTGCGGCACATTTTGATAAGGCAGTCCCTTTAAGCAGGCTCGCTTCCACTATCTTGAGAGAGGATTTCCGTTTACGGGCTGCGGCAAGCACCTCATCCAACACAGACAGGGCATTCTGAATCTCTCCCTTTCCAATCAGGATGTGCGCAAATAACAGGCTGCTGTTCAGTGACCGGCCTGTTTTTTCTTTTCTTAAATAAGCATCCATATAATTGTCCTGCATTGCCGGTGTCATGACACCCGCGCGGAATTGATATTTCAACAGGGATGCCAGCATAAGGATATCCTTATAATAATCCGCCGCCATCAGGCCTTTGAGCATCGTATCCGCCTGTTCTGTCTCCCCTAGTAAATATAACTGTTCAATCACATTAAAGGCATAGGAAAGCCGCAGCTGCCCTCCGCGTTCCGCCA
>ERZ773260.3060-NODE-3060-length-16863-cov-3.727273_pt1 | contig 16863 bp, 17 predicted proteins | sample MGYA00511387_ERZ773260 | MGnify/ENA primary metagenome ERZ773260 (study PRJEB29015, sample SAMEA2737745) | human gut metagenome | biome: human gut; feature: human-associated habitat; material: faeces | place: China | collected 2012 ... | reverse complement strand
TCTCTTTTTTATCTGCTGCCTCCCATGTATTCCTATTTGAATTAGTAGTTAGAATATGTTAAGATAAAAACAATGATTACCTGAAACAGGTGCGTATTTTGTGCGCACCATAGAAAGGAACCTTATTCATATGAAGAAAGCTTTGATTATAGGAGGCGGCCCTGCCGGTCTGACCGCGGCCTATGAATTGTTAAAGGGCTCCAAAGCAAAAAATCCCCCGGAGGAGATCGAAGTCATTGTTTTTGAAGAGAGTGATTTGCTGGGAGGGATTTCCAAGACAGTAAACTATAACGGCAACCGTATGGATATGGGCGGCCATCGTTTCTTTTCCAAGGATCCAAAGGTTAACGCTTGGTGGCTTGAAATGCTTCCTCCCCAGGGGGCTCCCGCCTATGATGATATTATTCTGAAACGTACGCCCCCTCTTGCCGCAGGCGGGCCGGATCCGGAAAAGACGGACCGGGTTATGCTCACCAGGAACAGGGTATCGCGTATTTATTTTGATAAGAAGTTTTTTGATTATCCGATTTCCCTGAAATGGGAAACCTTTAAAAATATGGGGTTCATTACCACCCTTCAGGCCGGCTTCAGTTATCTGGCCTCCGTGCTTCACAAAAGACAGGAAGATTCCCTGGAAGATTTTTATATCAACCGGTTCGGCAGGAAACTGTATTCCATGTTTTTTGAAAAGTATACGGAAAATCTGTGGGGACGCAGTCCCAGGGAAATCGCTCCTGACTGGGGGGCCCAGCGTGCCAAAGGCCTTTCTGTCATGGCGATAGTCATGGATATGTTCAAGAAAATCCTCCCCGGCGGAAAAAAGGGCCATGTGGAGACCTCTTTAATTGAAGAATTCAGTTATCCCAAATTAGGGCCGGGTGAGCTGTGGGACGTAACCGGTGAGGAAATCATCAAAAACGGAGGACAGATCCTCCGGGGCTGCCGGGTCACCAAACTGTACAAGGATGGGAATAACCATATCACCTCCCTGACTTATATTAAGGAAGGAAAGGAATATTCCATGGAAGGCGATATCTTTATTTCTTCCATGCCCATTAAGGATTTAGTGGGAGGAATGAATGATGTCCCCGAAAAAGAAGCCGCCATCGCCGCCGGCCTTCCTTACAGGGATTATATGACTCTGGGAGTTCTTGTACCCAGGCTGAATCTGGTCAATAAGACTAAGATAAAAACCATTTCCAATATCGTTCCGGATGACTGGATTTATGTGCATGACAGGACCGTTCAGATGGGACGTTTCCAGATTTATAATAACTGGTCCCCTTATATGGTGAAGGATCTGGAAAACACGGTCTGGGTAGGGTTGGAATATTTCTGTGATGAGGGAGATTCCCTGTGGAGAATGACGGAAAAGGAATTTTCTGATTTCGCCGTGAAGGAAATGGTGAAGATGGGTCTGATTGACGATGTCAGCCAGGTAATCGACACCCATATGGAAAAGGTTAAAAAAGCGTATCCGGCTTATTTTGATACCTATAAGGATATTGATCAGCTCCGGGCTTTCCTTGATACCATCGATAATCTGTATTGTGTGGGCCGCAACGGCCAGCACCGTTATAACAATATCGACCATTCTATGGTCACTTCCTTTGAAACCGTCCATAACATCCTGAATCAGGTGAGAGACAGAAGCAATATCTGGAATGTAAATACCGATAAGGAATATCTGGAATCCACTGCGGAACAGAACTGATAAATACAAAAAGGATCCGGCTTTTCACGGCCGGATCCTTTTTATATTTATTATTAGTTTTTATGCTTCTGCTGCTTCAGTACATCATTAACGATTTCCATGCGAAGCCCCGCATCTATAAAATCACAGTGCTTGCAGAAGGGATAATTCTGCCTTCCGTCCTTTACCGCATTTCTCAGCTTCTGATAAGCCGGGCTGTTCCAGGCATCCTTCAGGGGCATTTTCGTCAAATCCCCCACATCCGTCACCTCAAAATTATCACAGCAGCAGATCCCCAGCTTCCCGCCGGGAGTGATCCACATATCCGTATACGGCATGAGACAGGTTTCCTTGATCACCTTTTCCGTCGCGGCCTTATTGGGCGCGCTTCCGGCACGGTTGGTCAATACCTCCTTCAGATACCGCATCTGAATCAGGATATCCACATCCTTAAACTCTTCCGGATGGGCTTTTACATATTCATAAATCACCTTGATATTGTCATGCAGCTTCATATCCAGGCAGTAATTGTTGATGATGAGCTGATTTACGTAGGGGACAATGGTTTTCACCTTTTCCACATCCAGAAGCAGTCCGTTGGTGGACATGAAAATAAAGCTCTCCGGCAGCTGTTCCCTGGCATATTTATGGAATTCCACAATCCTGGTATCCAGCCAGGGCTCATTATTTCCGTATAAGGTAAGATGCCCCTTGTAGCCCCAGTCTCTGAGCTGGTCGATAATGCTGTAATACAGGCTCTCTTCCATTCTGGCATAAGGCCGCTTTTCCGCATTCTTATTGGCCGTACAGAATTCACAGGTACTGTTGCAGCGGTTGATGGTTTCCAGGTTTACCACATTGGGATGAGGCACCGGATCGCTGTTCATAAAATATTCAATATAATCCTTCTGTGATTTTCCCCTTGTCATAAACTGAAAGGTAAGATACCCTTCGCTGGACAGCTTTGGAAAATATTTTCTCATATTCCATCCGAATTTACCGGCGAAATTATGGATTCTGATTGGCATTGTATATAATCTCCTTCTCTTACAGTAGGTTCCATCCTTACTGTTAACCCGTTAACAGCACTTAACATCATATCATCACCGGTCTTTGTTGTCAATTCCGGCGCTCACCTGTACACGGCTGACCGCCCACTTCGTTACTGTCCACTCCGTGACAAGTAACCTGCGGTTTCACCCGTTTCATATACGTATATGGTATAGGGGGATTCTTCCTGGGTATATACTCCCTTCAGCGTGAATCCCAGCTCCCTGTCATTGCTGATCTTAAATCTGGAAAAAAGGTATTTCCCTCCCAGTTTACGGAACATATCTCCGTCAATATAGAGCCTGTCATCAGACACATTCATGGTCCTTACCGCATTCCATGTATTTTCCCCGGAGCCGGAAAACAGGTAAGCCCTCGCTCCCCAGTCCCAGAAGTAAACATCCCATTCCTCCACCCGCTGCGTGGCGGGGGCTATCATGGCGCCGAAGTTCTCTTTATATTCCTGAGGGTAAAAACCGAGATAGCCATCCAGGGTAGCAATCCCGTTATAGGAGAGAACGGCGGGATGCATCCCGTAAGCGGCGCTGTATTCCCCGTTATAACCGATGTCCTCCTTAATCTGCCCGAACAGGTCTTCCGAATAAAATTCCCTGTAATTCAGGCTTTCCACCGGCACCTTTTTGATCAGATGATATGCATTGTAATAACAGGTATAATAAAAATCATTGTACACAGCCGGGGTGAGAACCACCGTCACCAGCGCCAGGAAGGCAAGCAGATTGCCAATCCACTTTTTCTTTTTATCGTACAGATATTTAATGATTAAAAACAGTGCCGCATACCAGAGAAAGGGATTAAAAAATACGGTCCGGTTGAACTGGAAGCCCTTAAGCGGCGGAACCAGCGTTTCAAACAGCCCCCGGAAGCCGCCCCAGTAATAAAACCCGTAAATCAGGCAGTTCCCCACAATAAAATAAATCACAAGGCAGAAGCTGTCCGTCAGGAGCTTGCCCGGCTTTTTTTCCCGTAAAAAGCAGATAATCCGAAACGCCAGAAAAAGCAGGCACAGAGGAAGCACAAACCTGGTATGGGAGGGCTGGGCATGAAAAATTGCCTGATAGAATACATCCCATATGGTTGATGCGATCTGTCCGGCGGTAAAATTGTCCTCTGCCATAGTGGAGCGCATGGTAACCACAGGGGAAAACAGCATTTCTCCAAACAGCCTGTACTCAAACAGGATATAACCGGCAGAAAGGATAAAAAGAGCCGCAGCAAGCCTCCAGCATACTGCCTGCTTCCAGCTGCAGGAGCCCGTTTCCTTTTTCTGTCTGCGGTAATCCCTCACCGCCAGGATGATGATGGCCAGAACCAGATAAGCAAGAATAAAAAAGCCGAAATAAGAGAAATAAGAAAGCAGCGGATAGAGGAAAAGGAACAGATAATCCCAACGGCTCTCCCCTCTGTAAATGCGCCGGAGCAGCAGTATGGCAAGGGGGATTGAGGCGAATGCAATCCCATACGCAGGGAACAGCGGCAGAAGCCCATATATCAGCCCTGTGATGACCGCGGCCGGTTCATACTTTTTATATTCCTCCCGGTAAATATCCTTTGCCAGCAGGATAACGGAACCGGCAGCGATGAGTATTTTCAGGAAATAACCGCACATGTAGGCGGCAAAAGGAGGAAGACAGTAAAAAAGGATATTGTAGAGGGAGAACTCGGAACTGAGATAGTCCCGGGAAATCCCTCCCAATATGGGTACCGTAACACCATGTCCGAAAAAGGCATTCCAGTGCTTCATCGCCTGGAAATGCCCCATAAATAAATCCAGATTGTCGTGAGTGGCAATATAGCTTCCTTCTCCGAAAAAAAGGAATACGGCCGCCTCTCCCAGCACCACGGCTGCAAAAAGCAGCCAGTACCAATTTGACGTCAACATCCTGCAGATTTTCTTCATTTTAATTCTCCATTGCCGTATTTCTTCCTGTCTCCAGGTATTTTTCCACAAATACATTTTCCGGCACCGGCCTGCCGAACAGATAGCCCTGTATAAAATCCGGCCCCAGTCTCTGCAGCTTTACCAGCTCCTCTTCCGTTTCCACACCCTCAAGGCATACTCCAAGGCCGATGCTGTGGGCCATTTCAATGATATGCCCCAGCAGCGTATAATCATATTCGCTTTCCATCGCCCGTATCCCAAAGGAACGGTCAATCTTAATCATATCCGCACGCAGATCCTTTAAATACCGCAGGTTGGAATAGCCGGTTCCAAAATCATCAATAGCCAGCCTCATTTTCTGCGACTGAATTTCCTCCATGGCCTGCCGGAACGCCAAATCCGTTTCAATATAGCCGCTCTCCGTGATTTCCAGCATAATGTTCTCCGGACATACTTCAAGCATCCCCAGATGAACCCTGAGCTCCTCAAGCACATCCGTCTTTTTCAGCTGTACATAAGAAAGGTTTATATTAATATGGAAGGAAGAGATATATTTTTTTAATCTGCAGCAGCATTCCACCGCTTCCTTCATCACATGGGAGCCCATGGGTATGATCAGGCCGCTGTCTTCCATGACTGGAATAAACACGCCGGGGGACATGCTGCCATATTTGCTGCTGTTCCATCGAAGAAGGGCCTCCGCCCCTTTTATTTCGTAGCTTTTGGCATCCACAATGGGCTGATAATACAGAGTGAAGCCTTCATAATTATTAAATATGGATTTGCGCAGCTCTTCTTTGATTTCCAGTCTGCTCACATAAGCATCATAATCGTTTTTGCTGAATTCCACCAGGCCGTTCTTCCCACGCCGTTTGGCCTCGCTCATGGCAAACTCCAGATACTTCACCAGCTCCCCATATGTCCCTGAGGGATAAGGCGCCGCCAGAAGCCCTGCAGAAACCGTATAAAAATTACGGTAGTCCTCTTCTTCTATGTGACGGAAAATATTTTCCCTTATATTTTCATACAGCCCGCGGACCCTCTCCGCCGATATATCATTCTGACAGAACAGCACAAATTCATCCGCCACCAACCGGTAAAGCATCATGCCCGGCTCCATACATTCCCTGATGATGCCTGTCAGTTCCCGCAGCAGTGAATTTCCGGTGTCTATTCCGTATTTTTCATTTATTTCCCTGAAATCATCCACACCGATCAGCATCAGAAAACCGTTGCCGTCTTCCTTCAGCAGCATCCGTTCCGCATCCAGCGCCAGCCTGCTTTCCCCATACAATCCCGTGAGCCGATCTCTTTTTTCTTCTTTTCCGACCTCTGTAATACTTCCTACAAGAAGACGGACATTTCCTTCTTTTCCGCGGACAACCGTCCCCCTGCAATGAATCCAGATTATCTCCATATCTCTGCCATACCAGCGGTATTCCATGTCATGGAAGCTTTTTTTCCCGTCCTTAAGCAGCTCCAGCTCCTTCTGCAGCACAGGATAATCCTCTTCCACCACTACTTCCCTTAAATCCGTGGAAACCGGACAAATATAGTCCGTAGACAAATGAAAGCGCTGTACCGCCCTGTTACATATGGAATAGCTGTCTTCCATAAAATCCAGTATATAAAAATAATCATCACTTGTCTGATTCAATGCCTGAAATACTTCTGTTATTTGTTGATTATCCATAGCGGACAACAGGACTTTATTTTCCATTCTTTTATCCCTATACTTTCTTTGGGCGCCAACTCTCCATTGCATTACTTCCATATTACAAACACCTGGCAGGTATGTCAACTCTTTCCCTGTCAGCATACCAAAGAGTTCCCTTTAAACGTTAAAATAGTTACACCGCATTAATATTGTAACTATTTTTATTGTTATTTTCAACAAAATATGATATTCTGAAAGTTATAATTCTATTATGTTGAGATTAACCGTTTCAGCGGGAAAGGAGCGACTTTCATATGAAATACGAATATACATATGCGGAATTAAAGAATGAAATGTCTGTATTAGAAAATACCTTTTCCATCGTGCGTCTTGTGGATCCGATTATCTGCAGGGTAGTTCATGTAACCCTTCAAAACGATAAACTGATTTTTTCTCCGACCTCCCCCTGCTATCAGGTATGGAACCGGTCACAGCAATGCGCAAACTGTATTTCCGCACGCACTCTCAGGTCCGGACAGGCCTGCACCAAATTCGAATGTATAGAAAATCAGGTATTTCAGATTATATGCAGATATATTCTGTTGGAAAATACAAAGCTTATTCTGGAGATGGGGACTGACATTACAGCCTTCGTCCTTGACAGCAGAAAGACAAAGGAAGAAATACAAGAAGGAATCCGTGATCTGAACCATAAAATGGTGACGGATCCTGTTACACAAGCCTACCGGCCGCATTATATCGAAGAACATCTTCTCCACACGGCCATGAACACGGGAAATAATCCCTATTCCTTTCACCTGGCCCTCATCGGTATTGACGGCCTGGAGGAAATACGCAAAAATTCCGGTCATCTGGCCTGCGACGGTATCCTGCGTGCCGCCGCGGACTCCATCCGGAAATATCTTCCCGGAGAGGATACCGGCGCTTTTCTGGCGCTTTATAATGAAGATACCTTTTTGTTTGCAGCGGGAAGCGATACCCACGAAGAGCTGAAGGAAAAGCTGCTGAAGGTTATCCACAATGCCCCTGCCGTTCCCATACTTTTCGGAGAAAAGCCTTTATCCCTGCAGCTTTGTGCCGGGCTTATCACCTGCACCTCTCCGGAACTGATACAGAAGGACAGGCTTATAAACACCCTGGACTCCCTCCGGGAAAAAGCAGGACAGCTGCCTCTCCGGCTTGCGGATCGTATCATTCGTCCGGCGCAGGATCAGATCATGTAATTCATGCTTTCCATTCGTTTTGCATGTTTCTCGGCCAAATCGGCGATAGTTACGTTATCTACCACGCCGTTTATGGCATCAGCCAGCTGTTTCCATACCTCCACGGTTTCGCAGGTATCATAGCGAAGGCAGTCAACCTCTCCCCCGCAGCTGTCAAGGCAGGGGACGGGATTGAGTGACCCTTCCGTCAGCCGGAGTATCTGGCCTACCGTATATTCCGCCGGATCCCTGGAGAGCCGGTAGCCGCCCTGTGCTCCGCGCGTGCTTTTAACAAAGCCTGCCTTGTTCAGGATAGCTATGATCTGTTCCAGGTATTTTTCTGAAATTCCCTGCCGGTCGGCTATCTGTTTTACTTTAATATATTCTCCGGTGTTGTTCACTGCCAAATCCAGCATGACCCGTACCGCATATCTTCCTTTGGTTGAAATTCTCATGGCGCTCATTTTTTACCTCGTTTATCTTTTCATGGGGCTTTGTTTGTATCTATACCATACCAGTATGAATACTATAAGTCAAGTCTAAGTGGGTGGGGGATCGTCCCGTCCTTATGCCTGCCAGCCGGGGCCGGGGTGCTTTCGGTTTTTCCGGCAAAAACATGGGCTTAGAGGGCACGCTTTCGCTCGGATAAACACGCAGCGGTACTAAGGTTGCAAAGGACGCAACCTAAGGACCGGCGTGTTTATGACGGCCCTTACAGCTCCATGTGTTTGTCGGAAAAACCAAAAGCACCGCGGCCCCGGCTGGCAGGCATAAGGACGGGACTCGCGTAGGTAGTGATAAATGGGGGGAGGGGGAATTGGAATGTGTATAAATTAAAAGGAAAGGGCCTGTGTTTCTCCGGAGGGATGGACACAGGCCTTGGAAAAAATTTTGATATTTATACTTATTAGCCTTCGTAGGGTACTACGGAGCCTTGGTAGGTGTCGTTGATGAATTTTTTGATTTCTTCGGATTTGAGGACTTCTACGAGGGCTTTGATGCCTTCGCTGTTTTCGTTGCCTTCTTTAACGGCGATGACGTTTACGTATTTTTTGACGGCGTCGGAGTCGGAGGTCTCTGTTGCGAGGGCATCGGTGGATGCGTTGAGACCGGCTTCGAGGGCGTAGTTTCCGTTGATTACGGCAAAGTCAAAATCGGGGAGGCTTCTGGGGATCTGTTCTGCTGCGAGTTCCACGAATTTGATTTTGTGGGGGTTTTCTTTGATGTCGTTTACGGTTGCGGTGATGCCTGCGCCGTCATTGAGGGTGATCAGGCCCTGTTCCTGTAATAAGAGGAGGGCTCTGGCTTCGTTGGTGGTGTCGTTGGGTACGGCGATTTCCGCACCGTCGGTGATGGCTGAGAGGTCAGTCTGTTTTCCAGGGTATACTCCGAGGGGTTCGTAGTGGATGTCTCCGGCATCTACGAGGTGTGTGCCTTTTTCTTCGTTATAGCTTTCCATGTAGGTGATGTGCTGGAAGTAATTGGCATCCATGTCGCCGCTTTCCACTACTTCATTGGGCTGTACGTAATCGGTGAATTCGGTTACTTTTAATTCCCATCCTTTTGCTGCCATGAGGGGGACTGCCGCTTCCAGGATTTCCGCATGGGGTACGCTGGTTGCCGCTACGGTAACGGTTCCTTTGGATTCCACTTCTGTTTCGGCTGCCTGTGTGGATGCGCTTTCTGAGGAAGCTTCTTCGCTTTCAGGGGCCTGGCTGGCTGTTGTTTCCGCAGCGGGTTCTGATGCTCCTTCGGGCTGGGCGGACGTTCCTGTGCTTGAAGAGCCGCAGGCGGTAAGTAAACCGGCTGTCAGGACAGCCGCAAGTGCTAATGATAATGCTTTCTTTTTCATAATGTCTCCTCCATTCATGAAATATCATAGACCATGTATTTGTATAGTAAGTCCGTGGTGTTTGGGCACGGGCGCATGGCTCGTATAAATAAATATGCTTTTTTTGGCGTTATCCGGTGATCCTTTTGTCCAGTTTTCTGGAAAGCCTCATGCAGATGGCCTGCATGATTTGGACCAGGGCCACGAGCAGGATAACTGTTACTATCATGATATCCAGCTGGTACCGGTTGTAGCCGTATCGGATCGCTATGTCTCCCAGGCCGCCTCCGCCTACGGCGCCGGCCATGGCGGAATATCCAAGAATGGTTCCGAGGGCGATAGCGAGTCCGCTGAGCAGGGAAGAACGGGCCTCGAGAAGCATGACTTTCATTACTATGGTAGGGATTCCTGCTCCCATGCTTTGGGCGGCTTCTATTACTCCCTTATCTACCTCAAGCAGTGAGGATTCCACCAGTCTGGCGATGAAGGGGGCTGCCGCCAGGGTAAGGGGGACAATGGTTGCGCTGGGGCCGTAGCTTTTTCCGACGATGGCACGGGTGAGGGGTATTACCAGGATAAGGAGTATCAGGAAGGGGATGCTGCGCATCACATTAACCAGAACATCCAGGATACGGTTCACGGCTTTATTGGGCTTGAGCCCCTCCTTTCCGGTTACCACCAGGGCGACTCCCGCCGGAAGGCCGATCACGTAGGCCATGAGCGTGGATACCAGGGTCATATATATGGTGGCAAAGGTGCCTTCCACAATCATCATAATCGTTGCGCTATTCCACATAATCGTCCAACTCCTCCACCGCAAGATTCCTGTCCTTCAGGTATTGAATCATTTTCTCCGCAATCTGCTCATCCTCCGGCAGCTGCAGGACCATCTGGCCTCTGGCAGTGCCGCCCACATCCTGGGTGTCCGCAAGCAGGATATTCACCGATGCCCTGCATTCCAGGACCATGTTGGCAATCACTGGTTCGAAAGAGGAATTTTCGGTAAATACAATGCGGATACAGCGTTTGCTCTTCATCAGGGAATACTTTCTTTCCCCGCGGAAAACCAGCTTCTTTGCCGCCTTTGATTTGGGGCTTGAGAAAACCTCTTCCACCGTGCCGGTTTCCGCCAGTTCTCCCTGCTCTATAATAGCCACATGGCTGCATATTTCCTGAACCACTCCCATCTCATGGGTGATGATGACAATGGTTATTCCATATTTTTGGTTGATTTCTTTAAGAAGCGCCAGGATGGAACGTGTGGTTGTGGGATCCAGCGCGCTTGTTGCTTCGTCGCATAGCAGGATTTTGGGATCCATGGCCAGGGAACGGGCAATGGCCACACGCTGCTTCTGTCCGCCGGACAGCTGCGCCGGATAGGCATTGGCCTTTTCCTCCAGATCCACGATTTTCAAAATGCCCAGCGCTTTCTCCCTGGCTTCTTTTTTCTTCATTCCCAGGATTTCCAGGGAAAAACATACGTTATCCAGGACCGTCCGCTGCATCAGCAGGTTGAAATGCTGGAAAATCATGGCCACGCTGTTGCGGACCTTCCTCAGCTCCTTATCACTGCAGGAGGATAAATCCTGTCCCTCTATCAGCACAGTGCCTTCGGTAGGTTTTTCCAGGAAATTCAGGCAGCGTACCAGAGTACTTTTTCCTGCACCGGACATACCGATAATTCCGTAGATATCCCCTCTGTTGATTTCCAGGCTGATACCCTTGAGGGCCTCCACCCTGCTGTCCTTCGTTTCAAATGATTTGGTTACATTATTGATTTGTATGATAGGCAGTCCCATTTTTCCAGGCCCTTTCACTTTCGCTTCTGTTTTGTTATAATGTCCGCAATCGACGGACATGTGTTCATAAAAACAGGCCGTCGGCTTCTATCCTGCCGGCTCACTGTAATGCTGTACAGCTTATGCCTGCATGATATCAGTCCTCCCGCGTAAGCTTTATCATACCACATTTCTTATTATCCTGTAAATAGTAAAGCACTTCAAACTTCCTCCGGCAAAGCGGGGAAAGCAGCAGTCCGGACAGGTCCGGCCCTTTCCGCATCCGGCCCCCAAAAGGCTGCGCGGCGGGCCAGATTTCTGTTTGAACTATTACCGGTGATTCTTCCCTTTTTCCTCCTGAGACGGACATTTCCGTCCAAAAGTTTATTCTTCGGAAAAAAGAGGGGTGGACAGATAACGATCTCCGGAATCCGGCAGGAGCACTACAATTACCTTGCCTTTGTTTTCCGGACGTTTTGCCAGCAGTGTGGCGGCATGCAGGGCGGCCCCGGAGGAAATGCCGGTAAGCAGTCCCTGGGTATGCGCGATAGCCCTGCCTGTGGAATAAGCATCCTCATTTTCCACCTGTATGATCTCATCATAAATCTCCGTATCCAGCACGCCGGGAACAAATCCTGCGCCGATGCCCTGAATGGCATGAGGGCCCGGTTTCTTTCCGGAAAGTACGGCAGACTGCGCCGGTTCCACGGCAACCACCTTTACATCAGGATTTTTCTCCTTCAAGTAACCGCCCACGCCGGTAAGCGTTCCGCCGGTACCTACGCCTGCCACAAAAATATCAACCTTCCCGTCGGTATCTTCCCAGATTTCCGGGCCGGTGGTCAGCTTATGCGCTTTTGCATTGGAAGGATTGTCAAACTGTCCGGGAATGAAGGAACCGGGGATTTCGCGGTGGAGCTCCTCCGCCTTCGCAATCGCCCCTTTCATGCCTTCCGCTCCGGGTGTCAGTACAATCTGGGCGCCATAAGCCTTCAGCAGCTTACGCCGTTCCACACTCATCGTCTCAGGCAACGTAAGAATGGCTTTATAACCTCTCGCCGCAGCCATAGCTGCCAGGCCGATTCCCGTATTGCCGCTGGTAGGCTCTATAATGGTGGCTCCGGGCTTTAACAGGCCTGCCTCTTCCGCATCCAGAATCATCTGCAGGGCAATTCTGTCCTTTACGCTTCCTGCGGGATTAAAATATTCCAGCTTTGCCAGAATTACGGCATCTGTTACCCCTGCTTTTTTTTCATAATTAACAAGCTCCATCAAAGGTGTTCTGCCGATAAGCTCTTCCGCACTCTTTTTAATATTTGCCATAATTTCTGCTCTCCTTTTTGTGATGCTCCTGCTATTTTTATTTCCTACTATTTCAGTAGGTTTGTTATGAATTCAATATACTCCTCTGTTATTCCGGTGTCAAGGGAAAAATAATTCATGCCAAATGTAAATCAGTGACAATTCACGGCCCCGGAACCGCAGAACCGGCGACACCGGGGCCGTGAATTAAAACATAAATCGCAGGAATTATAAATTCTCTTTAATAAACTGCAGTATATTATCGTGCAGCTGCTCCAGAGCCATCTCTTCTACCGGGAAATGGCTTCCATCTTCCAGAACGGTTATTTTCACCGGCACTTTTTTTATTCTGTCCAGAAAAGGCTGGCTTAAGGCCAGGGGTGTCCACCTGTCTTTTTCCGGTTGTGTCAGCAAAACAGGACATACATCAAAATTTTCAGGTTCTGTTTCCGGCGCATAATTCATATAGGAATAGATAAATTTCATGGGGATCCTGTTTCCGGCGGAGGTGGGATCTGCCAGCAGTTCTTTTAAACATTCCTTGTCGTTGCACAGCGCGGACATTTTGGAGCAGACGGACATTTTCATTTTTTAAGCCCAAAATTCTTCTGCGGGAGGCTGTAATCATTTTTACTGACAGTCCTGCCAGAGGGGTACCGAAATGCGCCCAGAAAACAGTGTTCGTTGTTTCATTCCGTACGGCCTGATTTCTCTGATCGAGAAAGGTCATGCCAATAATTCCTTTTATATGAGAATTTCTGCAGGCTATATGATAGGTCTCCATACCGCCGGCGGAAAGTCCATAAAGAAAAATGGGACGCTCATCCTTGGTTCTTTCAAAGTCAATATAATCACTTCCGAGCTGTACCCAGTCATCATAGCTGATTGTCATCCTTCTGTTCACTTCCGTAACTCCATACAAGGGCATATCTATGGCAATGACCTCATAGCCGTCCATCGCAAGCGGTCCGCCGATTATCGCAGACATCTGACGGCCATTTGTCCCTACCCCATGTAAAAGGATAATTTTAGCCTCTGCATCCGGATTACGGAAGGTATCCAGATGCACATCGTTCCCCTTCCAGTCCCAGTGTTCTTCCGAGGGATAATACTCCTTATTGAAATGATATTTTCCGGGAAGAAAAGTTATTATTCTTTTCCAGTTTTTCTGTTCTGAATAGTTCATTCTCATTTCTCCTTTAGATTATATGTTTAAACTTGTAAACTTATAGTCTATAATATAACGCCACCTGCGTGGCGTCATATTATTTATTCCATCTGCTTTATATCGCTCTCAATAGAATCTGTCAGATTTTTCAGATACGTAAGGGCAGGCCTTAAATTCATCCGGTAGTATCTTTCTTTCCCCTCCTGGCGGACCGTTACCAGTTCCGTATCCAGCAGCAGCTTCAGATGATGGGAAACTGCCGGACGGGATAAGGAAAGCTTTTCCGTAAGCGCCGTAACGCTCAATTCGCGGTTTTCAAACAGAAGCTGCGTAATTTCCTGCCGTCTTTCGTCCTGGAGCATTGAGAAAATAGGAGCACATTTTTTCATATAAAACATGGTCTGCTTACTCATAAAGCCCTCCTGTGCCAACATGTTTACAAGTTTAAACCCATAATATCATTGTGTCCGGCAAATATCAAGAGCTATATCATTCGTTTTAAAATTCCCTCACATCCCCCAGGATCTGCGAATACAGGATTGTCTTGGCTGTATTCTCCACCGCATCCATTCTGGAAAAGGCTTCGTATATATCCGGGCCATAGGTAATCACGCCATGATTCTGCAGGAAAATGACATCGCTGTCGGCCACCTTTTCCACTTCTGCCACCAGCTCGGCACTGCCTGCCGGGGCAAAGCCTGCAATCCCTATCTTACCGATTAGAGCGGGGACCTCCAGCAGCCAGTTTTCCGGAAACTTCCGTCCGCATACGGCGAAGGCCGTGGCGGCCGCCGGATGTGTATGTACGACAGCACCGATATCCGGGCGCAGTTCATAGAGCCTGCTGTGCATGCCTGCTTCCCTGGTTGATTTCAGACTGCCTTCTATTATTGTGCCGTCAAACCTCTGCCGTATGATCATGTCCGGCGTAAGGAAGCCCTTGCAAATCCCCGACGGGGTGATCAGCATTTCATCTTCCCCGGTTTTTATGCTTATATTTCCATCCTTGCCGCTCACAAGCCCCTTCTGAAAAAGAAGGCCCGCAATCCGGCAGAGTAATTCTTTCTTGTCTTCCACGATTTCCTCCTTCCGAATCCCGGTCATTCACCCGGGAAAAAATGTTCTTCCAGCATAGCGCAGAGCGTATGGTAAACCGGCAGATGATATTCCTGAATATCCGCAGTCGTGCCGCCCGGAACGATCAGGCACACCTCGCACAGTCCCTTCAGGGCGCCCCCGTCATGTCCGGTAAGTCCAATTACCTTCATTCCCTTTGCCTTTGCCACCTTCACCGCATGGAGCACGTTCACGGAATTTCCTGACGTGGTGATGGCAATCAGCACATCGCCTTCCCTGCCATATCCATACACCTGCTGGGCAAAAACCATTTCCGGATCCACATCGTTGAGAAACGCCGTGGAAAGGGCCGGATGCCCTGTGAGGGAAATGGCCGGGAGCGCTCCCTGAAGATGCCCGGCGAGCTCTCCGTATTTTTCTTTTTCTTCTTCACTTAAAGGACGCTTTTTATAAAAGCCCTTCATCAGTTCGCCCACAATATGGTCGGAATCCGAAGCGCTGCCGCCGTTTCCGCATACAAGCAGCTTACCGCCGTTTTCATAGGATTCCTTCAAAATACGGAAGGCTCCGGCAATCTCTTCCTTCATGCCTGCCAGGGCCGGATACCTTTCCGTCAAACGTTCCAGATCGTTCATTGTACTCGTTTTCCCCTTTCTGTTTACACATAACGCGCCGCTTTTTCCAGAAAGCTTTCACTGCCGAAGCTTCCTGATTTCAGCACGAGAGACATTTCTCCCAGATTTGTTTTTCCTGTCATTGCCGGTACTCCGGCTTCGATTTCTTCCCCGATTTCCATACGGTATATTTCCAGCTCACCGGTAACCGCCGCGGAGGTATCTCCTCCTGCCACCACCAGCTTCCGGCAGCCTGTCTCCGTAAGAACCCTGCGGGTCACCCTGCAGAGGCACCCGGATATCCTCTTTCCGATTTCTTCATGGGTAAATCCCAGCTTCTGTCCCTTCTCCTTTGTCGCCTGCACCCTTTCCGGCTGCTGGGCGGAATGCACCAGGACAAGGGGCGCCTGCTTCATGGCCTTCAGAGCCTCCCCTGCAAGCCTTTCCTCTTCCCGGGAAAAAGCCTCCTCATCAAATATGGTTTCGGTATCAAAGGTTATCACCGGATATCCTTTTCCCCGCAGGTACTCTGTCTGGGCAATGCTCTGCCTGGTAAGGCTTCCCGCAATCAGGAATACTGGATCCTGCCCGTCTTCGCACATTTCCCGGATAGCGGCGGGAAGCTCCTCTCCGATCGCAGAGCTGCCGCACAGGTTGATTTCATCCGCCACGGCACGGGCAACCAGCTTCAGGTCCTCCTGGTGGCGTATATCAAAAAGAATATAGGCACATTGTTTTTTCAGTTCTTCTTTTTTCCCGATTACATGCTCCAGTCCCTTGTCCAGATCCTCCCAGGTTATCTGTCTGATTTTCCTGTCGGTCTGCCTGCTCATTATGTCGGGCAGAAAAGAAATATCCATGGGATGAATGGGATCCGTACGGAACTGGGAGTCTTCCAGCCTGGTTCCATATACATAATGGACGCCGTCCACCGTAGTCCGGCCATTTCCGGGAAAGCCTGCGATTACCATGGAACAGGACACACCCAGCACGTCCTGCATGCTGTCGAATTCCGCACCGATGTTCCCACGGAACACCGAACAGGTTTTATTAAAATATCTGTCGCAGGGCAGCTCCTGCAGAAGCCTGGTGGCCTGTGCGACCTTGTCCGCCGCTGTCCTGGGATCATCAAAACGGCTGTCCGTATCAATAATGATGGCATCCAGTTCTTCACATTCCCCTTTTAAATCACACAGGGAAAGAAGGCTCAGCGGAAAAACAGCGCTGCGGTAGTCCCCCTTTCGGAACATAACTCCGATGTCATTTGCTCCGGTCACATCGTCTGCAACCACTCCAATTCTCTTTTTCATAATTATCCCCTCCTGTCAATCACTCAAACTTCGCCCCTGCCCCTGTCCCCTCCGGCCCGTGTATTCGGGACTGCTGCCCGGTTCGGCGGCCCTTTTCCCTCTGCCGGCTCTGCAGGGATCCTTACAGGGGACGCTCTCGCTCGGACAAACACGCAGCGGTACTAAGGCCGCAAAGTACGCGGCCTAAGGACCGGCGTGTTTATACGCCCCTTACAGGAAACCCTGCAGAGCCGGCAGAGGGAAAAGGGCCGCCGAAC
>ERZ773260.3049-NODE-3049-length-16902-cov-2.730160_pt1 | contig 16902 bp, 9 predicted proteins | sample MGYA00511387_ERZ773260 | MGnify/ENA primary metagenome ERZ773260 (study PRJEB29015, sample SAMEA2737745) | human gut metagenome | biome: human gut; feature: human-associated habitat; material: faeces | place: China | collected 2012 ... | reverse complement strand
GGCTCTAGCTTCTTACCTCGCCCACGAACAGCATCGGGACGAGTAATAACGAGCGCAACCTCATTACCAGCCGCAACAAGCGAAGTCAGCGAAGGCACAGCAAAATCAGGCGTACCCATAAACACAATACGCATAAAAGTTAGTCTCCTCTCAACCAAAGCAGAGACGGCTACAAAGAACAGCGGAAAGCCAAGTCACCAGCCCATCCGCAATAACATTTCAACAAGAACAAATATACCCAAAACCAAAGAAAGAGCCGCAATAAAAGCAGCTCTTTCAGCAAAGCACCTATCAGCGAAGACGCCCATCCCTGGCCCGACGGCACCTGGGCGAGACAAGCAGCGTCAACGTAGTCCCCGGGGCGCCTGCCTATATCGTCCCGCGCGCAGTTTCGCAGCGCAGCGAGAATGTTTGAGCACGGGATGATATGTGGGCGCTCAGCACCGGGGACGGACAAACCTACTCCGTCTCGCCCGGTCGAGCGCCGCGGGCCAGGGCGTCCTGGTACTCCTTGACTGCCTTGATCCTCTGCATCGGCTTCAGTCGCTCGAACATGGTGTTGCCGTGCAGGTGATCGATCTCATGCTGCAGGCACACGCAGAACAGATCGCCCGAGGCCTCATAGCGAATCAGGTTGGCGTCCAGGTCATACGCCTCGACGACGACATGGTCGGGACGCTCGATCTCACAGCTAATGCCAGGAATGGATAGGCAGCCCTCGCTATACGGAACGAGATGGTCGCTTTGCTCGACAATCACGGGATTGATGAGCACGTACGGGTCGTAGTCGTTCTTGTCGCTGTAGTCGCAGTCGATGGTAACGAGCTGAATGAGCTCGCCGATCTGCGGAGCAGCCAGGCCGCAACCGCCGTTATCGAACATCATTTTCTTCATCTTCTCGGCAAGCGCCTCGATCGCCGGGGTGATCTCCTCGATGGCGGCGCACTCCTGGCGCAGACGAGGGTCGGGCGACAGTACGATTCCGTTGGCTTCCATGGCCATCCTTTCGGTTTGTTACATCAAATCATAGGCGTCGACGTCAACGCTCACGCTCACGCCGCGCACAGAGCCCACCTCTTTGAGGCAGGCGTCGATATCATCAGAGACATGGTACCCCACGGGCGACTTCACAAGCAGATGGAAGCGGTAACGGTCCTTGGCTCTCTCGATTACACACGAAGCCGGGCCTAGCACCTGCGGCACGGCACTCCCCGCCCGCAAAAAATCGGGCGCGGCGGCATGCCAGCGGCGCTTAAGAAGCTTTGCGATGCGCCCAATGTAGTCCTGCGCGTCGTCTCGGTTTGCCGACCACACCAAGATGTTGACCAGGCGAACAAACGGCGGGTACAGCGCGTCGCGGCGCTGGTCCAAATCGTAGTCGGTAAAGATCGAACGGTCGTGCTCGGCGACGGCACGAATGACCGGATCCTCGGGCAGGTAGGTCTGGACGATCACCTCGCCGGGACGATCACCACGACCGGCACGGCCGGCGACCTGCTCCAGTAAATCGTAGGCGCGCTCCCCTGCGCGAAAATCGGGCAGCTTAAGGGCGAAGTCGGCATTGACCACGCCCACGAGCGTGACCTCGGGAAAATCGAGACCCTTTGCGATCATTTGGGTGCCCAGCAACACGGCGCAATCGGCCGCATCGAACTGCTCGAGCAGCTTTTTGTGCGAATCCTTGCCGCGCGTGGAATCGGCATCCATGCGGATGATGGCGACGTCCTCGGGCAGCATCTGGTGCAGTGCGTCCTCGATCTGCTGCGTGCCCAGCCCCATTTTTGCCAGGTAGCGGCTGCCGCACTTGGGGCAACGACTCGTGGGCGCGGGATACGGCTGCACGCGCCAGGAGGATCCGCATGTGTGACATTGCAGCGTGTGCGTGCGCTCGTGATACGTAAGCGCTGTGGAGCAGTGGTTGCAGGTGGGAACGCAGCCGCACTCGCGACACATCAGGAACGGCGCAAAGCCACGGCGGTTATGCAGCAGCACGGCCTTCTCGCGACGCTCGACCACACGCTCCAAGCCCTCCATCAAGGGTTTTGAGAACATGGAGCGGCTGCCGTGTGAAAACTCACGGCGCAGGTCGGCAATGCGGACCGTAGGCAGCACGGCGAGTCCCGGGCGCTCGGGCATCTCGACACGCGTCCAGGTAGCACCGTTGTATGTACCGCGGCGGCAGCGGTCGAGGGCCTCGGCAGAAGGCGTGGCCGAGCCCAGCACAAGTGGGCAGCGATAGCGGCGCGCCATCTCGGCCGCAACCTCGCGCGCATGGTAGCGCGGGCTGGAGCCCTGCTTGTAACTGGTCTCGTGTTCCTCGTCGATGATGATGAGACCCAGGTCGCTGAGCGGGCAAAAGAGCGCCGAACGCGCGCCGACGACAACGCGGGCAGTACCGCTGGCAACCATGTCCCACTGGTCCAGGCGCTCGCCGGCCGAAAGCCGCGAATGGAACACGGCGACCGTCTCGCCAAAGCGCGAACGAAAGCGGCCGACGGTCTGGGCCGTCAGCGAGATCTCGGGCACCAGCACGCAGGCCGAGCGACCTGCTGCGAGCACGCGCTCGATGGCGGAGAGGTAAACCTCGGTTTTGCCGGAGCCGGTGACGCCGTCGACCAGCACCACGTCGCCATGAGCGTCCAGACGGGCGCGCTCAATCTGCGCGAGTGCCTGTTGCTGGCCGTTGGTAAGGGAGACCGGCGCCTTGCCGCTTGCCGAGGACAGCGTGGTCTGCTCGCTGCAGCCACGCCATGCACGGCGCTCCTCAACCACCACGACGCCGCGCTTTTCGAGCGCCTTGATGGTCGCCGACATACTGTTATAGAGAAGGTTGAGGTCGCGCGTCGTGACAGGACCACACTGGAGCGCCTCGATGAGTTGGCGCTGGCGGACCGCGGTCTTGGGCGGCGTGTAGTCGAAACCCTCGGGCGTGAGCATGACCCAGCGGTTTTGGATGGGTTTGACGGCGGGACGCTCAACAGTCCACACGCCGTCGTCGCCCTTGACCACGCGCGGGCTTCCACCCGGTGGCAAGAACAGGCGCAGGCACTCGGAAAGGGTTGCGACGTACTCGCGGCTCATCCAGCGCGCGATACGGGCGGCCTCAGCGGTAAAGAGCGGCTTGCTGAGGATGGCTTCGACGGGCTTAATGCGCGAAAGGTCGAGGGCGTTGTTGCCCTGCAGGTCTCCCAGCTCAGGCGCAATGTCGACGATATAGCCCGCGGCAGCACGGTTACCAAAGTGGACCAGGACCGTGGATCCGATCTGCGCCTCGTTGGCAAGGGACCGGGGGATACCGTAGGCGAATGGCTCGGACAGCGCACGGGTCGGGATGTCGAGGACCACGCTCGCGTAGGCGGCAACGGGCTCGGGCGCGGACTCGGGCTTGGCCTGCTCGGCCGAGCGGTCGGGCTTTTCGAGGGCCTGTTTTGGTTCCGGCGAACCAAACAGCGAAAGTTGCTCGGCCATGGCCCCAGCACCTCCTATCCCATACGTCTACAGAAACAAGAGCCCCGCTCGGGGTGAACGGGGCTCGGGTACATACGTTTGCGCAGCGATTACAGCGCCATCGTGCGGGCGCGGTCGATACGCGCCAGGCAGTCGTCGCGGCCGACGAGCGCCATGGTCTCGCCCAGCGGAGGACTCACCATGTTGCCACAGACGGCGACGCGCACAGCCTGGAACACCACGCGCTTCTTGAGGTCCATCTGCTCGGGCAGCGGCTCAAGCGCAGCGTCGATGTTGGCAGCCATCCACTCGTTCACACCCTCGAGCGCGGCCTTGGCGGCATCAAGAATGGCGCCCATGCCCTCCTTGGCCAGGCCCTTGTTGACGGATTTCTCGTCATACTCGAGCGTCTCGGCCGTGGCAAAGATGGGAGCGGCGACGGTCACGGCGTCGGCCGGCATCTTGGTGCGCGGCTTGACGATGGCGGCAAGCGCGTCGATCCAATCCTCGCCGTACTCGACATTACCCTCGATGAGACCCGCCTCGTGCAGCTCAGGGACCATGATCTCATCGGCAAACTGAGCATCGGACATGCCATTGATGTACTCGGCGTTGACCCAGTCGAGCTTCTTGGGGTCAAAGGTCGCCGGGTTCTTGGAGATGCGGTCGAGCGAGAACTTGCTGGCCAGGACATCGCGCGGGATGATCGTGGTTTCGCCGTCGAGCGACCAGCCAAGCAGCGCCAGATAGTTGACGAAGGCGTCGGACAGGTAACCGGCGTCGCGATACTCCTCCACCGAGGTGGCGCCGTGGCGCTTGGAGAGCTTCTTGCCGTCGGCACCCAAGATCATGGAGATGTGGGCGAACGTGGGCACGGGCGCGCCGAGAGCCTCGTAGACCATGACCTGACGCGGGGTGTTGGACAGATGGTCGTCGCCGCGGATGACATGGGTAATCTTCATCATGGCGTCGTCGACGACGGTCGCGAAGTTGTACGTGGGCGTGCCGTCGGAGCGGAAGATAACGAAGTCGTCGAGCTCCTTGGCGTCGAAGGTCACCTCGCCGTGGACGGCATCGTGGATGACGACGTCGCCGCGGTCCTCGGGCACCTTGATGCGCAGGACGTAGGACTCGCCGGCCTCGATGCGGCGGCGGGCCTCCTCGGGATCAAGATCGCGGCAACGGCGCTGATAGCCCTGGAAGGGGTCCTTGCGCTCCTGCGCGGCCTTGCGGTCGGCGTCGAGCTGCTCCTTGGTGCAGAAGCAGGGATAGGCCTTGCCCTCGTCCCAAAGCTTCTGGGCGGCCTGCTTGTACAGGTCCAGGCGCTCGGTCTGGGCGTAGGGGCCAAAGTCGCCGCCCACCTCGGGACCCTCGTCCCAGTCCAGGCCCAGCCAACGCATGGCGCGCAGGATGATCTGCGTGTTCTCGTCGGTGGAGCGGGTGGGGTCGGTGTCGTCGATGCGCAGGATGAACGTGCCGCCGTTTGCACGGGCGAAAGCCCAGTTATAGATAGCGGTGCGGGCGCCGCCGATGTGCAGCTTGCCCGTGGGTGAGGGTGCAAAGCGGACGCGAACGTCTGATGCCATGGAAATCTCCTCGATTGCAGGATGGATGTCTAACCGCACCAGTATAAAGCAACAAAGCAACCTCCGCACAAAGGGCACCGACCTACTCATTGGGGACAGACTTAAATGATCAGTCTTTGGGCAACCTGTCGGCACTTAGGTAAGGCTGATCATTTAAGTCTGTCCCCAATGAGTAGGTGCGGAAAGGGTGTGAATGTTTGATTTACGCGCTATGATGTGCCCTTGCATAGAGAGCCCGGCGGAATGGTAACGGTCGCCGGGACACGTTTTTGAAAGGACAATCATGTCAGAAGAACTTCGTTCCATCCCGCCCCAACACGGGTCCTTTGTTTTTACGTCGGAGTCGGTGACCGAAGGTCATCCCGATAAGATCGCTGACCAGATCAGCGACGCTGTTCTCGACGCAATCCTCGCCAAAGAAATAGAGCTCCAGGAGCAGGGCTACATCGCCCCCAACGGCGTGCCTGCCAACGTGGAGAACGTCCGCTGCGCCTGCGAGACCCTCGTGACCACCGGCACTGTCATCGTCGCCGGCGAGATTCGCACCCAGGCCTACGTCGACGTACAGGAAATCGCCCGCGGTGTTATCCGCCGCATTGGCTACAACCGTGCCAAGTTCGGTTTTGACTGCGACACCTGCGGCGTTATGAGCCTCATCCACGAGCAGTCGCCCGATATCGCCCAGGGCGTTGACGAGTCCTTCGAGACCCAGACCGGCGCTACCACGGACCCGATCGACCTGATCGGTGCCGGCGACCAGGGCATGATGTTCGGTTATGCCTCCAACGAGACCAAGACCCTCATGCCCATGCCACACTACCTGGCAAGCCGCCTGGCCGAGCGCCTGGCCGCCGTGCGCCACGACGGTACCCTCCCCTATCTGCGTCCCGACGGCAAGACCCAGGTCACCGTGCACTACGAGGAAGGCAAGCCCGTCGAGGTCACGACGATCGTCATCTCCACGCAGCACGCCGCCGAGATCGAGGACATGGGGAAGATCAAGGCCGACCTCATCGAGCACGTTATCACCCCGGTCATGGCCGCCGAGAACATGCCGTGGGACAACGCGGACATCTACGTGAACCCCACCGGTCGCTTTGTCGTGGGCGGCCCCATGGGCGACACGGGCCTCACCGGCCGCAAGATCATCGTCGACACCTACGGCGGCTACGGTCGTCACGGCGGCGGTGCCTTTAGCGGCAAGGACTGCACCAAGGTTGACCGCTCCGCCGCGTATGCCGCGCGCTGGGTCGCCAAGAACGTGGTCGCCGCCGGTCTGGCCGACCGCTGCGAGGTCGAGCTTGCCTACGCCATCGGCGTTTCCAAGCCCCTCTCAATCATGGTCGACACCTTCGGTACCGCGCATGTTGCCGAGGACAAGATCGTCGAGGCCGTAGAGAAGACCTTCGACCTGCGCCCGGGCGCAATCATCCGCGACCTTGACCTGCGTCGCCCCATCTACGAAAAGACGGCAGCCTACGGTCACTTCGGCCGCGAAGACGCCGACTTCACCTGGGAAAAAACCGACCGCGTCGAAGAACTCAAAGCAGCCTGCGGACTGTAAGCCAGCGTCAAAAGCTGCAGCCACATATCGATGCACCATAAGAAGTACCGGCCCCAACCGGTACTTCTTTTTTATTAATCCGGTGGTGAAGATATTTCGATATGGGCATACGCAACGTCAGCAGCCAATGAATTTTGGAGCACATGCGCCTCTACCATGTATCCTTAGTCCCGAGGGGCGGGGCATAAGGTCGATCGCGAGTTCCGCACGAGCCGGAGAGCACTTAATGTGCTCTCCGTGCGAGCAGGACTGTCCGAGCAGGCGACCTTATATATTTGCCCTCCCCGGGGCTCCTCGCCCGAACCCCTCAGCTAGTTCTTCAGCGAGTTCAGCGGTGCCGGGAAGCGTCCACCGCGATGGGCAAGCACGGTGCCGGCGTTGGGGTTCACCGGCATGATGGGTGCACGGCCGAACAGGCCGCCGTACTCGACGCAGTCGCCCACGCCCTTGCCGATGGCGGGAATCACGCGGACGGCCGTGGTCTTGTTGTTGATGACGCCGATGGCCATCTCGTCGGCGATGATGCCGGCGATGGTCTCGACCGGGGTGTCGCCGGGGATGGCGATCATGTCCAGGCCGACGGAGCACACACAGGTCATGGCCTCGAGCTTCTCGAGCGAAAGCGCACCGGCCTCGACGGCGGCGATCATGCCGGCGTCCTCGGACACGGGGATAAAGGCGCCGGAGAGACCGCCCACGCTGGAGCTGGCCATGACGCCGCCCTTCTTGACGGCATCGTTGAGCATGGCGAGCGCGCAGGTCGTGCCGGGGCCACCGCAGGTGCCCACGCCGATGATCTCGAGGATGCGCGCGACGGAGTCGCCGATGGCAGGCGTGGGAGCCAGCGACAGGTCGACAATGCCCTTCTCGACACCCAGACGATGGGCGGCCTCGCGGCTCATGAGCTCGCCGGCGCGGGTGATCTTAAAGGCGGTCTGCTTAATCTTCTCGGCGACCTCCATCATCGATGCGGAATCGGGCAGCGTCTCCAGGGCTGCGGCCATAACGCCGGGGCCCGAGACGCCTACGTTGATGACGGCGTCGGCCTCGCCACCGCCGTGGACGGCGCCCGCCATAAACGGGGAGTCCTCGACCATGTTGGCAAAGCAGACAAACTTGGAAGCGCCGACGGAATCCTGGTCGGCCGTGAGCTTGGCGGCGTCGATGATGGTCTGGGCGGCCATGAGCACGGCATCCATGTTGATGCCGGCGCGCAGGCTGGCGACGTTGACACTGGAGCAGACGCGGCTGGTGGTGGCAAGCGCCTGGGGGATGGACTGGATGACGTGGCGGTCGGCATCGCCGATGCCCTTCTGGACGAGTGCGGAGAAGCCGCCCAGGTAATCGATGCCGAGCGTCTCGGCCGCGCGGTCGAGGGCATGCGCGATGGGGGTGAGGTCCTCATCCTTGCAGCACGCGGCGATCTGCGCCACCGGGGTGACGGAAACGCGCTTGTTGACGATGGGGATACCGTACTCGCGCTCGAGGTTCTCGGCGGTCTCGACCAGATGCTCAGCCGTGTGCGTCACGTGGTCGTAGATCTTCGTGCACATGCGGTCGAGGTTCTCGTCACCGCAACCCATGAGCGAAACACCCATGGTGATGGTCCTGATGTCGAGGTTCTGTTCCTCAACCATGCCGCGGGTTTCCGCGATTTCTGCGGGCGTGATCGCCATCCTTGCGCTCCTATCTGCCAAAACGAGCATAGTCTTATCTATTCTAACGTGCCGCACGTGCCAAGTGGCGCGTGCGGCACGTTTTGGTGCTCGGTTGTTTCCGTTGTGTTACTTCCCAAAGACCTCTTCGGCGATGCGCGCGCTTTCGGCGGCATCCTTGGCGTAGTAGTCCGCGCCGATCTGCTTGGCGTATTCGGGGGTGAGCACGGCGCCGCCTACGATGATCTTGACGCCCGGCACCTCGGCATGGAGCAACTTGATGGTCTCCTCCATGGCGACGACGGTGGTGGTCATAAGCGCCGAGAGGCCGACGAGCTTGATGTCACGCTCCCGCACGGTCTTGAGCACCTCTTGCGGGTCGACGTCGCGGCCTAGGTCAAAGACGGTATAGCCGTAGTTATCGAGCAGCATCTTGACGATGTTCTTACCGATGTCGTGGATGTCGCCCTTGACGGTGGCCACGCAGATCTTGCCCTTGTCGGCAATCTCGCCGGCGGGCATCAGGCGCTTGATGGTGTCGAAGCCCACGCGCGCGGCCTCGGCCGAGGCCATGAGCTGCGGCAAGAAGAACTTACCCTGGTCAAAGAGGACGCCAACCTCGTCGAGGGCGGGGATAAAGTGATTGTTGATGAGGTCCATGGCGTCGTGGTCTGCCAGCAGGCGCTCGGTCTCGGCAGCGATCTCGCCTTTGCGGCCCGAGACGACCATGCGACGAATCGGGTCGTCGTTGCCGTCGGTGCCGGCGGTGCCAGCAGCGGGCACGGTGTCGGTCGATGCGGCCTGAGCTGCTGCCGGGTTTGCGGCAATCTTGTACGGATCGGTCCAGCCGGCGTAGCGCTCGATGTATCCGGTCGAGCCCTCGTCCTCAACGCTCAGGACGCGATAGCTGTAGACGGTATCCATAAAGCGCTTGGAGCCCGGGTTCATGATGGGGGCGTCCAGGCCCGCGCCAAAAGCGGCAGCCAAAAAGACTGAGCCCAGCAGCGGGCGGGCAGGCAGGCCAAAGCTGATGTTCGATACGCCGAGCGCGCATTTGACGCCCAGACGCTCCTTGCACAGGGACATGGCGCGTAGGATCTGCTCGGCCTGGCGTTGATTGGTCGAGGCGGTCATGACCAGGCAGTCGATGAGGATACGGTCCGGGCCGATGCCGTAGCGGGCGGCCTCGGCCACGATGCGTTCGGCGATGGCAAAGCGGGCCTCGGCGGTATCGGGGATGCCGCCTTCGTCGAGCGTAAGGCCGACAACGTTGGTGCCGTAGTGGGCGACCAGCGGAAAGATCTCATCCATGATCTTTTGCTTGCCATTGACCGAGTTGATGATGGGCTTGCCAGCGTAGCGGCGCACGGCGGCCTCGACGGCTGCGGGGTCGGTGGAGTCAATCTGCAACGGCAACAGCGTGGAGCCCTGGAGCTGTTCGGTCGCCTGTTGGATGATCTTGACCTCGTCGATCTCGGGCAGGCCCACGTTGACGTCCAGGATGTCGGCGCCCTGTTCCTGCTGGCTGATGCCCTGGCTCACGACGTAGTCCAGGTCGCCGTCGCGCAGGGCCTGCTGCAGGCGCTTTTTGCCGGTGGGGTTGATGCGCTCGCCGATGACGGCAATCTTATGGCCGTCGCAGGGAAGGTCCACGACCGTCTGGGCGCTCGTGACCGACATACTGGGCTTGCGATGGCGTGGGCTGGGCGTGTGGTTGTCAATAAGCGTGCGTAGGGCCGCCATGTGCGCCGGCGTGGTGCCGCAGCAGCCGCCCACGACGCTTACGCCGTCCTCAATCATACCGGCGACGGCCACGGCGTACTCGGGCGCCTGGATATCAAAGACGGTGTTGCCGTCGTCGTCCACGTGGGGCAGTCCTGCGTTGGCCTGCACCATAACGGGCTTGTCCGTAACGGTGAGCATGCGAGCGGCGAGTCCTCGGAGCTCGGCCGGTCCCTGGCTGCAGTTGATGCCCAAAACGTCGGCGCCGATGGCATCGAGCGTGATGGCGGCAACCTCGGGACTCGTGCCCAGGAAGGTGCGACCGTCTTCCTCAAAGGTCATGGTGGCAAAGACGGGCAGGTCGGAGTTCTCGCGGCAGGCGAGGACGGCCGCCTTGATCTCGGCCAGGTCGGTCATAGTCTCGATAATAAAGAGGTCCACGCCCGCGGCGACGCCGGCGCGCACTTCCTCGGCAAAGAGGTCATAGGCCTCGTCGAAGCTGAGGGTACCCAAGGGGCGAAGCAGCGCGCCGATGGGGCCGATATCGCCGGCGACGTAGTGGGCGCCGGCCGCGCGGGCGCAGGCGACAGCGGCGGCAAAGACATCTGCCACGGTGGCGGTACCGTCGAGCTTGTGGGCGTTGGCGCCAAAGGTGTTGGCGGTGATCACGTCGCAGCCGGCCTCGACGTACTGTCGCTGAATGTCGGTAATGACCTGGGGCTCCTCAAAGTTGAGCAGCTCGGGCAGGGCGCCTGCCTTCATACCAGCGGCCTGCAACATGGTGCCCATGCCGCCGTCGAACAGCAAGTGCCCCGTGCCCTCGATGGCCGCACGCAGGCGATCGTCCTTAATGCGCAGATCGTCGATCGTGCGCGTCTTGTACGCGGCGCCGTTGCAGCGCGCGGCATTGACAGGTGCCGCCAGCGCAGCACCGTCCAGATCATGAGTGATAAGCGGAGTAAACATCGAGGGCTCCTAATGGCTGGAATAGCAGGTGGTGTGGGCGGCACGGAAGCGGCAGTGCTCGCGCATGCGGCAGATATTGCAGGTGGGGCGGCTCTGGGCGTCGTGGACTTCGCCGTCAAACAGACCAATCACCGCGGTCACGCTCTTGGTGGGCATGAGCAGGCTGGTGGGCGTGACGGTAAGCCCGATGAGCCGCGTGGCGTTGAGCGCATTCACGATCGAGCGCTGGGCCGAGAGCGGGCAGTCGCCATAGCCGGGACTAAAGCGCCAGTTGCCGGCGAGCCCATGAACGGCGGCGTCCGTCTTGACCTGCTGGTCCATTTGCTCAACGGCGGCTTCTACATAGGCAGAGCATGCGGCGTCGAGCACGGCTCCCTCTAGGGGCTGCTGAGCTCCCGTGGTGCGCAGACGACGCTCGGCGTCCATGCCGAGGGTGCATGCCATGAGCGCGGCCATGCGGGCGTCCTTGAGATGTCGATAGATGTCGCGACCGCGCAGCTCAACGTTGGTGCCAACCAGACGGATGCAAGGCTCTCCCTGCTCGTCCACGCCCGTGGCATCGACGGTAAACACGCGCCGCACGCCGCGGGGCTCAATGTCCAGCTCAAGGCGCTCGACCACAAGCTCAATACGTCGTGACAGCTCGGGCTCAATCTGCTGGCCGCCGTAGCCCAGATACCGCAGCATCTCGGCACGGTCGACACGGGGATGGTGCGCAGCATCGACACGGTAAAGCGCCGGCGACGCAAGGTCGGCCGGCACTTCGACAGCGGTTGTATCGATGTGCGGTTTTTCCATTACCCCAGGCGCTCCATAATGGTCGCGGCGATCGCAGGACGATTCATAGTGTACAGGTGCAGACCGGCGGCACCGTGCTCCTTAAGGTCGCAAAGCTGACGGGCGGCATAATCTACACCGGCTGCCTGCAGGCTCTCGGGGTCGTTCTCGTACTTGGCGAGAATCTTGATGACGGGGGAGGGCAGCGACGCGCCGCACATAAAGACCATGCGGCTGATCTGGGACTTGCCCATAAACGGCATGATGCCCGCGGTGATGGGCACCGTGATGCCCGCCTTGTCGGCAAGCTCGCGGAAGCGGTAGAAGCACTCGTTGTCAAAGAAGAGCTGCGTCACAAAGAAGCTCGCGCCGGCGTCCTGTTTTTGCTTGAGGTATTCGACCGAAGCGTTGAGGTCCTCACAGGCAATGTGGCCCTCGGGGTAGGCCGCGGCGCCCACGCAAAAGCCGGCGTCGACGAGCTCGGGGATGAGGTCGCGGGCGTAGGCGTAGTCCGAGGCGGGCTTGTCGTCCTCGGTCGCGCCAGCAGGAAGATCACCGCGCAGGGCCAGCACATTTTCTACGCCGGCGGAGCGGTATTCGTCGATCTTGGCGGCGATGTCGGCATGCGTGCGGCCAACGCAGGTAAGGTGCGCCACCGAGGGCGTGTCGAATTCGCTCGAAATCATATGCGCGATGGGGGCGGTGGTGGCACCGTTGCCCGAGCCGCCGGCCGAGCAGGTGACCGAGACAAAGCTCGGCGAAAGCTTGCACAGATTGCCTGCCACTTCGCGAGCCGTGTCGAGGGTCAGCTCGCCCTTGGGCGGGAACATCTCAAACGAAACGGGTGCGGTGCCCTGGGATGCTGCCTGCTTAAAAACCTCGTCGACGCGCATATCGTGCTCCTTTAGATACTTAAATAGTGTGATGTGTTGTAAGGATTCTACAGCACCACTATGCCACGGTGGAGTTTCACTCACTATTTGGGGGATACCAATCAAAGATGCCTTGCTATCGACATTCCCTATAGCAGAGCGGCCAATCTAGGATGGGGCTATAAAGACTGGTATCTGATGCGAAATACCAGTTAATAGAGCCCCATCCCAAATTGACTACCCTTAAACCATGGGGAGAGGTCTGCAATTTATACAGTTGATTGGCCGTTGAGGGCGGCAACGCCGCCGCGATGCGGTAACCTCATTGATTGGTTTCGTGACAGCAACATAACGGTAATGTCGCGGAAACACGACGAGCCTAATCTATGACTCGTTCGTTAGTAATCAACACCGCTTCTCACGCGGTGCCGATACGAAGGGAGTTCCGTATGGCCGAACTTACTGACCGCTTCGGGACCATGGTGTTCTCTGAGGAAGTCATGAAGGACTACCTCCCCAAGGACATTTGGAAGCGCCTTGCTGCAACCCTCGAGGACGGTGAGCCGCTCGACCTGGATGTGGCCAACGCCGTTGCCCACGCCATGAAGGTCTGGGCCATCTCCAAGGGCGCGACGCACTACGCGCACTGGTTCCAGCCGCTTTCGGGCATTACTTCCGAGAAGCACGACAGCTTCCTCGAGCCCAACCACGACGGCACCGCCATTACCAAGTTTACGGGCAAGAACCTCATCCAGGGCGAGCCCGATGCCTCGAGCTTCCCCAACGGCGGCCTGCGTGCCACCTTCGAGGCCCGTGGCTACACCGCTTGGGATCCCACTAGCCCCGCCTTTATCAAGGACGATGTCCTGTGCATCCCCACGGCTTTCTGCTCCTACACGGGCGAGGCCCTGGACAAGAAGACCCCGCTGCTGCGCTCCATGACCGCGCTCTCGCGTGAGTCCAAGCGCGTTTTGGCGCTGTTTGGCAAGACCCCCAAGAAGGTCGTTCCTTCCGTGGGCGATGAGCAGGAGTACTTCCTGATCAAGAAGGACGCTTACCGCAAGCGCAGGGACCTAGTCATCACCGGTCGCACCCTCTTTGGCGCTGCTCCCTGCAAGGGTCAGGAGCTCGAGGAGCACTACTTTGGCGCTATCCGCCCCACCGTCTCGGCCTATATGAAGGACCTGGACGACGAGCTGTGGGCGCTTGGCATTCCTGCCAAGACCAAGCACAACGAGGTCGCTCCCTGCCAGCATGAGCTCGCCCCTGTCTACGGCGAGGTCAACGAGGCCATCGACCAGAATCTGGTCATGATGGAGAAGATGAAGCTCATCGCCTCCCGCCACGACTTGGTCTGCCTGCTGCACGAGAAGCCCTTCGAGGGCATCAACGGTTCGGGCAAGCACAACAACTGGTCGCTTGGCACCGAGTCCGAGAACCTGCTCGACCCGGGCGACACCCCGCTCGACAACCTGCAGTTCATCGTCTTCCTCACCGCGGTGATCGAGGCCGTCGATAACTATCAGGAGCTCCTGCGTGCCTCCGTTGCCTCGGCCGGCAACGATCATCGTCTGGGCGCCAACGAGGCTCCTCCGGCGATTATGTCCATCTTCCTGGGCGACCAGCTTACCGAGGTTGTCGAGAAGATCATCGACGGCAAGGCTTCCGTCCACGCCACGCGCGGCGTGCTCGACCTGGGCGCTGATACCCTGCCCAAGCTGATGCAGGACAACACCGACCGCAACCGCACCTCCCCGTTCGCCTTCACCGGCAACAAGTTCGAGTTCCGTGCCTGCGGCTCCGAGCAGAACGTCTCCGACTCCAACCTGGTGCTCGATGCTGCCGTGGCCAAGTCGCTCAAGTCTTTCGCCGACGCACTCGAGGGTACGCCCGAGGATAAGTTCCAGGACGCCGCGCTCGAGTACTGCAAGAAGGTGCTGACCGATCACCAGCGCATCCTGTTCTCCGGTGACGGTTACTCCGACGAGTGGCCCATCGAGGCCGAGAAGCGCGGCCTTGCCAACAACAAGACCACGGCCGACGCTCTTCCCGCCTTTGTTTCCGATAAGGCCATTGCGCTCTTTGAGGAGACGGGTGTCCTGACCAAGGCCGAGGCCCAGTGCCGCTACGACTGCAAGCTCGAGAAGTACAACAAGCTCATGAACATCGAGGCCACCACGATGGTTCGCGAGGCGCGTCGTACCTATCGTCCGGTCATTACCGCCTATGCCACCAAGGTTGCTAAGGGCCTTGAGACTATTCGTGCCGCCGGTGCTGAGGCCGCCATGCAGTGCGAGCAGAACACGCTCAACAAGCTCTGCAACGGTATCACCGCCATCAACGATTCCATCAAGGCGCTCGACGCCGTGCATCAGAAGGCCGAGGCTCTTGATGGCCAGGAGCAGGCCAACGTGTATGCACACGAGGTCGTTCCCGCTATGGATACGCTGCGTGCCGCCGTGGACGCAATGGAGGAGATCGTGGCCGCCGACTACTGGCCGGTTCCGACCTACGATGACATCCTGTTCTACGTGTAGGACGTAGCTGACATATCGTCACGGTATTGAGCCGGGGTCCGCATCGCGCGGGCCCCGGTTTTTGTTTGCGAAGGACGCTTTGGATCCCGCTTTGCAACTGATTCGCCCACGCAATAAGGGGTCGTGGGCAAAAAACGTCAAATATGAGTACTGTCACAAGCCCTGTAGCATTATCTTTTTGCAAAATATGCAGTGTTACGCAACATATGTCCAAGTACTTAGCTGATAAATGCCTGCAATTCCTCCGCCGTAGGACGCCTTGTGTCCAAATCGCCTTCTGATGGCATGAAATCGCTGTTACTAAATTGGTAACAGTACTCATATTTGCTATTTTTTGTCCACGGGCCCTTGGATGACAGTGTGATTTTATGCCTTCGGGGTTCGAATCCCGGCGTATGGGTAGCAAAAAGCCCGCTACCGAATTGGTAACGGGCTTCTCAGATTCTGTGGTGCCCCCAGCGGGATTCGAACCCGCGATATCCACCTTGAAAGGGTGGCGTCCTTGGCCGCTAGACGATGGGGACAGCGGGAAAGAGTATAGCAGACTTTTTTGCCGGCGCGTATATCGTTGGCAAACTGGAAAACCACCACAAAGGTACCTGTCCCCTTTGTGGTGGTTGGGGCGTTAGGGGAGGAGCTTCATGGCGGCGTCGTGGGCGGCGTGCTCGTAGGTGTCGTCGAGGGGTTTGAGCGGCAGCAGGGCGGCGGCCTGTGTGTCGCCACGGCGCTCGAGGGCGTGCGCGATGAGCCAGTCGGCGAGTTCGGGGTTCTTGGGCAGCGCCGGGCCATGCAGGTACGTGCCGATGACACCCTTGTAGATGAGACCCTCAAAGCCATCGTCGCCGTTGTTGCCGGTGCCCGTGACGACGGACGTTCCGAGCGGCGTGGCATCGGCGTCCAAAAGCGTGCGGCCACCGTGGTTCTCGAATCCCACAAAGGGCTCGGGTGCCAGGTCGGTCTTGACGGCGACGTTGCCGATCAGGCGGTCGGAGCCGCGTACGGTCTCGGCGGCAATGACGCCCAGGCCCTCGATGCGATTTTCGCCCATATAGTACGAACGGCCGAGCAGCTGATAGCTGCCGCAGATGGCGAGCAGCGAACCGCCGTCCTCAACATAGGCTGCGACCTTGTCTTTTTGGGCGAGCAGCTCGTGTGCCACGGCTAGCTGGTCGCGATCGGATCCGCCGCCCATCATGACGATATCGGCATCATGCAGATCGAGCACCTCGCCCATGCGGACCTCATCCACGCGAACGGGGATGCCGCGCCAGGCGCAGCGGCGCTCGAGGGCGATGACGTTGCCGCCGTCGCCATAGAGGTTGAGGGCATCGGGATACAGGTAGACGATGCGCAGCGGGCGCGAGAGCTCGACTGGCGCGATACCGACAGGAAGAGCGCTGCCGTCGGCGCGGACTGCGGCGCGGGCGGCAACCGTGGCTGCATCGGCACCCTTCAGCCCGTCGAGTTCTTTGACCAGCGGCGGGAAGGCCGTGTAGTTGGCGACGGCGTAGAAGGTGTCATCGGCGGCCTCGTCTGCCATGGCGCCAATTGCCTGCGCGACGTCCGAGATAATGGCGGCGTCGATGCCGGCGTACTTGAGGCGCACCTGCATATCGTGTGCACGCGTGCCGCCGGCAAAGGCGACAAGCCCCGGGGTATCGGCGATGCGCTCGAAGTCGACGTCGTAGATCCACGAGACATCGTGGCCGTCGGCGTCGTTGTCATTGAGGAAGAAAGCGCAGAGTCTGCCGCCTGCCGTCTTGATGGACTGGATTT
>ERZ773260.3012-NODE-3012-length-17126-cov-2.907211_pt1 | contig 17126 bp, 20 predicted proteins | sample MGYA00511387_ERZ773260 | MGnify/ENA primary metagenome ERZ773260 (study PRJEB29015, sample SAMEA2737745) | human gut metagenome | biome: human gut; feature: human-associated habitat; material: faeces | place: China | collected 2012 ... | reverse complement strand
GGAGCACGATTGGAAATCGTGTAACATCTAAACGGGTGTTCGAGGGTTCGAATCCCTTGCTCTCCGCCAAAAAGCCCCGAATGGCGCGTGATTGCGCGAAATTCGGGGCTTTCTTTTTTTGCTTTTTTCTGTTTTGCACTTGTGGCAATTTGTGTGCCTGTGTAGGCATTGAACGGTGTCACGGAGAAACAGTGGGAACAGGCCAGAGATGAGCGGAAAGTAATGTTCCGCTTATTATGCAGGATAGAGGGCTTGGTTTATCGGATTATGAAGAGTATGCAAAGCACATACTGATCGAGGAAACCTGCCGCATTTTGGGGAAAGGAGTGTACACCCGATGGAAAAGATAGATCTTGATCCAGAAGAAGAAAAGGAGTTGCTTGATCTTGGTAAGTATTATTCGCAGCGTAGTGAAGCAATTCTCAAGGAGTGGAGAAACACATTCCCGGAAGGAAGCCGTTATAGACACTGCAACACACCGGAAATGAAAGCTTTAGAAGCAGAACTGAAACGCCGATATTTTGAGATACAAGAGAAGTATAAGACGCTCCGAGAGAAACAAGAAAAGCAATAAATAACCCAAAGTGAGCAGAGTTGCAATGCAGCCCTGCTCTTTTTATGCCCATTTACAGGCTATGCCTGTGGGATATATCATTTAACGAACCGGCAGCGTACGGTTTGGGAAAGGAGTCAGTAATGACAAAACACAATGCCGAGACCGGCACCAATGAGGAGCGCAGCCAAGAGTGCGCACGCTTGCTGCTGTAAATTCAGTTGTTTGCCGAAGAATCCGGCGAAGCAGGAGCAGATACCGACACAGAGGGGGCAGCGGGCGACACCGACGCCGGTCTCTGTGATTGCCGCTATGGTGAAAAGAGCGGCCGACTGCATTTCGGTTCTTGCAAAGCGTTCATTTCCGTTGCCCGGATGATTGCTTGAAAACCGGGCTTTTCTGTTTGTCAGAGCATAAAATATTGTTGCTCTGTTGTATGATGACGGATTTTGGCTGAAAATTGCATTTTTTCAAAAAAGTTAGTGGTCAGTATTGACATATATTACTCTTTTGTAGCATAATAGCTGAGAGGAGGAGTGAAAATGGTAATAGAAGAGACGCGGGATTTAGCCGAAACTGCGGATTGTGTAGTGATCGAAGCCATTTTAGTGGATGACGGATTGCGTTACAAACAGCTTTCCGTCGGCATCAAAGACGAAAACGGCGACATTATTCGTATCGTCCCCATTTCAACCGTTCTGATCTAGTAAAGAAGCCGAGCAGTGTGAAACTGCTCGGCTTTCTTTTTGAATGATTCAAATGACGTTTGAGTGCTTTTCAATCATAGGTTGATTGCGCTTTATGAAAAGTAAAAGGGGCACTTGTCGGATAAACCGGCACGCATTTGCATGTCCGTTTTGCACTTGCAGGTATCCACGATCGGCTGGGGCTTGCCAACCGGTACGGTGTTGTGTATAATGAAAATACATTATGCGGCGCGGAGGTATGTTTATGAGAAAATCGTCGGTCTGGTCGGCTGTTTTGGGCCTTTTGGCGGTAACGGTGGCGTCAATTGGAGCGACGGGGGTACTGATGCTTTTGCCGTTTCCCAATGATCGGGCGTTATTTGGTTGCGCCGGCGCCATAACGGCGGTGCTGTATTTTGGCTACGGTCGATGGATCGGCAGCAGGCAGAGCGCCAAGACGGCAGGGCTTGTGATGATCCTGGCTGCCGCAGTGCAAGTGTTGTGGTTGGTGGTCCTTTACGGAGCAGTGCCGGAATGGCTCTTAGGGATCGCCGGGTGCGCGCTGCCTTTTGTGGCGCTCGTAGACGGCGGTATGGGCAGCAGAGAACTGCTGGCGCTGGTGCCGGCCTTTGGCAATGTGCTGTTTTTACTGCTGGGGGACTTGAGCCGACGGCGGTTGAAAAAGTGCAAATAGAAGTCATGATGAAAAAAGGAACCGCGGTGCCCAACTGCGGTTCCTTTTGTATATTGCGTTATTTGACGGTGAAGAAGCTGCCGTACTCCGGGTCGCTGCGCATGGAGTAGGTGTCGGTAGGACTGACGATAATATGATCCAGCAGCTGCACATGAATGGAACGCAGAATGGAAAGCAGACGAATGGTGAATTCCAGATCCTGCGCAGAGGGTTGGGCCTTGCCGCCGGGATGGTTGTGTGCCAGCATAACAGCGTTGGCGTTGTCTCGCAGAATATGTTCCATCAAAGTGCGCTGATCCACAGCGGCCAGGTTGACGCTGCCGCTACCTACGGCGTGGGTTTGCAGGATTTTGGCACTGCCGTCCAGAGTGACCAAGTACACCTGCTCGGTGGCTTTGTCCCGTAACAGATTGGCAAAGTAGGCGCAGGACTGGGTGGCATCCGTCAGGTGTTTGACCGGTTTGTTTTGATTCTGATGGATCCGCCGGTTCAGATCCCGTACCAGCAGAATCTGTACGGCGGTCTGTTCGCCGACGCCCGGCACTTGTTGCAGATCTGCTGCGCCGGCGGCAAACACCTGCTCCAGCGAGCCGAAGCGGTTAATGAGCGCATAGGCAATGGGCTTTACATCTTTGCGGGGAATGCTGATGGACAGCAGCAATTCCAGCAACTGGTGGTCCGGCATAGCGTCGCCGCCGCCTTGCAGATAAGCGGCACGCATACGGGCTCGGTGCCCATCCCTGCTGATTTCCATTTGTATCCCTCCCGACCCTGAAAGCAAAAAAGGCGTGCCTCCGCATTTGCGGAGAACACGCTTTTGTGTTCTACTGTATATTATACAAGAAAATGTGGCATTTGTAAAGACGATTACTTACCCGGTGCGTCGCTGCGGCCCACTAGGTAATCCAGGGTCACATCATAATGGTCTGCCAGTTTGCAAAGGGCTGCCAGGGGGATCTCCCGCTGGCCGTTTTCATACATGGAATAGGTGCTTTGACCCACATTCAGCAAGGCCGCCATTTGCCGCTGCGTTTCGTCCCGGTCCTCTCGTAAATCCTTTAGCCGCACGGCAAATTCCCTCCTTAGTACTCAGTATAGCTATTGTACAAAATCCGCTGAACGACATTTGTAATTATCACGAATTGTGATACTTTTTGTGACGAACTTTGACCTTTTGTGACAATATTGTCATTTTATAAAAATAGATTGACTTTCCGGGTCTATCCGTGTATTATTGTATCAATGAACTGTACTACGCACCATAATACGGTAAGAACGGCGAATCTTTCGCATATCTTTAGATTTTGTTGCGTTTCTTTTTAGGTTTTTATGATTGAATAATGGCAAGACGATTTGTTAAGTAGGTGAACCAAATGAAAAATGTACTTGAATTACTGGAACGCACTGCGGCGCGTTTGCCAAGGCAGACCGCCTTTGCAGATCAGCAGTGCAGCTATGACTACCAAACGGTGGTGAACATTGCCGAATCCGTGGGCAGTGCGCTGGCCGCTAATGGAGACCGAAATTGCCCGGTGGCGGTGCTGATGGAGCGGGGCGCACCCTGTTTGGTGACCCTGATGGGGGTGCTGTACAGCGGCAACTTCTATGTGGTGCTGGATCCGGAAATGCCCGCCGAGCGGGTGAATAAAATTTTGCGCACCTTGCAGCCTACGGTACTGATCTGTGACGAGGCTCACAAGGACGACCCGGCCGGACTGGATTATGATGGCAAGGTGTATAGTGCAGAAGCGCTGGCGGCCGGTCAGACACAGCCGGAGCTTTTGCAAACGGTGCGCCGCCGTATGATCGATACGGATCCGGCCTATGCCATTTTTACCTCCGGCTCCACCGGCAACCCCAAGGGCGTGGTGGTGAACCATCGCAGCGTGCTGGCGTATTCCGCTTGGGCGGCCGATACCTTTGGCATCAGCGAAAAGACGATTTTCGGCAACCAAACGCCCTTTTATTTCAGTATGTCGGTGACGGATATTTACGCTACGATTCGTACCGGAGCGCAGTTACATGTGATCCCCAAGTCGTATTTCTCCTTCCCGGCTCTGCTGATCCGCTACCTGAATGAGCGGCAGGTAAACACCATTTATTGGGTGCCCTCCGCCCTGTCCATTGTGGCCAACTTAAAGGTGCTGGACTTTATGATGGCGGAGCATATTGAAAAGGTGCTGTTTGCCGGTGAGGTCATGCCTGCCAAGCAGCTGAATTACTGGCGCAGCAAGTATCCGAACGCGCTGTTTGCCAACCTGTTTGGCCCGACGGAAACCACGGATATTTGTACCTACTACATTGTGGATCGGGAGATCAAAGACACGGAGAGCGTGCCCATCGGCATTGCCTGTGACAATTGCGACAGCTTTGTGGTTACCGAGGACGGGCGGCTGGCCGGAATCGGCGAGGAGGGCGAACTGTACGCCAGAGGTTCGTTCCTGGCTATGGGCTACTATAACGACCCGGACAAAACGGCGGCTGCCTTTGTGCAAAATCCGCTGCAAAGTCACTATCCGGAGCGGGTGTATAAAACCGGCGATCTGGTGCGGTGGAATGAACGGGGCGAGTTGATTTATCTCTCCCGCCGGGATTTCCAGATCAAGCACATGGGCTACCGGATCGAACTGGGCGAGATTGAGGCGGCTGCCACGGCCCAACCGGGAGTGGATGTGTCCGTGTGTTTGTACGACCAGGCGGCGGATCAGCTGATTTTGATCTATGTAGGTGCGAAGGCGGAGCAGGAGACCGTGCGGCAGGCATTGCAGGCAGCGCTGCCCGCATATATGCTGCCGGCAAAGGTCATTCAGGCCAAGACCATTCCCTACAACCAAAACGGCAAGACCGACCGAAAGGCGCTGGCTGCCGCATACTTTAACAAGGCTGACTAAAGTCCATTCAAAAATTTATATATAATGAAAAAGGAGAACTAAAAATGGAAGAATTGCTTGAAATCTTGGAAGAAATGAAACCCGGCGTAGACTTTAAGTCTGAGAAGCACTTGATTGATGACAAGGTGTTTGACTCTCTGGCGATCATGGCACTGGTGGCAAAACTCAGTGACGAATTTGATGTGGAGATTACCCCGCTGATGATCGTACCGGAGAACTTTCAGTCCGCCCAGGCGATGTGGCAGATGATTGAAAAATTGCAGGACGAATAAAAATTATACATAAGGTAAGCAAGTTATGTCATTTACATCTGTTACTTACTTCCTCTTTGTAGGAATCAGCCTGCTGATTTATACCATTGTGCCCAAGCGGACCAAATGGTGCGTGTTGCTGGGTGCCAGCGCCGTTTACTATGTGATGGCAGCGGGGCTGCGCACGCTGTGGCTGGTGGCAGCCATTCTTATCGTGTACGGCGGCGGGCTGCTGCTGGGCCATCTGAATGATCAGGGCAAAGCCCGGCGCAAGGCAGCTGCCGACAAAGAGGAAAAGAAACAAATTCGCAAAAAATATGACGCCAAGAAGCGCGCGGTGGTCACCGTGGCGGTACTGGGCGTCTTTGGGTTGTTAATAGCCTTAAAATATGTAAATTTCCTGGGAGAGAGCGCCTACGGCATTGCCGGGCTGTTTGGCAGCAAGAGCGCCTATCAGCCGGTGCAAATTCTGCTGCCCCTGGGTATTTCTTACTATACCCTGTGTGCGGTCAGCTATGTGGTGGATGTGTACAGAGGTAAGTACAAGCCGGAGCGTAACTTCTTTAAACTGGCGCTGTTTCTCAGCTTCTTCCCCCAAATGACGGAGGGCCCTATCGGTAAGTATGAGATCATGATGCCCCGGTTGGTGGAGGGCCACAGCTTTGACTTTGAGCGAGACGCCCAAGCGGTGATGCGCATCTTTTGGGGTATGTTTAAGAAGATGGTCATTGCCGACCGAGCCAACCTGTTTGTTACCGGTGTGTTTGACAACGGTGACCAGGCCGGGTCTATGGTGCTGCTGGGCACCCTGCTTTATACTGTGCAGATCTACTGCGAATTCTCCGGCTGTATGGATATTGTGTGCGCCACCGGCCAGCTGTTTGGGGTGGAGATGCAAGAGAACTTCCGTCGCCCTATTTTTTCCAAAACCATCAACGAATTTTGGCAGCGGTGGCACATTACCCTGGGCGCGTGGATCAAGGAGTATGTGTTCTTCTCCGTGTCCCTGTCCAAGGGGCTGATGAATTTAAGTAAGCATACCAGAAAGAAATTAAACGATTATTTTGCCAACCTGGTGCCCATGACCTTTGCGCTGTTTTGTGTGTGGTTCTTTAACGGCATTTGGCACGGCGCCAGTTGGAAGTATGTACTCTACGGGCTGTATTATTACATCTTAATGATGATCGGTATGTACCTGCGCCCGGTGTCGGACAAGCTGCTGCACGCACTGCATATTGCACCGGAGAGTAAGGGCTTTGCCCTGTTCCAGATGGTGCGTACTTTCCTGATCGTCAATGTGGGCATGATGCTGTTCCGCTGCCACACCATTCCCCAGTGGGGCCAGAGCCTGGCGCGTATCTTTACGGATTTTGACGGCGCTTGCTTAACCAACGGCACGGTGCTGTCCCTGGGTAACGACTGGCAGGATTTCCTGATTATGGGTATCGGCGTGCTGGTGGTAGGCATTGTAGAGGTGCTGCAAGAGAAGGGACACACCATTCGTACGGAGCTGGCTCGCCGTCCGGTAGTGCTGCGGTATGCGGTGTTCTTGGCGCTGATTTTGGGCGTGATCGTCTTTGGCGCTTACGGTACCGGCTATGAAACGGTAGCGCCTATTTACGGCCAATTCTAAGGAGGGGTGCATGATGACTGCAAAGACTAAGTTGATATTGAAAAATTGCACCCGCCTGGTGTCTTTTATTTTGATTTTGCTACTTTTGCTCTACGGAATTTCCTTTCTATTAGAGCCGAAGAACAATGATGACGCAGCCGGGTTCGTGAACCCCAACGCCAGCGGCTATCTGTCGCTGGAGAAGGACACGCTGGATGTGTTTATTGTAGGCAACAGTGATGCTTACAGCGGCTTTTCGCCTATGGAAATGTGGAAAAACTACGGCTTTACCTCTTATATCAGCGGTACCGGTAAGCAGCTGATCGGCGAGTCTGTTCGCGCGGTGGAGGAGTGCCTGAAAACCCAAAAGCCCAAGGTGGTGATCCTGGAAACGGATCAGCTGTATACCAACTCCAACTCTGCTCAAGTGATTGCCCGGGATGCGCGTAAGCAGATACTCAACCAGTTCAGCGTGCTGGAGTACCACGATCGGTGGAAGCAATTTGACCCCAAGACGGCGGTTAAGCGCAAGTCCTACTCTGCCCGCTTTGCCTCCAAGGGACAGTTTGTGTCCGGTGCCAAGGTGCCGTATCGGGGCAAGGAATATATCAAAAAGACCAAAAAGCGAGACGAGATCAATCCGCTGTTTGTGCGCAAGCTGGATGAGCTGAATGCGCTGTGCAAAAAGAACGGCGCCCAGCTGATTTTGGTGCAGGTGCCGTCCCAAACCACCTGGACCTATGCCCGCCACAATGCGGTGAATGATTATGCCAAGAAAAACGGCATTCCGTTCCTGGATATGGATCTGAAACGCAAGGAGATCGGCTTTAGCTGGAAAACGGACAGCCGGGACGGCGGTAACCACCTGAACTGCTACGGCGCCAAAAAAGTATCGCTCTATGTGGGGCAGTACATTAAGAACCATGTGCAGCTGGAGGATAAGCGCCAAAATGCAGCATACGCCGGGTGGAACGATGACTACACCGCCTACATCCAGCACCTGAAAGAGGGCGGCGATGTGGAAAAGCGCAAAGGCCCTACGGCAGGGCAAAACAAAAAACCTGTGCCGAATGACCGGCCTAAGAAAGAACAGCCCCATATCGGCGACCCTTACGGCCCCACCGCTCAGGCTGTTTCTAAGCAATAAAGATACAAAGACTGTCGCAGTGCTTATGCTGCGGCAGCTTTTTTGTTTTGCAGACCAAACTTTACCGGTTCTTTAGATTTCCTTTGCGTTGCTTTTAAGAATGTGTGGTTAAATTTGTACAACGGGTTTTCCGTTGGGGATTTTTGTGGTACAATGGAGCAAGCACTTTGTATCACTTGAGGGAGATGAGAGCAATGTTTACGGTATTGGTGTGCGATGATGACGCGGCGATCTTAGAGTCTCTGCGCATTTATCTTAGCCAGGAGGGCTATCGGGTGCTGTGTGCCCGGGACGGGCTGGAGGCACTGGAGCAAGTACAGGGGGAGGAGATCCACTGTATGGTGCTGGACATTATGATGCCTCGGCTGGACGGACTGAAAACCACATTAAAGCTGCGGGAAAAATATAATTTTCCCATTATTCTGCTGTCGGCCAAAAGCGAGGACACGGACAAGATCGCCGGTTTGGGCTTTGGCGCCGATGATTATGTGACCAAGCCCTTTAACCCGCTGGAGTTGACCGCTCGGGTCAAGAGCCAAATCCGTCGCTATGTGCGTCTTGGCAGCCTGGAGGTGCGGGAGAGCCAGCTGGTCACCGGCGGTCTGGTGCTGGACACGGACACCAAGGAAGTGACGGTAGACGGCGACCCGGTACGGCTGACTGCCCGGGAGTATAAGATATTGGAATATCTGATGCACAATATGGGCCGTGTGCTCTCCAGCGCCCAAATCTATGAAGCGGTGTGGAACGAACCGGCCTACGGCACGGAAAAGACCGTGACGGTGCACATTCGCAACATTCGTGAAAAGATTGAGATCAACCCCAAGGAGCCCAAATACTTAAAGGTGGTGTATGGACTTGGATACAAAGTGGAAAAGTGTTAGAGAAAGCAGATGGTTTAAGGCGCTGTGCGTGGTGCTCTCTATGGTGCTGGCCTTTAGCTCGGTGGCACTGCTGAGCGCCGTGATGCGGGTCAGCGGTCTGTATAACGATGATGCATTTACCGATCCGTCCGTAGCGAAAAAGGGAAGTCTGGTACAGACTACGATTTTCAAAGCGGAGCTGGATGTGATCGTCAATGAGATCGCGCTCCTGGCGGGGCAAAAGCAGCTGCAACAAAAGGCGGCTGCCCTGAAGAAAGCCAAGGCGGACAGCGTGGCGGCCGCACTGGAGCAGTATAAGAAGGATCAGGCCACTGCCATTCGCAAAACGCTGGTGTTCTATGCCGGGCTGAAAAATCAGAATATTACAAATATCGGCAAGGATATACCCAACTATAAAGTGCCCGCCAAGACCATCAAGAAAGTGGTGGCAGAGGATCGGGACGCACCGGGGCTGATTCGGGATCTGCAACAGATCGTCAACGGCACCCGGGCAGGGGAGGATTATCTGCCCTATTTGCAGCTGGCAAATTGGCTGCGCAGTTCCGACGGCGTGGAGTATTACAATGATAGCGACATGCAGGATGATCCGGACGACCTAATCCGCGATTACACGTTCGATTTTACGGTGGATGGCCAAACGGTATCGGCGGATATGTATGATGATGACCTGACCTTGGGCGAGACGATCAAATCGGCTGAGACCCACATCAAAAAGCTCTATGACAAAGCGGTGGTGAAACGATTTCAATTCGCTGCCGACGAGCAGCAGAAGATGCGCCAAAATTTGCAAGAACTGCAATGTCTGCAATTCTATGCCAAGGACAATATCACCGGTCAGGTGGTCAGCCAGTTGCCCAAGGGTCAAACGCCGGCTATGCTGAAAAACGCGCCGGTGTACTATTCCAAGACCAAAGCAGGGGAGAACCTGCGGGGCACGGATTACGGTGCCGGCAATGCCAGATCGGACGCTGTGCAGTACCTAATGGACGGGGATATGAGCATTTATGTGGGCATAGACCCCACTGTGGCCGGCGGCAACGATATGCTTCCGGACTTTGTGGAATTGAATGCCTTGTGCACCCGTATGCAAAATATGAATACCGTGGCGATGACCGTGGCGGCTGTTTGCCTGGCGGTGCTGGCCCTTGCCCTTTGGTGTTGGCGTGCCTGGGCTGCGGGCGCCGTGCCGGTACGGACGGCGTGCGCCTGCTGTGGATGGATTATATTCCCTTGGAACTGCACACGGCGATCATCGCAGCTGCTGTTTTGGGACTGGGTTACTTACTGTTCGAGGGCTTGTTTACCGACCTGTTCCACTATTACGGCTACCAGATGAGTACCTTGAATTTTGGCTGGCTGTTCTTAGCGGCTTGCGGCGCTTTTGGCGCGGTGGCCTGGGGTCTGTATGCAGAGTTGACCCTGTCTTTTGTGCGCCTTTGCAAGTCTAAGAAACACCTGTACAAGGGCACGCTGCTGTATTATATTTGCTTGGGAATTTGGCGTCTGTTGTGCAAACTGCACCGGTTTAATCGGCGTGTGATCCGGGGGCTGGCCTATACCCCGCGGCACTTTAAGCGCAATATGGTTTTTTGCGCCGTAGGCTATCTGCTGATCAATATTGTATTGGCGGGACTGTTTGGCGGGTACTTGGAGTTCGCACCCATCAGCGTGCCTTGCGCTTTGGTATTCTTAGCCTTTAACGGCTTTTGCGTGGGCTACGCGCTACGCTTTTTGTTCCAGCTGGATCGGGTGATTGAGGCCGCAGCCAACCGCACGGATGTGGAGGCGGCACATCTCCACCCGGCACTGGCCGCCATGGCCGGCAGCCTGCGTTATACCAATCAGGAGCTGCACAACGCCGTGGATCAGGCAGTGCGGGACGAACGGCTGAAAACAGAGCTGATCACCAATGTGTCCCACGACTTAAAGACCCCGATTACTTCCATTATTACTTATACGGATTTGCTGTCCAAGTGCCCCCAGTCGGACGAAAAGGCCAAGGAATATATGGCTGTGCTGACGGAAAAGAGCACCAAGCTGGCACGGCTTGTGGAGGATTTGATTGAGGCGTCCAAGCTGTCCTCCGGCAACATCACCCTGCACCCTATGGTGCTGGATCTGGGCGAACTGACCGCCCAGGCGATCGGGGAGTACCAAAAGGAATTTGAGGAGAACCGGCTGCAACTGGTGCTGGATCCGGATTTGCCCCGCGTACAGGCGTTTGCGGACGGCTCTAAAACCTACCGGGTGCTGGAAAATCTGCTGCAAAATGCCAAGAAGTATTCTGCCGCAGACTCCCGGGTGTATGTGCGGGTGTATAAGCAAGGGGATTTCGGCGTGTTTGAAATTAAAAATATTTCTGCCCAGCCGCTGAATATCTCGCCCCAGGAACTGACCCAACGGTTTGTGCGAGGCGACGCTTCCCGCACCAAGGAGGGCAACGGTCTGGGTCTAAGCATTGCCCAGGAGCTGTGCAGCGCCCAGCAAGGGAAGTTAGAGCTGCTCATTGACGGCGATTTGTTTAAGGCTCGGGTGTATTTGCCGCAGCCGAAGAACGCCCTGCCGCAGGACACAGCGGAATAACGCCATAGATAACAAAAGACAGTTACCCGTTTTTGGGTAACTGCCTTTCTTTTTTCACTTGTATTTACTTTTCGATTTGACCTTTCGGCTTCATGGCGTTGTAAGAGGTGCGCACCGCATCATCGCTGATGTTGCAGCCCAGTTCGTACAGGGGCACCTTGGCAAAGATGGTCTCCAGCATATCAAACAGCCGCTCCATAGCGTTAGGCCCCAGTTTGCGCACTGTTTGGGAGAAAATGTTGAACACCGCCTTTTTAGTGTCTGCCGGGTGGATAAAATTCTCCTCCGCCCGCTCGAGAAAGCAAATGCCCGCCAGGGGAACCATGCCCGGTGTTGAGTAATCATATTTTCCGCTCCAGGGGGTGCCGCAGGCATACACCCGGTCACCTACCAGGCGAATGGCCGGTTTGTCGTCATTGAGCATATACGCTCGGTTGCCAAAGTGCTTGAGCCACAGGGCGGTGTGGGTGGATTTGCCGGTGCCGCTGTCTGCGGAAAAAGCGTAGGCCGCGCCGTCCACCACCACGCAGCTGGAGTGGAGCAAAATACCCCGGAACTTCAGCAGCTGGGTGTAAAAATCCGAGCCGGTGAGCATATAGTACCAGTCGTCCCGGTTCATCTCCGGGTGCTCGGCCATAGCGTCCGTTACCCGCTGTTCCGTTACATCAATGGTCATGTCCGCCGTCTGCCCCTCTTGGTCCTTGCACAGGTAGGGACGGGCTTGCTTTTCTGTTCTGCCGGTGGGGTGCTTGATCTCCACCACCAGCCCGGCAATATCGTAAAACGGCATAGTTGCACCTCAATTCTACCCATTAGTATATAAGAAAAAGCACCTACCGTCAAGGCAAAATCTACCTGCATTTTTTGCCGCCCCGGCTCTTGACAAACAGTCAAAATCGGTGTATGCTATGTCATAGAACAAATGTTCGATAACGGAAAAGGAGCCGTAGGGAATGGAGCGCACCGTTTTGCATGTGGATTGCAACAAGTTTTATGCCTCGGTGGAGTGCCTGCACCGTCCGGAGCTGCGAGACAAGCCGGTGGCGGTGGGCGGCAGCACAGAGAGCCGCCACGGAATTATCCTGACGAAAAACGAGATTGCCTCCCGCTACGGCTTGGTGGCAGGGGAGCCACTGTGGCAGGCGCGGCAAAAGTGCCCGCAGTTGGTGGTGGTGCCGCCGAACTTCCCATTGTATATGCGCTTTTCCAAGATGGCACGGCGGATTTATGAGGATTACAGCGACTATATTGAGCCTTTCGGGCTGGACGAGAACTGGCTGGATGTGACCGGCGATGACCGCACCGGGGAACAGATCGCCCAGGAAATTCGCCGTCGGGTAAAGGCGGAACTGGGCATTACCGTCAGCGTGGGGGTCAGCTTTAACAAGATCTTTGCCAAATTGGGTTCAGATTATAAAAAGCCGGACGCGGTGACGGTTATCAGCCGGGAAAACTACCACCGGGTGGTGTGGCCCCTGCCGTGCAGTGATCTTTTGTGCGTCGGCCCGGCCACCACCCGCAAGCTGAACGCTTACGGCGTTTATACCATCGGTGAGTTGGCGGCGGCTCGGTCGGATTTTTTGCAAGGTCTGCTGGGCAAGAACGGGCTGATGCTCCGTGCCTTTGCCCGGGGGGAGGACACTTCGCCGGTGCAGCACATGGACGCCAAGGCGGCGGTCAAGAGTGTGGGCAATTCCACCACCACGCCCCGGGATCTGGTGGATGATACGGATGTAAAGGTGGTCTTTACCGTGCTGGCAGAGAGTGTGGCCCGCCGTATGCGGGAGCAGGGACTGCAAGGGCGCACGGTGTGCATCTCCTTGCGGGACAAGAATTTGCAAACCTTTACCCGGCGACACAAGCTGGCCGCCGCCACCGATGTGAGCACGGAGATTTTGCAGGCGGCCATGGCGCTGTTTCGTGCCAATTATCGCTGGGGCGCACCCTTGCGCAGCATTGGATTGTCGGTGACGGACTTTGAGCTGGAACCCTGTGTGCAGTTTGATTTTGCCCATACCCAGGAGCAGCGGGAACGGGCAGCCAAGCTGGAGCGCACGGTGGATGATTTGAAGCGCCGCTTTGGCAACTACTGTATTCAGCGGGCCAGTTTGCTGGGGGATACCGGGCTATCTCGTTTTAATCCCCACGATGACCATACCATACACCCCATTGGATTTTTAACCGGAAAGGAACAGGCAGGATGAAAAACTATGTGCGCGTGCTGGCGCTGTATAATGAGGAGGGCGATATTCGCCCGGTAAAGATGGAGTGGGAGGAGCGATGGCTGGATGTGGACCGTGTACTGGATATTCGCCCGGCGGCGTCTCTGCGTTCCGGGGGCGCCGGACTGCGCTACACCTGCAGCATTGCCGGTGTGCCCACTTATTTGTTTTTAGAGGAGACAAAATGGTTTTTTGAACTTGCAAAATAGAATCGGATAGCGTATAATGTGCCTATGAAGAAGATTAAAGAATTATTGATCAAGTACAAAGAAATCATTATGTATCTCATCTTCGGCGTGGCCACCACAGGTGTGAACTGGGTGGTGTACAGTCTGCTGATGAAGGCGGTGCTGGTGCATGCCCCCGGCAGCGACGATGTGAAGATGACGGTAAGCAATGTGATTGCCTGGATTGCTGCGGTGATCTTTGCCTTTATCACCAACAAGCTGTGGGTGTTTGAGAGCAAAAGCTGGGTACCCAAGGTGGCGGCGCGGGAGTTTGTGTCCTTTGTGGCCTCTCGACTGGCGACCGGCGTGATCGAGTGGTTCGGCCCATTGCTGCTGTTTAAGATCGGGCTGGATCAGGACCTGTTTGGGGTCAAGGGCTTTGTAGCTAAGATCGTTTGCTCCGTGCTGGTGGTGATCCTCAACTATGTGTTCTCCAAGCTCTTGGTATTCACCAAAAAGAAAAAGGGTGCGGACGCACCGGCAAATCCAAACGAAAAATAGGCAATGCGTATAAGAAAAGAGTGCTGCGGCGCTCTTTTTTTGTTGGCTTTAGAATTGCAAGGCGCAGTCGTTTGTGGTAAAATAATGAACGGAAATTTTAGATTGCGAGGTGTTTTCGTATGGCAAAAGCATATCAGGAGATGACAAAAGACGAATTGCTCCGGGAGCAGGAGAGCCTGCTGGCTCGGTACAAGGACTTTCAGGCCAAGGGACTGCAACTGGATATGAGCAGAGGTAAGCCCTGCAAAGAGCAGTTGGATCTGTCCGTGGGTATGAATGATGTGAAGGACTATGTGTCCGGCGGCGTGGATGTGCGCAACTACGGCATTTTGGACGGTATTGCCAGCTGCAAGCAGCTGTTTGCCGAGCTGCTGGAGGTGCCGGCCGAGAATGTGATCATCGGCCCCAACGAGAGCCTGACTTTGATGTTTGATTTTATCTGCCAGTGCTACACCCATGGCATCGGCGGTAAACCCTGGAGCCAGGAAAAGGAAGTGAAGATCCTGTGCCCGGTGCCCGGCTACGATCGCCACTTTACCGTGTGCCAGTATTTTGGGTTGCAAATGGTGAATGTACCTATGAACACCGACGGTCCGGATATGGACACCATTGAAGAATTGGTGAAGGATCCCAGCGTGAAGGGCATGTTCTGTGTGCCCAAGTATTCCAACCCCACCGGCATCACTTTCTCCGATGCAGTGGTGCGCCGCATTGCGGCGCTTCGTCCGGCAGCAGAGGACTTCCGCATTGTGTGGGACAACGCCTATTGCGTGCATGATCTGGACGAGGACGGCGATAAGCTGCTGAATATTTTTGATGTGCTGCCGGAATACGGCAATGAGGATTTGGTCATTGAGGTGGCCTCTACCTCTAAGATCACTTTCCCCGGCGCAGGCGTGTCCTGCCTGGTGGCCAGCAAGAAAAATTTGGACCTGATCCGTCAGCGCCTGACGGTGCAGACCATCAGCTATGACAAGATGAACCAGCACCGCCATGTGGAATTCTTTAAGAATGCGGACGGCGTGCGTGCCCACATGAAGAAACATGCGGCAATTTTGAAGCCGAAGTTTGATATTGTACTGGATCGCCTGAACAAGGAGTTAACCGGCCTGGGGATCGCTGACTGGTTCTCCCCCAAGGGCGGTTACTTTATCAGTCTGGATGTGCTGCCCGGCACCGCCAAGCGCGTGGGCGAGCTGTGTAAGGCCGGCGGCGTGACTCTCACCAGTGTGGGCGCCACTTATCCCTATGGCATTGACCCACAGGACAGCAACATTCGCATTGCACCTTCTTTTCCGCCCAATGAGGAGATGGCCTTGGCAGCGGAGCTGCTGTGCATTTGCACCCGCCTGGCTGCCATTGAAAAGCTGGTGGGCTGATGCAAGCCGGAGCTTCTACCGCTTGCTTTTATCCTCTGGAGACGGAGCGGGCTTTGCAGCAGGTGACGGAACTGGGATTTCCCTACGTCGAGGTGTTTTTTAACGCCCGGCAGGAGCTGCGCCCGGCCTTTGTGCGCCAATTGGCGGCTATTGCGAGGGACGGCGGCACCCGGGTGGTGTCCGTGCACCCCTTTTCCAGCTTTATGGAAAGCAGCTGCATTTTTGGCGATTACCAGCGCCGATTTGAAGATACCATTGATATTTATAAAGAAACCTGCCATGCGGCAGCGCTGCTGGGCGCCCAATTTGTGGTGATCCACGGGGCGGTTGCCCAGCCCAAGATTCCCATTCCGGAGGAACGGTATTTTGCGCGCTTTTTGCAGCTGGTGGAGATCGGCCGCGCCGAGGGCGTGACCGTGTGCCAGGAGAATGTGAACCGCTTTAAGAGCCAGCACATTGCTTTTTGCGATCGAATGCGCCGCGCGCTGGGGGACAACTTCCATATGGTGCTGGACATTAAGCAGGCGGTGCGTGCCGGGGAGGATCCCTTTGCGTTTCTGGATACCTTCCAAAAGGAGATCGTCCATGTGCACATCAGCGATCATTCCCCGGAGAAGGACTGCCAGCCCCCGGGGCAGGGAAGCTTTGACTTCCAGCGGCTGTACCGCACTTTGGGTGACCGGGTGCATTATATGATTGAGATCTACTCCCGCGGCTACCGGGTAGCGGCGGAGCTGCAGCGGGCCAAGGCTTACCTGGATACCATCAAGTAGGAGGTTGGTGCTGTGGCTAAAACCAGCAACAAGACCATGGGCATTTTTTGCATTTTGTTGTCCGGGCTGTGCTTTACGGGTATGAATACCTTTGTGCGCCTGTCCGGCGATCTGCCCACCATGCAAAAGGTCTTTTTTCGCAATTTTGTAGCGATGATCTTTGCCTTTTTGATGATGGTGCGCAAGAAAGACAGCTTTCGCCCCAAACCGGGGAACGTTAAGTACCTGCTTATTCGTTCCGTTGGGGGCGTGGCCGGTATGGTGGGTAACTTCTATGCCATTGATCGACTGGACCTTAGCGATGCGTCTATGCTCAATAAAATGAGTCCCTTTTTTGCGCTGCTCTTTTCCGCTGTCTTTATTAAAGAAAAAGTGCGGCCCAAGCAGGCGATTGCTATTGTGGTGGCATTCTTAGGGGCACTTTGCATTATTAAACCCACTTTTGCCAATGCAAATTTATTTGCCAGTGTTTGCGGCTTCTTAGGCGGTATGGCTGCCGGCGGGGCGTACACCTGCGTGCGGTACTTAGGGCTGCGAGGCGAGAACGGACGGTTGATCGTCTTTTTCTTCTCCGCTTTTTCCAGTGCGACGATGTTGCCGTTTTTGCTGGTCTGCACTGGCATGCTGATAAAATGCAGCGCCTTGTTGGAAACTGCTTTCTGAGATCTCGCGGTGACGTAGGCGGAAAAATAGGAAAAACAGGTTCCAACCAGGGCGGTCAGC
>ERZ773260.3006-NODE-3006-length-17138-cov-4.389686_pt1 | contig 17138 bp, 16 predicted proteins | sample MGYA00511387_ERZ773260 | MGnify/ENA primary metagenome ERZ773260 (study PRJEB29015, sample SAMEA2737745) | human gut metagenome | biome: human gut; feature: human-associated habitat; material: faeces | place: China | collected 2012 ... | reverse complement strand
TGTTGAGAAGAGGGAATGTGAGCTCTTGCTTGTCAATAGTGGCAAGCACAGCGTATTTTTCCACCTTGTCAAGAGCAGCTTTCGCCTGTCGCTCGGCTTCAAGAACGATTTTGTTCTTATGCCTTCGTCCGCGTTTCTCTTCCTCGGACAATTCATTGTAAGGGATGCCGCGTGCAAGACCATACTTGCAGCCAACCTCATTGTGATAGTCGGTGTGGAGTTGTGAAAGATATTCCGACTTCGCTTTTCTCGTCTCTCCCCACACCTTGGCATAAGACACACGCTCAACAAAGTCCTTTGAAGCAGTCTGCTTGGTGTAGTTGTCTCGCTCCTCTTTGGGTAATGTTTTCCATTCCTTAGTTGAAAGCACTATGTTAGGATTGTTTTTGTTGATATACTTGCTTCCTATGCGTCCACGCTTCTTGACTTTCTCCACAGGAATAGTCTGCACATGGGCATGGATGCTTGTTTCGTCACAATGGACTGCGAAACTGATAATATTCTCCTCGCCCCATTTGCGACAGACAAAGTCGTAGGTGTCCTTTGCCCATTGGATGATATCTTGTTGCAAGACGATGTGGCTATGGTCTGCATCAGGATTGGCAGTGTCTATCCTTTGGTTGCCAAAGGCGAGGTTGTACAGTACGTCGTGGTCGCCACTGAATATCATGCCGACGGTGCAGTTCGGACTGTTCTTTGATACTTGGTCTGGATGCCTGGCATCCATATAAGGTTTGAATCCTAACTCGTCAAGACGCATCTGGACACGCTCATGCAAGGGAATGAGATTGGAACCGAGCGGAATGACCTTTCCTCCCTTGACAATCTCAAAGTTGAGGTTCTTGCGTGAGAAGTTATAATGGTTGTTCTTATCCTTGTCGGCATTCTTCAACCGATATACATTCTCGTCCCAACCTCTGCGTTCCGCCTCGTTACCCACTTGGGCGGAGAATGATTTCTTGTCTTTGCCGACATGAATAGCGGCACGTGGTATATTGCTTTGCATATTTTATTTCTGTCTTGTTGTACATTGTAAAAGGTGTAACTCGGTATAATGGCATCTGGTCTCGGGCGGAGCCTGAGCATAATAGAAGGACTTTTTAAGTGAACAGTGTCAGCAGGTGAATCTAAAAGTCCCTATTATGTTTAGGGCTTTTGTGAAAGTCCGTCACGCAAGCGTGCTCGCAGATCCTTACCCTCTCTGCTATGACTCTTCCACCAACACCAACCCAAGACTGTCTATCAGATGCTGGAGGGGCGGATGTTGCTTTATCAGCCTTTGTAGCGCCATCTGCGGTGTTTCCGCCATCAGTAGGAAGTCTGCAATGTCAAGACCTTTAGTCTTTTGTTCATCGGTGGCATTGTCTTCCAAAATGTTGCTTATGACAACCCTTTTGCAAACAGATTGCAGCAATGGAATTTTTGATTTCCATTTGTCCGTTGCTCCAAGGTCAGGGAACAGAATGATGTCCCGACCTCCCAATACCTTGACAGCGATTTGGTTGAGACAGCCATGCATACCTCCAGTTGCCAGCCAGATGAAATTGGGGATGAAATGGGATGCGATTATGGCAGTTTTTTCACTCTCGACAATAGCGACCGACATTGTGGGATGCTGTGCCAGCAAATGCTCACCAAAGAAACATTGGCACAAGTTGAAATCTGGAAGATGAAGAAAAGCATGCGCCCATCCAACATAAGAACGTGGCTCTTTCACACGATGTCCGTCTTTGGGATTATATAGCATGACCTTGCCAGTCCTCACCTTATCATCCTTGTCAACTTGCCAATAAATGGTTGAGCCTCCCCACTTATAGGATGTTCCGACATGATACATCTTCATCAGCCTTTCTGTCTCTTGTTCACCAAAGACCTTGGAAAGGTACTGGTATAACGGATTGATTCCGTAATGAGACAAGGAACGCTCCATAATAGCGTTGGCGATATAGGAAATAGGCTTTTCTACGACTTTCGGTTGGATATTCCTTCTTGTCGGATATGGCAATTTGTCTTTAGATAGAAAGTCTGGATGCTCACGGAAATAGTCTTTAGGAGTATAGTGATACCCACAACTATGCTCATGGTCGCATTTGCCTACATTGTCAGGGAAGGACACTTCCCCCTCATCATCTATGTATCTTGTGAAACAACGCTTGCGCTCACAATTCGGGCATGTGTAACGATTGCCCAATCTGTATTTCTCCAAGTGAAATCTATACTCGTTCATCATCGTAACTGAAATGAATTATTGGTGAATTTCAGCTTTCAGTTCTTTCATGTTTTCAGTTACGCACTTGTCAACTGAAAAACTGAAACAAATGAATACTGAAAACAGGTTGGTTTATGTTTCAGTTGCCTGTCCTGTTTCGAACTTTACTTTTTCGTAAAATCCTTTCTTCGCCTTTGTGATTAGTCCAGACTTCATAAGCTCCTTTATATAGTTCATCACAGTACGGTCTGTAACATGCAGATTCTCCATTCCTGTTTTTATGGCTGTTTTTGTGTCAAAACTGTCTTCCAACAGATACAGCAACTCCTTGGACATAGAATCACAGGTGTCTTCAGCAACAAAGGCTCGGCAGCGTTGATAGCAATTCTCACAGTATTCATTGAGTCGTAATGCTCCTTCTATGGAATCCACATCAATACTTTGCAGATGGCTCTCGCCACAGGCGTATCTTAGAGCTTGGAGCAATAAGGCAATGCGTGCGACGTGGGTATTGTGCTTCATCACCCTCGTTTCAACATCTTCGTCGTCCTCTATGGCATTGATGGCATCCACATTTCTGTTCCACCAACCAAAGAAAAGGGAATGTGCGTCCTTGTCCATATAAAGGATATTTGGACAACATTCATTTGTGTCATTACACCTTGCATAGTCAAGTCCAAAGATTTTCCCGATGATGTCAGCCCATTTTCTTGAAGCCTCGCTCTGGCGCACATGGCTGTCTTCCTCATCCAGCCAGTGTGGAACTTTCTTGGATTTGGGATATACAACCAGAATACGGTCAAGAAAACCTGTATCCATGAATTTGGAAGCCATCAGTTCCTTCATTCGTTTGGTCTGTGTTGTACCGATGATGTTGACACATGGCTCTTCTACACGTTGTGGGCGGTCATTCTTGACACGTGTGTTCTCCAAGTGGCATCCGCTCCAGATGGAAAGTAGGCGTTCAAGCATGGGATTTTTCCCATACCTGTCAGTATTGGCAAGCAGTCCGAGAATTTCATCATAGTTGATGGCTATGCCACGCAAGTTGTTGTAATGCTCCAATACCAGAGCCTCCAATGTAAAGTCATCCAATGTGACCCTTTTCAGAATAGGCTTCTTCATTTCCTTGCTTCCGCTTTCCTTTGTTGCACATGCAGCCTCATATAGGTCAAGTTCATAGCAAAACTTGTCAAACAGCTTGCGTTCATACTCCCGAATTGGCTTGTATGCAAGCTGTAATGGTGGAGTTTTGCCCATGCCAGGTCTGCCAACCAATATGATATAAAGGGCGGCATTCGTGTCCCAGTCCTGCTTAACGTGAATACGATAGGTATTGCCAAGAGCCGCTGATGCTGCCGACAGCATGGACATGGCGACATAATCCACCTTGAAATTGCCGTGCACCACCATGTCTATGATGATAGACTGCATTTTTTGTGGAAATACCTCAAGAGGGAAGCCTGAGTCCGCTAAAGACTCGGCTTCCATGTTGATTTTGTTACATAGTTCAAGCGCATCCATGACATCACCAGTTTAAGGTTTTCGGCTTGCGCTTGTTTCCTGCAAGAATGGCTGCATTCTCCTCCTCTGCTGTGAGAGGTACAGGATTCTTGCGGTTAGTCTCCAGCCACTTGTCAAGTTCATCTTGATAAAGGCAGTAACGCTTGCCCGGCTTGGTGGCTGGAATGCTGCCGTTTCCAAGTTTCATGTAGAGGGTAGCCATCGGCATTTTCAGGTATGCCGATGCTTCCTCCACACTCAAAGGTATGTGCGTATTAGCCTTGTGTGGTTTGTTCTGTGATTGCAGACTGATGATCATCTGCTTCATGCCCACCACTTCGTCCCGAAGTTGGGCAACGACCATTGGAAGGTCGTTGAAAGTTAATTCCTTATTCATTCTGATACTTTGTTAATAACTGGTGCAAAGGAACAGAATGATGCTTCCGTTACAGCGTTTCGTGACAGTCATTTGTCATTCACGAAGGAATAACTACAACAAAGGGGAATAATGACAAATTACATGTCTGAGACTATTAGGTTAGCGTTAAAATAGGATGTTATCAGAAGAAAAGTTCATCCCATAGCCTTTGTAAAACAAAGACATTTTGCCACAGATAAAGTTTCTGATTTCTCGAAATACGACAGAGGGTGTACCAGAACTTTTAGTTTTGATACACCCTCTTAATGTAGAAAAGGACTATTACTTTTTGAATGTTACAGTCCTTGAAGAACCGTCCTCAAATGTCGTTTTGCATACAAGTTCATTTCCGATTAAACTGTAATCACCCGACAACAAACTTGTTTGGGTTTGTAAATTCCACTTTCCTGTAGAACTGTTATATTTCCAAGAGCCTTCCCCAACTTCTGTTTCATTGGTTTTGCTATTATGGTCAGTATAGGCTAATTTCCCATTTTTATTAACCTCCATAACAATCGTTTCTGTTATTCCCGAATATTTCCAGTAATAACTTGCTTTCCAAGTGCCAACTATCTTATATTTCGTGTCATCAACAGAAGGTTTGTTGGGTTGTGACTGAGTATAATTGAAAGTATAGGTAGAACCCTCTTCATCGGTCAGTACAAGAGTTTTCTGTGCTTTTGACGACTTGATTATGTAAGTCCAAACTTCTGTTTCGTCACCGAAAGTCAACGTCATCATAAGTTTGTTGCCTTTCACGACATAAGTTCCCTCACCAAAGTCGTAAGAAGAATCTTCGTTACTGTCGTCATTGGGCTCTACTACCTCTGTGTAATTACATGTTCCATCAGCAAAGAGTCCCAATTCCTCTAAGTACTGACCGTTATCTTCATATCGAATCCAATATCCGACAAGACTTTCGCTGCTTGACGAATCATCGTTGTTGCTTTCATTATCGGAACTACACCCTGTAAATAATGCCCCTACAATAGTAAAGAGAAACATCAAGGAGAATAACTTAATTTTCATCACAGTTTAATACACTTGATTCGTGTCGTGCGCAACCTCTTTAAGTAAATAATTATAAATCAATTACACCTCTAACCGTATATCCATAGAATTTACGGTCAAAGACAATATCATTGCTTCCTGCTTTATTGATTCTTAAACCATACGCTTCTGATTTTCCATACGTGTTACTGCTCAATAGCCAAGGACAGCCAGACCATCCTGTACCATCCTTATATTTATAGCCAGCACCTGGTAAAAAGATGCTCTTGCCAGATGGTCCAGTGACAATGATTCCTTTTACATTGTTGTATGTACCTGCTGTAAAGTCGCAATTGTTGGCAAGCGATGTCAACTCTGCTCTTGTTGGCATACGCCAATGGCTTCCCATCTTTTTGCGTGCCACATCGTATGATGTACCAGATATATTACTATATGGTGTACGGAAGGCATCTGTATCAAGATACCCAGACGAACTTCCTGTATAAAGACTGTAATACCACCAATTATAAGTGGTATGCTCTGTAGTTTCAGCCCACATATAATATCCGCCAAATTCATCTGGAGTCTTTGCTCCTACATTTGCCGTCGCCCAACCTATACCAACTCCGAGGTCAACATAATCATGTCCATCAATAGAACCCGATGGCGAAAAATCGTATTCGTCATTATCCTCATCAGTAGAATTGATTGCGCTCCAAGCTACAGAGGCATAGTTGTAATTTGTGCCAGCAAGCGTCTTTCCGTATGCCAATGTTGATTTATCAGACGACACAGAAACAAAATCATTATCGTTGCTTGCGATTTCTGTATACCCATTTGCCCATTTATCCATTATGTCTTTCACATTGGCAATATTGGCTTGTGTCATACTTGCACATACTAGGCTATTGTTTTTGAAGAAGTAGTCCACAACGACTGTTTTAGCCTTGTTTGTAAACCGCAAGAGGGTGTCATTCTCAACATCGTTTACCAAACTTTTTTGCTTGGTTTTAATTTCTGACATACTTTTTCCCCACTCTAATATAGGGTGGATATTTGTTGGCTCGGATGGTTCTTCTGGGTTAATTATCGGAGAATCATCATTAACGGCATCATTGCTTGTAGAGCAAGAGCTTATGGTGAAAGAAATTGTAAAGAGGGCAAATAATAAGAAGTACTTATTTATTTTGCTCACGATATTATTATAGCTCATAATCACTTGATTTATTTTACAAATTCAGTTTCTGCGATTTCAACAGCATCGGCAGCTCTGGTTATAGCGGATTTCATTCCTTGTATATAATCCTTATCAGATACGACAACAACAGAACATTGTCCCATCAGTCCTTCTGAAGTCTTTACTTTTATCTTGGCGATGCCTTGTTTTTTCGCAGTTATTTTCCCATTGTCAACAGACGCAACTGCATACATGCCACTCGACCATTTGAATAAGGTGTTAGCTTTGGATGGTGTAAGCTTTACAAACAGTCTTTTTGATTCTGATGGCTTCATAAGCAAGATTGGCTGTACATTTAAACTCTGTGGCGCAGTCCATGTTGGATCATAGACGGAAACCTTGCAATAAGACGAAATTGTTTCATCGTTATTTTTATAAAAATACAGGTTTAACCTTTCTTCACCAGCAGCTCTTGCCCATCCTTCAAGATATTTTTCGTCTGTATGATTTACAATTCCGTTGAAGTATGTTCCCGGCTTGCATGAAGTATAAATTTTAGCACTACTGCCTTCCGGCAAGAACGAATATGGTATTCTTAGCTTTTCTCCTATTGCAACCTTCAATTCTGGCTCAACGACAATTTCGGTTGGCTTAGTTGAGACGCTGCCACTTCCATTTCCACTGCTTTTATATCTTACATAGAAATTTTTAGTGTAAGTTATAGCTCTCGTGAATCCTTTTGCATCCACATATTTCTGTACATACAGCAATTCCACTGTCGCATATTCATCAAAAGATTTAACAGCTTTTATTGTTGCGGAAGTAGTAGACTTGTCTACAAATGCAATGGCTGAATTTGAACAAGCCCAAATTGCTTTGTCTACGTACCCAGGACTTACATTAGGTACGCTAAGAGACACCGTTTCGTTTTCTCCAACGTATACGCTTTGTGCAATAGCTTTTCCGTTAAGCAAAAAACCTATAAAAAGGAGAAACAAAACAACAAATAATTTATTGTGTTTCATACAAATTATACACTCTTTCGTGTCGTGTGCAACTTTTAATTATTGATTAAGGAATGTTGGAACTCTGTTGAGATACATATCTATGTCAAAGATTTCTGTTGGTGCGTCATGACCATAAAAATGTAAAATAAGGTGGTCGTCTGAAATACTCTTTACCGTAAAATCTCCATCCAAGAATCTTCCGTTGTCTACTTTGTAAATTACAATCTTTGAGCCGTCAAAATCATAATTCATCAATTGAGGACTTTTCTCACGGTTGTCTAATATCACACCATTATACCCTTTGTGATTTTGCAGTTCAGTTTTTGAAAAATATAGATAATGGAAGGTAAAAGAACCGTCATTAATATCCAATACCTTGCCATTCTCTTTAGTTAAGGTGCCAGTACATTTTGAGAATTCCCAATAGCCATGAATGCTGTTTCCTGGTTCTGCATACTTTTCCATGGTTGCGTATGCCCCCTCATTACCCCAAGGACTAAAGCCTATTTTATTCTCTTGAATGTTCTCAACTACCAAGTTGTTTGGCCCCATCCAAAGTGAAGGCATCTGCATCCATATTTTATTACCGCCAACAGACCATGAACCTGTGTATGTGTCATCGTATTTAAAGATGCCATAACCAGTATTATCTACATAGTGCTTTGCTTCCACTCTCTTATTGGCTGTAAATGTAAGAATGTCTGCTCCCAATTTCTCTGTGTCAAAACATGACATATTCTTCACAGCCCATGTACCGATTATGCTGTTTGATATGTTTCCTTTCTTGCCGTCATCATCATTACTTGAGCAAGCATAAAACATAAGCAGCAGAGCAGTAATCGCAATACTATAAAATATCTTTTGTACCATTTTTCTTGTTTGCACTTAGTTTGTGTCGTGCGCAACTTCTCGCATTAAAGATGTTGTTATTTCTCGTAATATGTTTTGTTTCCAATGTGTAGCGAAGAACCATCACATGAGTATTGGTATTTTCTACCGTCAATATAAAGATATTTTTTGTCAACGGTGTACCATTTTATATCATCTTCTTCATTCACCCAATCAATATCACTCTCGTAAGAACCATGAATACCTGTTCCGTCAGAAGAGAAAGAGTAGTAGTCATGTACATATTTCTTTCCATCGTTTGCTACCCACTCTCCATACAAAGAAGCATCGTGCTCTTTGGTTGACGAGTCTTCGTCATCGTCGGAGCTACAGCTTACAAGCATAGTACCGATGATAGCTAATACAAACATTAGTGAAAACACAAATATTTTCTTCATAGAATATATACACTTGTTCGTGTCGTGTGCAACTTCTGAATTAATAATTTGTTATGACTTTCGTCGTTCCTGTTGTAGTTGTTCCACCTTTACCTGTAGCAACACACTTAACGTAGTATGTTGTTCCTTTCGTCAGACCAGATATATTTGCAGTTATAAGGACTCCAGCAACCGTTGCCGTAACAGACTTGGTTGGGTTGGAACTTGTTCCATAATATACCTTGGCAGAAGTAACCTTTGCCTTGTCCTTGTTATATATCTTATATACGACTTTCAACTTGGTTTGATAGGCTGTGAAGTCGTTAAAGGCTATGTCTGGCTTCTTGTATGAAGTAGAACCTCCTGTGCTGCCTCCACTTGTATTATCATTGCCCTTACCGTTATCTTCATCCCAATCATAGTCCGTTACAGCTCTTACTGACAAACCATTACATCTTAGGCTTTCACTTATATTCGCATAAGAGTCTCCGTCTGTGGTTATTTTAAGGCATTTGGAATTTATTTCATCAACCAAAGTAGAAGTCCAATAGCTTCCCCAATCAGATTGTCTGACTTTTGTTGTAAATCTATAACCACAAAAAGGAAGAAATATAATACCACCATTCAAACCTTTAAACTGAAGTCCATTTACTCCATTAACAACCTTGTGCGTATAATAGCACTTTGAAATAAGCTCACGCATTTCTTTTTCGGTAGGCATACGCCATTTTTTTCCCCAGTTGTTGTATGCAATATCATATTTTGTATTCTTAATATCTGTAGGTGGGTTTGAGTTTGGATAAAGACTCGAATTTGAAGATGTTTTCTTCCCCGTAGGGTCTCCCCACCCATAATAGCCTCCAAAGTACTCGGACTTTGTCGTTCCGACGTTACAAGTTGCCCATTTTACACTTAGACCCAAGTCAACAGCTTCATGTCCATCAACAAACCCTGAGAGTTTCTTACTGCTATTTGAATTATTTCCATCTGGAGAATAATTCTCTTCTTCGTTATCATCACCACTGCTGCAAGATATGAACATTGGTGTTGTTGCTGTAATGGCGAAAAACATTAACAGCATTGCCATTTTGCTTAATTTCGTCATGATCTTCTGTTTTATGTTATACACGATTAATGCTTCAATTGCTATAAAAGTAACCATTGAGCAGAATATTATTTGCAAAAACTACACTTGCCACTTCCTTTGCAGTTTCCACATTTAATGTTGCCTACACCTCCGCCATGATCATGTATTTCTCCCATGTCAGAGTGTTGCCAACCAGAACCATTGCAAGTTTGACAGATATGAGTATCACGACATTGAGAGCAAGCATAGCCAGATGATGTCCTTTTACTGGAAGAACTTCCGCTTATTCCCAATTCTCTGTCATACAAGCCACTGTTTGCTTTTTGCACAGTGCTGTATGCGTTTGCTTTGGTCTGCATATAGCTGTTATATGCTGCTTGCACTTCTTCCGCTGATGGGTCTTTGCCATGCAACTGCCGATAAGTAGAAGCGAATCCACTTTTCACTTGGATTTCTTCTTGTTTCCATTGTTGCTCCACCTGCATCATGGAATAGTTGGCAAGTTGAGAAAGGCTTGTGTTGACATAGTTTGTGAACTCTGCATCACTCATGCTTCCCAAATTCGTTCCTTGTGGCAAAGACGGATAGTTGTAACCCTGTCCTGCATTAGCTTGGCTTGCAGCCAAATATGCAGTACCCACTTCTGCTGCTACCTGAAAGAAATTGCTAAAGAAGTTGGCTGTTCGTTGATTTCGCGCCTCGCGCTGTTCTTCCGCACTGGCCTTCAGACTGCGACTTTGTTCACGCAACCCCTCGGGGCAGTCGTCAATGCTGATTACTTTCGCGAAACCATCAACGGCGGAACTCCATTTCTTGCGGTTGTAGTCGCACATGGCTTTTCCAAAATAGGCTTCCTCGCATGGCAACAATTTACCATGATTGCGTATCGTGGACTCAAACAACTTATCGGCTTTGCGATAGTCGCCAGAGTTGAAGATGCGCGATGCCTCGTTGTATTCCTGGAAATACCCGGCAATGTCTTTAAGAATATCCTCACCATCCTCTTCCGTGCGCAGCCACATATACTTTTTGTCAACAGGCACAAAGATTTCCATCCCTGTATAGAAAGTATCCATTCCGAGATTTACAGTCTTCAGCATATCTGTTGTAAGTCTGTAACTGTCTGCCATGGTTTCTATCGTTTCGCCACGCTGCACGATATGGCGCAAGTTCACAATGTCTTGCCCATAACCATCCATCGGACTGAGAATAAACAGCATTACAAGCATTGCCATTATGATATTGTATCTTCTCATAAGCATAATTCCGAATTTAGTATATGACATTCTTTATCTTTGCTTTGCTCATGTTGAAGACAGGGGCTTTTGCAGTATTGGCTTTCTTGTAGGAAACCATAGTTGCAGTGTCGCTACAAATCCATACTTTCATTCGCAAACCTTTCTTTGTTACGATTGTCGCTTTCTTTGGATTTGTTGCAGATGCTGCCGCTTCTACTGTTGCCGCCTTTATGGAGTCAGCCGTTTCTGCTTCTTTCTGCGCTTTAAGCCTTGCTTCCTCTTCCTCACGCTTTCGCTGTTGCTGTTCCTCAACGGCAAGGTTAGTCAAAATGTCGCGCGTACCATCGGGGTAGCGAATCATAAACACCTCCGATTTTGAAGAAAATATCGGACTGCCTTTGCCTTTTTTGCTTGTCCTGAATGAAACGACATTCGCATCCATAGTGAGGTTATAGGCCGGAACTTCTCTACCGTCCTTGTAATACACAACGATGGCATCTTTCGGGATTTGCGTATGCTCTGAAGTGGTAAGTATTCGCTCGCCGTGACTGTTGAACACCACATTGCCGCGAGTCTTGAACTTCAGCATGAACACTTTAGTGTTCTCAACATATTCTTCAGTCGCTTTCTTGTTGTCCGACTCTTTAAAGAGCGTCTTGTCGTTGTTGGTCTGGATTATCTTGACGGACTTCACACGACCGTCACGGTAGATGATGGCATCCTGGGCGGAAGCATTTATTGCCATTGGCAGCAATAAGGCATATATTATTCCTCTCATCTATAAAAATTCTATATGTGAAGGGCAAAGTAAGCAGCAATAGCTCTTTTGCTACCTCCTTCATTTGTTTTTGTCAGCAAATACCAGTATTCTGCTCCCAATTCAAAAGACCACAGATTAACACGTGCTCCGATATTCCAAAATGGAGTGAAATATTTCACATTCTTCATGTCTTTCAATTTCGTTTTGTTCCATTTTTCTGAGGTACTGGTCCTATATTGAGAATTACCAGCAACAACACATGTAACTACAGGACCAGTATAGGCGTCAATGTTCACGTTTTTTGTAATCGGCATTCTGTACCCAATACTTAATGGCACCATTACATAGTGATATTGGCTCTTGTACTGTTGGTATCTTATACCGTCTTCATCTTGATTTCTGTCGGAATTGCAGCTACCTTGTGCCATATATCCCAATCCAAAGCCAGCAAAAATATTCGGATTGAATACATATTCACCCTCTAAAACAAAAGAAAGATTGTAGCTGCTTCTGTAATGTCCGCGTGAAGACTTTTCCATTTCTGTAGGGAATAGATAAGATGCCTTTACCCTTGCAAACTGAAGACCTAATGTGGTTTCGTTGTCATAGGATTTCTTTGTAGTAGAAGACTGCGGAACATAAGAAGTATTTTCATTAGACGAAATTCCACTTGTCGTAGTTTTCTCTGTTCTTGTTTCATTCTTAGGTGAGGTGCTTGCCGGTATATTTAGTTTCATGCCCACATAGATAATGCCATCTGCATTAGGGTTTGCCTTGTTGATGTCTGCAACACTTACTTTGTAATAATCGGCAATACTCTCGATTGTCTCGCCACGCTGAACAATGTGGGTAATGGTTTGGCTTTGTGCCATTGCTAACACACATACAGTGCAAAGAAGCACTGAAAAGAAAAATCTCTTAATCATAGTCTTTAGTTTTTTTATTAGAGTTGTATAATAAGGTAATTGCTCACACTCCAGAATAATGTTGGGTTAGTTATGACAAGCGTACAATTGCCGTCTCCGCTCTCCTCAAAATGGAAAGAGCGGTTGCTTGGCTGTGGTGTAAGAATCTTTGGATTGTTTGAATGCAATTGTATCTCCCGGAACTTGCGGATGTCTACTGCATTGAACTTGCTTTTGTCAACATTTTCATAGCTTACTTTCTTCTTTTGTAAGAAACCACCTTTCAACAAACCAGCAGCCGAAAGTTGCTTCTTAGTACCAATCTTCACATAGCACTCGTTGATAACCTCGTCTTGTTTTGACAAAGCCGTTGTCAGAACCTTTGTTTTCTGTTCTGCGTTGCTTGCCCTTGTACGCATATCAGACAAAGAAGCACGGAGTTGTGTAATGTCTTTCTTTGAGTTGTTCAGGTCGGCGCGTAATGATTGTATAACTTTGTCTTTTTCCGCCAACTGTTGGTTGAGGAACTCCACGACCTTTTGCAGACGCTCCACACCTTGTGATGATTTCTTGTGTGCCAAAGAGTCTTGAAGCATTTGTATCTTTTGCCTTTGACGAGCCAATATTTCTGCCATGCCCTTTAGATTGGCTGCTATCTGTTGGCGGTCGAGCATAACGCCGTCACGCCCCTTGTTAGTAAACAAAATGTGCTCTTGAATGGCTATGCTGTCAAGTCCTGTTGCAATGGTTGCAATCACGCCGTTTAGCTCATCGAGTTGTTGTGTCTTGGCTTTGTTTTCCTGCATGATGGAGTCTCGCTCTACCATATACTTGCTCATGTCAACCTTTTCGTTCTTGCATGAAAAGACCGACAACAGCACAAACAAAGCAAAAATGCTTTTGAAAAATTTCATTTCGTCAGGTTATAAAAAAAGGCGTAGAACCGTTCGTGGCTTGTCTGAAATCCCGGTTACCGCCAAGTGACCGCTTACAATGACAAGCACAGAACGGCTCACGCCATAGAGCGTGAACCTTCCGTCTGCTTGTTCTCATTGTAAGTTGAATATTGGCGGTATTCGGATTCAGAGAACAAGAGCTAAAAGCTCAATATCTAAAAGTCTTTGAACGGAAACGCTTAGTGAAAAATTTTGAGGCTTCCCTCAGTTTTTATTCTCCATTTTAGGACGGTCATTCCCTGAATGTCCAATCCTTAGCGTTTCATTCTTGTGTAATGTCTGTTTCTTACTTATCTACATTTAGTTTAACATTCCGTGAGCTATTGCAATCAAAAGATGGTTTATCATAAGTTTATGACGCACCATTTCATTGATTTTGGGTACAAAAATAACTAAAAACCTTGTCAATAACGAATTTTATATTATTTTTTAACGCATAATTTTGATTTATCCTATCATTATGGGCTGTTACGACCTGTAATCATTCCATTAACAACCGAAATTCGTCTATTTCAACAGGTTTCTGCCTCCAGTATCTTCAAGAATCTTCATCTGTTGGATGGCAATCTGATTTAGCTTGATAAGACGCTCAGATTGTGACATCCCATCATTGATAAATACTGCGTTAAGGTTCTCCATATTTGAGAGGCAAATAAGCTCGTTGATGCTTGCGTAATCACGAATATTGCCTTTCTTGTCGGGATTTTGCTCACGCCATTGTCTTGCCGTCATACCAAACATTGCCATGTTGAGGACATCGGCTTCATCGGCATACTTCATGGCAGCTTGCTCACGGGTCACCTCTGCAGGAATGAGATTCGCCTTGATGGCATCCGTGTGGATGCGATAGTTTATCTTAGAAAGTTCTCGCTTGGCAGACCATGCCAACTGTTTTTGCTCATCTGCTTTGAGGCGTTGGAATTCACGAACGAGATATAGCTTAAACTCTACAGAAACCCATGACGCAAATTCAAATGCAATATCAGATATAGCATAAGTTCCGCCATATCGTCCAGACACAGCCTTTATCCCAATAGCACGAGTTGATTCTACCCATTTTGTCGGCGACATCGTGAAAGCATTCAATCCTGCTTCCTTTCTAAACCCCTCGAATTCGATGGGGTTGAAATTTGGATTGTATAAACTTTCCCATATACCAAGGAATTCTATCGTGTTGCGATTCCGCATCCAATTTCCTATCACGCCATTAGGATCCTCACCATTTTTCTGTTTGGCGATGTCGGTTATGCAGATATAATCAATTCCATCCTTATTGATAGTCTTGATGGTTCGGTCTTTGACTATGATTTTTGCCATGACTTTACTTGTAATCAACGATTAAACATATATTGATTTTTTTATTCTTGGCTAAGATAATAAAATTACAGAGAAAAGCATAACAGAAATGCAAAAAAGTAGTTCTGTTATAGCGAAAAAACAGAAACCTGCCTGATTTCTCATAGAAAGTTGCCTAATTTCCATGAGAAAGTTGCCAACTTTCTAAAAATAGTCTGTTGAAAGTTTGGCGGAATGGATAACTTTCACTATATTTGTAGCACTACAATTTCACACATATTGGGAACGCAGGAAACAAAGCAAAGGAAAGGGATTCTTTGCGCCTGTAATGGTTGAGCAAAAGGAAGTTTTTGTTTAACAATCTAAATATGTGTCTTATGAACTATTTACTCACGAACCATCGTTTGAACCGATGCAAGCCAGTTCAAGTAAAGTCCGCTGATTTTAGCAAGCTGACAATAAAAACAATCCAAGTAAAGTTTCTTGATGACAGCAAGACATCAAGAAAGTTCCCTTTTATAAATCCACGCTATGGACTGCCCACAAACGCAGAAGTCCGCATTGTGACCAAGGCAGAAATAACGAAGTTGCGCAAAAATGGTTATGTGGTTAAAGTTTTGCAAAGGTTGCCAAACCTTTATCCAAGCAAACTTTTTGATGCCTTTGCTCCAACGGTTAAGCCGATTGGTACACATGGCATTGAAACCACAACATTTGGTGTTCCCAATGATATTGCCGGCTTTGGCGGTCCTTCAGTGTGCTGCACAGGTAGCGACAAGTCCAAAGGAAACGGCAGCTTGCGCCCGACAACAGGCAATGGCATACATGCGAGAGCATCGGGCATAGCCATTCCCCAAAGCAGAACACAGCAACTGCTGGAGAGATATATAGTTTTGGTAGAATTGCAAGAAGAAATAGCAAAGAAACAGGCAGAAATTGCAAGAGAGATGAATGAAATACGCGCTGAACTCGTTGACATTTTGCCTAAAAGCAATGAGAATACTCATGTTTATAATATCTTTCGCCCTTATGTAGACGAAAATAAGCTTTCGATGTGTTTCTGTGAAATCTTCCAAAAGTTCTTTGGCGCATTGCCGACAGAAAGACTTGAGGGAGACTACAATAAGCCTATCGACCTTATCGCCTATTTCTTTATTCTTGTGGAATGGGAGAAATTGGGCATTTTCGTTTTTGGAGATAAATGCAAGAAACCGTTTTTTGAGTATGTTAAAGAAAAGAATGTTACGGACGGTATCGGAAAGACCGAGCGCACATTCCAAAACCGACTCACATGCACTATGGGTGATTTTCGCAAGAAACTTGCAGAGGAACCTCTTTCAAGCAAGTTCAAAAACGAGTGCTGGAAGAATGATTTCTTCATTAAGGATTTTCTAAAGGTGCTTAGAATTTTCCACGGAACAAAATATTATAAGGAACTGGAGCTGCGCAAACATGCTTGACAGAATCCTTTTTGTAACAGCATATTGAGGTGGGCTGCATTGACTGTGCGGTTCACCTTTGTTTTTCCACGCCATTTTCCACTTTTTCCATACGTTTTGCAGACGGTCTTTAGCGTTGTACTTTTGCATCAGACATCCGGCAAAACGGTTGTCCGCTTGCAAGCAAAGCTGTCTATGGCAGCAAAGAGAATCGTAAACATGTACAACATCTAAAAATCAAGCGTTATGGCAAAGTTAATCACAAAGAAGTACAAGAACAACAACAAGAGTTCTGCTGCATACGGCAGATGGTATGGACGCTTCGTCTACACGGAAACACTCTCCACTGAGGAGTTCGCACAGCACATCAGCAACCACGGCTCGCCTTTCGACCGCGCAACTATCCTTGGCGTGTTGATGGCAGCCTGTGATTGCCTCGTAGAGTTGGTGAAGGATTCCAAGCGTGTACGTTTCGGAGACCTCGGCACATTCTACCTTAGCCCAGAGACCTACGGCAGTCCTACGGAAAAGGAGTTCACGGCAGACAACGTGATGAAGGTACACCTCCGTTTCTGGCCGAACCAAAAGCGTTCGTATGCGTTGGATTCTGTTTCCATGCGCAAGGTGTCATCGTTCGTTGACATCAACCAACTGAACGACAAACCTGTTGACACAGACAGCAAGGACTGATTGAAACACATTGACTGACATTTTCGGTAGCCACCTTATTATATATTGTGGCTACTGTAATTAAAAGCAACATTTATGGCAATCAAGAAATACAGTATTTTTATTTGGGAGCAAGAAACTTCTTAGTCAGCCATTTTCTCACAGGCTCATCATACAGTTTCAGACACAGGCAAGCCAAAATGACACTCAAAACAAAAA
>ERZ773260.2994-NODE-2994-length-17170-cov-3.870698_pt1 | contig 17170 bp, 10 predicted proteins | sample MGYA00511387_ERZ773260 | MGnify/ENA primary metagenome ERZ773260 (study PRJEB29015, sample SAMEA2737745) | human gut metagenome | biome: human gut; feature: human-associated habitat; material: faeces | place: China | collected 2012 ... | reverse complement strand
CTCACGGCGGGCGGCCTCCAGCCAGCTGCGGAGCAACACGTTTCGCCAGTCGGTTTTCTGCGCCCAGTCGATGAGGGCTTCGGGCGACAGGCCGGTATGCGCCTCCCACCACGCCAGCGGTACGCAGCGCCCTATCTGATAGAGCCACCAGGCGCGCGGGCCGAATTCCTCGTACTGCGGCTTTTTTTCTTCCAGCAAGTCCTTTTTCCACTCGGGATCGAAGGATTCCGGGGGCTCGACGGCCGGGAGCGGCGCGGAGAAGGCTGAGGCGATACGCCCGATGAGCCCTCCCCTGGCCTCCGGGACGACGATGCAGGCGGCAAGGCGTTCGCCCATGCGCCGGACATAGCCGCTTTCCGGCAGGCGGACGAGCAGGGAGGCGGCGGCTTGACGCACTTCCTTGCTGCGATCCTTTTCCAGCAGGGTTTCGAGAAAGGCTTCGTCCGCCGTGCTCAGGCCTTCGCCGAGGCATCCGGTAAAGGCGGCGCGTTCGCGGGCATCGAAGGACGCTGAGGCCGTTTCAAAGCGTTCACGGGCCTTGGCGGGATCCTGCGCGCGGAGGGACTTGAGATAGGCTTCGCGCTGCATGAGCGTGCCGTTGTCCCATACTTCGGGATCAAGCTCGTTTTCGGCATTGGTGGCGAAGAGGTTCCATGCGGCGTTCCGTCCGCCGAGCCAGCGGCCGCGTTCCCCGGCGATCAGGGCGATGGGCCCGCGCAGGGACGGCGTGCGGCGCCCAAGCTCCAGCGCCTGCGGGAGCAGCGCCGGAGGGAGCACTTTCCCCGCGCCGAGCATGAGCCTGAAGGCTTCAAGGCGCATACGGTCGGAGCCGCTGGAAAGGACTTGGCGCAATACGTCGATGACGGCGGCCTTGTCGACGGACGCGCGGGGTTCCGGCGGGCAGGGCTCGGGGAGGGCGGAGTCGGCGCGGGGCGGCTGGTACCCCGCCAGCCCGCAGACGGCCTGCACCCCGGCGGCACGGAGCAGCCTGAGCGCTTCGGCGTTTTCGGAGCCGTCCCGCGTGGCGGCGATGGCTTGCGTGAGCCGTCCGGGTTCGCTGTCGTCGGCGGGAAGTTCGGGCGGGCGCTTATCCGTGCCGAGCAGCGCCTGCATGGTCAGGAAGGGCATGTTCATGGGCGGGCTCCTTCTCGCCACAGCGGGGAACCGGACGTTCCGGGCTCCCACGCGCTTAGGGGCTGAAACCGGGCTCCGTCCCATTCGCCCCAGACGCTCAGGGGGCGTCCGCCGCCTTGCGTGAGCAATTCCCAGCCGTCGTTGTCGGTTATGGAGAGAGGGAGGCGGTCGCCTGCATCCGTCTGCAGGAACCACGAATCATCGGAGCGGCAAGGGACGCCGTCGCTGACCATGAGGGGCAGGGGCCATTGCCACGGCTGTGCGGCGATGGCTTTGGCCATGCCTTCCAGCGCTTCGCGGAGGGAAACCGTAGGGATGGGAGCCGTTTTGGCCCGGACGGGATCGCCCGTGGCGATGGCCCGCAGGGGAACCGCGCCCGGATAGAAGGCCAGCGTCATATCCGTAAGGCTGCCGACGACGAAGCTTTGCTCGAAGTGCTTGCCGCCGTGCGAGAAATCCAGCAGCAGGGCCGTGCGCCCGCTGTTTTGCCCGCGCAGCCAGACGCGCCGCCGCCAGAGCCTGTTTTCTTCGGCATAGCCCACGCCGAGCACCAACCAGAGATCGCTCAGGCGTTCCCCGGTGGCGAGCACTTCGTCCTTATCCGGGGACAGGCCGAGGGCGGCACGGACATCCGCCTGTTCCTCCGGGGACAGTGCGTCAAGGTGGCGGAAGGCGTCGATGAGGAGCTGCAGCTGCCCAAACTGGGCCAGCACCACGCCGGGCCAGTCCTCCCCGGAGGACGTGACGCCTTGCAGGTTCCGCAACCGCGCGGCGATGCCGGGAAGCTGCGCGTCGACCATGCGCGCGGCGGCTTCCTCCTGCCAGGCGGGAGTCCCGGAGAGCTGCCCGAGGCCGTGGCGTATGAGGTCGCACATCCAGCGCTCCAGATCGTCCAGGCCGGCAGCCATGCGTTTGAGGCGGGACGCCTCGCGCTTGGCTGCGGCGGCGGGATCGGCGGGCTGGCCCTTGTTTTCCTGCTTTTGCTCCTGACGCGCGGCGCGTTTTTCGCGTGCGTCAAGCCATTCCTTTACCCAATCGGGCGCTTCGCCCTGCGTAAAGGCGGCCTCTTGCTGGACGCGGAGCAGGAGCAGGGCCAGGGAATGCTTGCAGGGAAATTTCCGGCTCGGGCAGGTGCACTTGAAGACCGGCCCGGACAGGTCGGCTTCGACTTGGTAGGGTTTGGAGCCGCTGCCTTTGCATTCGCCCCATACGGCGTTTTCGTTGAAGCCGAGCGTCGGCCACTGGCCGGGTTTGAGCAGAGCTTGCGCCGCCTTGACGGAGGAGGCGTCCGGGGCGAGGGCCAGTACAGATTCGGAGGTGAGTTCCATCGTCTGTCCTGTTGTCGGCGGCCATGCGGCCGCTTCTTAAAGGATCGAAAGAAGGGGGGACGGCGGGACGGGGCCGGCGGAACCCCTTTGCCCTTACGCGGCAGGCCCTGTTCCGGGGCAAGGCCGGCAAGTCAGGCGTTCCTGCGGGAACACCCCACGGTGTTAGAAGCGTTCTGCCATAATGAAGGCTTTCCGGCAACCCGTAACCCTTTCTTTTCAGGGCGCTGTCCGCAAAAAGAGCCCTTTCCTCAAGAGGATGGGAAAAAGGCTCTTTTGTTGGGAAGGCCGCCGTTTGGAAGAGGGAACAACACCGTCGTTCCAACGGGGCGTTTCCCTTTACGGGGAAAGCGGGACGGTTCAGTTCCGCCGCAGGAACCGCGCCAGCACAGCGGTCATGAGCCCGAACACGGCAATGAGGGCAAAGGAATGGCGGAGGCTCGACGCGTGGGCGATGAAACCGATGACCGGCGGGCAGAGCAGGAAGCCGAGGAACCCGATGGTTGAAACCACGGCCAGCGCCACGCTCGGATGCATGATCTGGGATTTCCCGGCCATGCTGTAGCAGACCGGCACCACCGAAGCCGTGCCGAAGCCCACCAGCGCGAGGCCGAACGTCGCCGTGGCCACATGGGGCAGGAGAACGGAGATTAGCAGCCCGGCGGCGATGAGCGCGCCGCTGGCTTGCAGGATACGGATGACCCCGAACCGGGTTACAAGCCCGTCCGCCATGAACCTGCCGCAGACCATCGTGCACATGTATGCGATATAGCCGAGGCGGATCAGTTCCGGCGACGGCTTGATGATCGCTTCGTAGTATACGGCGCTCCAGTCGTACATGGTCCCTTCGCTCGCCATGCAGCCGAAAGCGATCAGCCCGAGCAGGACGACATAGGGATCGATTTTCCCCTTGGGGCGTTTGTGTCCGGGCGCCGTGTCGCGTGACCTGTCGCGCGGCAGGGTTAACCGGAACATGATCGCCACGATGCCCATGCAGACGGCGAAGATGAAACTGAAGTGCACGCGGGTACTGACGGAGAACGCCGCGAACAGCGCGCCGACGATCCCTCCGACGAACCCGGCGAGGCTCCACAGGCCGTGGAAGGCGGCCATGATGCTGCGGCGGTAGAGGCGTTCGACGCCGACGGCCTGTGTGTTCACCGAGATGTTGTGCAGGTTGGCCGCGACGCCGAAGAATACCAGCATGGCGAAAAGCTGCCACGTTTCGCTGATGAAGCCGAGGGCCATGAGGGTCCCCGAATAGAGCAGGGCCGCGAGGAGCAGCATCCTATGGCTTCCGAAGCGGCTGACCAGATAGCCGGACAGGGCCATCGCCGACATCTGCCCCACGGGGATGGCGAACAGGACGCCGCCGAGCTGCGCCTCGTTGAGATCGAGGGCCTGCTTGATGTCGGGGATACGGCTGGCCCAGCTGGCGAAGACCAGCCCTTGCAGGAAAAAGAAGCTTGCCACGGCGAGCCGGTAAAAACTCTTGGGGGACTGAAATAATGGAATGAATGGCATGGGCGTTTCCTTTTGAGGGGGGACTTCCTACCCCAAAGGGGGGCGCTCGTCCAGTTTCCTTTTGGTGACGCAAAGGGGCAAAGCCCCGAGGAGGTATCCGGGGTTGGGCAAGAGCCCCGGCGGATACCTGAAGCATGGGGCTGTACAAGGCGGCGCTCCAAAACGGCCGGGAATATGGAGGGAATGGATCAGGAGTGTATTGTGAAAGCGGGAAGGGAGAAGAAGGCGTTACGCAAGGAGGCAACGCCGGAGTGATGCACGATATGCGCCCGCAGAGAGAAAGCGGCGTCTTCCTCTCGATCGGAGATTTCTCATGAGCAACAAAAGATGTCTCAAAGAAAGGACTATCGGGTTTCCCTTCTTTTCTATATGATGCCGCAAGACGGCACATGAAAAACGGGAGAAAGCCTTCCAGGCTGGCCTTGATAGGCTCTGTTTCCGCTTGCGGCGTTTCGTCTGATTGCGGGAGAAGCCCCGGGATGCCGCATGAATATCACGCAGGGGCACGCTCTGACGGTGTGTTTTTCAAGTCCAGTTTGTCATTCTAGAGAGAACGCACATGATCCAGACCGACCCTATTGCCTTTTCCCCTTCAATTCCTCTCGATTCCACTGAAAAACTTTGGGAATGGCATATCCCTTCGGATCGGCTTTTCTTCAGCAAGGGAACCAGGTTGGCCTTTGGCTTGTCCGATGGGGAAAGCCCCGCCACAATGGCGGCGTTTTTTGAACATATCCCGGAAGGTTGCCTGCAGTCGCTTTGCGAGCTGCGTGAAGGCGTTATCGGCGGGGACAGGGGCTTTCTGGAGACGGCGTATCCGGTCGAAAATTTTTTTGTCCGAGAACGGCTGTTTGTATTGGAAAGGGACGCCGAAGGCCGGGCGATCCGCATCGCAGGGCAATTTGAGATCGCTCCCGGCACGATGGCCTATCTGCCTCCGGTGAGCACCGTGTCCAAAGGGCAGGCGCAGATCTGTTTCTGGAACTGTTCCCTGGAAAAGAGGACGCTGTGGGTCGACGCCAACGGCTCCCGCCTGCTCGGGTATGCCGAGGCCATACCGCGTGTGTTCAACCTTGATGAATGGAAAGAGCGTCTCCACCCCGAAGAAGGCACCGATTGCCGCTATCAGCTCATCATCGAACAGCCGTTGTTCGGAGACGAGCTTACGGATGATCTGCGGGTCCGCAAGGAAGACGGCTCGTATGTCAAAATATGGGTGCGGGGCTCCATCCTGAGCCGGGATGCGGATGGTCGCGCCGTCAGCATGTCGGGCACCTGGCAGCCTTTTGGGCTTGTTGAGGAACGCCACGAACAACGGACGCCGGAAAACGGCAGCCTGCTTTCCGCGCTCAATGCAGCCGGGGACGGCCTGTGGGACTGGAACCCCATTACGGACGAAGTGTATTACAGCCCGCGCTGGCTTTCCATGCTCGGGTACACGGCGGAACAGTTCCCCGGACGCCTCGAAACGTGGAAAGAGAAGATCCATCCGGACGATCTCAAAAAAATCGTGGAACCGCAGCGTAAGCTGGCGGATTCCCCGAAATACGGCGACACGTTCGAGTGCACGTACCGCTTGAAGCGCCTGGACGGGAGCTATGCCTGGATCCTCGGGCGGGGTTACGTGACGCACCGCGACGCAAAGGGGCGGGCCACCCGCATCGTCGGCTTGCACACCAACATCACGGCTTCCCAGGCGGACAGGGATTATTTCGAAAAGCTCGCCCAGAACGATGCGCTGACGGGCCTGCACAGCCGGACCTACTTTGATATCAAGCTGGCGAACATCGAGAACAAAGGGATCCGCCCGTTGTGCGTGATCTCCTGTGACGTCAACGGATTGAAGCTGGCGAACGATTACATGGGGCATCTTGTCGGAGACAAGTTGCTCCAGACCGTGGCGGCCTTGTGCAAGGAAAGCGTGCGCACATCGGATTGCGTGGCCCGGATGGGCGGGGACGAGATCGTTATCCTGCTGCCCACATGCCCACGTGAGGCTGGCGAGGAGATCCTTGCCAAGCTGCGGCGGAACTTTGATCGGCACAACGCCTGTTCCGATCAGATGCCAGCACTGGTTTCTTTTGGGCTGGCTTGTGCCGAATCCGCCGATATCCCAGCCTCCGCGATCCTCGTGGAAGCCGATCGGGAAATGCTCAAGGAAAAACGTTCCCACCGGAAAGCGGCCCATGAGCGGATCAAACAGTGGATCGAGCAAAACATGGACGTCGTCGTCTCGATTGAAGACGACAGGTATTAGGCCTTCCCCATTTTGAAAGGCCTTGACGCCGAACGCATATTCAGTGCGCCGCAACACAGCGCGGATTCGGCAAAAATGGTATTTCCGGCAAGATGGCCCTTTGAAAGGCGCAACACTTCAAAGGCAATCTGCCCCAAGACGGAGGCATCCTTTTGGATGCCTTTTTTATGTCCGATGGGGCGACCTTTTCTTGGTTCGCCTTTTTCATGAACGGCACTCACGGCGAGATGACGCGCTTTTCCGGTAACGCCATTCCCATGCGGGGAGGAAATGCCCCGGCCAAATGGAAGGGACCGGGGAGGCTGCGCCGTTTTTTCTTTTCTGCACTGATCTCTTTTTAAAGAACGAGTCGCGTAACATAACGGATATTTCGTTTTTTATGATGGTTTTTGTTCTTTATGACGCGTTGTCTTTCATATTTTCTTCTTGTTTCTCTGTTTTGAATGTGTTTATACAGGTATATGTAGTTTCATTTCGCTGTAAAAACATCTTGAATAGGTTTATGATACGTGTCACATTAAATGAAGCCTATAAAATATTATATTAAATATTTTAGTGTAAAACGTTAAGGCTCATGTGCCATCGAAATGTATGCTGGAAAGGCTCTCCATTCTGCTGGGATGGTTTCCTGATATTGTATTACGGCATTTCCGTATCGGGATTCGCTAGAAAAGATTGCAGAAATACCTCTTGAGCCGATAACCCAGTTTTCTATTATCATTTTTGATCCGTTATACGATCTATAATGATCCTGAAGGTAGAGAAATATGGAATGGAACTGGATACTCGAAGAATATGACGATATGGTTTATGTCAGCGATCTGAACAATTATGAATTGCTGTATGTGAACCGAGCAGGTCTTGATATGTTCCATCTTTCTCGGGAAGAACTCTTTTCTGGAAAAAAGTACCTTTGCTATGAGATATTCCACGGAAGAAATACGCCTTGTCCTTTTTGTACCAACAAATACCTGAAAGATTCTGGATTTCATGAGTGGGAACATTATAACGAGCAGCTGGGGAAAACGTATCTCCTGAAAGATCGGAAGGTACTGTGGGACGGGCGGGAATCCAGAATCGAGTTCGTTTTTGATGTCTCCAAGTACAAGAACAAACTGGACAAGCAGGGAAAACAGCAGGCGGCGATGCTGCGGAGCCTTCCGGGAGGCATCGCCCGGCTCGACGCGCGCGATGAACGCACAATCCTGTGGTATGGTTCGGAATTCCTGTCGATCATCGGCTACACGGAAGAGCAGTTTAAAGAAGAGCTGCAGAGCCAGTGCCTGTATGTTCATCCGGAGGATATGGAGCAGGCCGAGGCGGCGATGCACGAGGCGAAGGAAACGGGGCGGAGCAGCATCATGCAGGGCCGGATCGTGACCCGGTCTGGAAAAATCCGTCACTTGACCATTACGTTCAGCTATATGGACGGGAAGGACAGCGAGGATGGGATACCGTCCTACTACAGCCTGGGCATTGACGTGACGGAAACGGTCGAGCGGCAGCGGCTCCAGCAACAGGCGCTGGAAGACGCCTGTCGGGTGGCGAAGCACGCCAACCAGGGAAAGACGGAGTTTCTTTCCCGGATGTCCCATGACATCCGGACCCCCATGAACGCCATTGTGGGGATGACGGCGATTGCGGGCGCCCATATTGAGGATACCCAGAAAGTGAGGGACTGCCTCAAGAAGATCAATACGTCCAGCAAACATCTGCTCAATCTGATCAACGAAGTTTTGGATACGTCCAAAATCGAGAGCGGACGCTTGGATGTGCGGGCGAACGATTTCAGCCTTTCCAATCTGGTGCAGAACGTGTTCGACGTGTGCAGGCCGATGATCATTGAAAAGGGGCATCACCTGACCATGAACATCAGCAAGGTGAGGCACGAGGGCCTGTATGGGGATGAGAGCCGCCTCCAGCAGGTTTTGGTGAACATCTTGTCGAACGCCGTGAAGTATACCCCGGCGGGCGGGCGTCTGCATTTCAGCATTGAGGAAAAGCCAACCCATGCCGAAGGGGCCAGTGTCTTCTACTTTACGTTTGAAGACGACGGGATCGGCATGTCCGAGGAGTTCGTCGGGCGCATCTTCGAACCGTTTTCCCGGGCCGAGGATTCCCGGATCAGCAAAATCCAGGGAACGGGCCTTGGCATGGCGATCAGCCAGAACATCATCCATATGATGAACGGCGAGATCACCGTGGACAGCACGCTGGGAAAAGGGAGCCGGTTTACGGTGAGCGTTGCGCTGAAATTCCGGGATGCCGAAGACGGTGAACCCCCTGTTTTGACAGATCTTCCCGTGCTTGTGGTGGATGACGAACGGGATGTCTGCGAATACGCGAGCCTGTTGCTCAAGGAAGTGGGGATGCGGGCTTTTGGGGTCTTGAGCGGGCAAGAAGCCGTCGCCGAGATTGTGCGCGCCCATGAGGAAAGGGACGACTACTTCGCGGTCATCCTGGACTGGAAAATGCCGGATATGGACGGGCTCGATACGGCCCGGGAAATCCGCCGCAGGGTCGGGCCGGATCTCCCCATCATCATGCTGTCGGGCTATGACTGTTCGGATGTGGGGGCGGATTTCCTCGCCGCGGGCGTGGACGTCTTCATCATGAAGCCGCTTTTCAAATCCAACATGGTGCACCTGTTGCGAAATTTTGCGGAGGATCGGGGATGTGGACATGCCTCGGTTGTGCCCAGGCCCGAAGGTCAACGCTTGGACGGATTGCATGTCTTGCTTGTGGAAGACAATGAAATCAATCAAGAAATAGCTAAAGAACTCCTCCTGATGGAAGGGGCGTCCGTTGACGTCGCCGACAACGGGGAACAAGCGCTCAACATCTTTGCCCGGTCGGAGGAAGGGTATTATCAGCTTGTCCTGATGGATATCCAGATGCCCGTCATGGACGGATACACGGCGACTGCCGCGCTCCGTTCCTTGCGCAGGGATGATGCGAAGACTGCCATCATTCTGGCGATGACCGCCAACGTGTTCTCGGACGACGTCATCAAGGCCGAGGCATCGGGAATGAACGGGCATATTTCGAAGCCGTTCGACCCGGACAAGCTGTACGCCATGATCGCGGCGTCCTGCTATAAGAAAAGGGGATGACGGCCCGGCGGGTTGAATGCCTTCTTGTGCGAAGGGTGATGGGGTTTCCTTCCGCAAGGAAAAATGAGGTGTGGGGAAAAGGGAACTGAGAAGGGACAAAAGGCTGGCTGTCCCTTTTATATTGATGCAGCGCTGTCCCTATGAGGGGAGCGGATCCTCCTGTCGGAGTGGGTGGGCAAATGAAGCTTTCGCCGCATGATTCCTCGCTGGATGCTCTCAAGTTCGTTGTGGATATGGCCGATGTCCCGATGGTGATCACGGACGAGGACGGGCGTTTCGTGTTTGCGAACGGGCACACGCTGGATATTGTAGGGAAAGCCGAAGATGCCTGCATAGGTAAACCACTCGCGTCCCTCCTATCCGTTTCCCGGCGCCCACGGTTCAACAGGAGCGGCAAGGCCCCTGTGCTGTTCACGCGGGAAGGGCGTTTTTATGAAGTCGATGGGATCAGCCGGTTTCATACCAAATCGGGTATGCTCGAGTTGTCCCGGATTCATGACGTGACGTCCACGTACCGGGACAAGGAAATGCTCGAATTCCTGAAAAGCAACGCGCCCATAGGTATTTTCCAGTTCGTCATGGACGAGCACTTCTCGTTCTTTTACGTTTCGGAAGGGTTTTGCGCGATGCACGGGTATACGCAGGACCAGATGAAAACGGCTCCGGATATCAGGGGGAGCGAGCTTATTCACCCCGACCACCTCCAACGCTTTAACGACTTGATCAGGACGGCCTATGAAGACGGAAAATCCTCCGTCGGCTTCGAGATGAAAGTCATCAGGCGGGACGGCAAGGTCCGCTGGCTCCTCACGCAGTGTTCGTTTGTCAAAACGGTGGACGGGACCATCGTGTACGGCTACGTCTCGGACTGCACCGACCTGAAAAACATGGAGGAAAAGACCAAAACCGTCCAGGATGTTTGCAGGTTCACGGTCAACCACGACTATGAATGGATCTTGTTGGTCGACATCCCGGCGGACAGGTACGAGTACTTTTTTTCGGGTCGGAACAGCATGATCGGAAGCGGGATGCAGGGCGTTTTCAGCGAGCTGGTGCGGCTCCGGAGCGAAACGGTCGTCCATCCTGATGATGTGGAGGCTTACCGGGCCTTTTTCAAACCGGAACGCCTTGCCTGGGAAAACGGCACGCCGGGGCTGTCCCATGAGCTCAAGTATCGTGTGCTCATGGGCAACGGGCAAGCCCGGTGGCATTGCTTACGGGCGTATCTTTTTGACCCCGTAAGGCAGATGCTCCTCTTTTGCGCCAAAGACGTTGAGGAAGAGGAGCGCCAGAAGGCTACGTTGCGTATGGCGCTCGTTGCCGCCGAACAGGCTAACCATGCCAAAAGCGAGTTCCTTTCCCGGATGTCGCACGACATCAGAACGCCGATGAACGCGATCATCGGCATGGCGGCCATTGCGGGCATGAACGTGGGCAACCCCGAACGGCTCAGCGAGTGCCTGAACAATATCGCCTTGTCGTCCCGTTTCCTGCTGTCGCTCATCAATGACGTCTTGGACGTCGCCAAGATCGAAAGCGGCAAGATGAGCCTGGCTTCCGAACCGTTTGATTTTGGTGAACTCGTCAGCTCCGTCAGCTCGTTCACATACGGCAGCGCGGTAGCGAAGGGCATAATATTCAACCTGTTTGCCTCTCCGCTCCTTGAGAAGATCTATGTCGGCGATCCCCTGCGCATCAAGCAAGTCTTGATGAACTTGCTGTCCAACGCCCTGAAGTTTGCGCCCGAAAAGGGCAGGATCGAATTCAACATCACGCCAGTCCAAAAAGTCGGGCATCGGGAACTCGTACGGTTCGTCATTTCCGATAATGGGATCGGCATGAGCAAGAGCTTTCAGGAAAGGATGTTCCAGCCGTTCGAGCAGGAGATGACGGATCAGCGGGGCCTTTCGGGATCAGGGCTTGGCTTGGCTATTGTCAGGAGCTTCGTCCAGCTGATGGACGGGACCATTCGTGTGGAGAGCGAGCAAGGAAAGGGGGCGTCTTTTTCCGTGGACATACCGCTCGGGCTGTTCGAGGGGGCGCTGTACGGATGGGATAAGGACGCCTTGGAACAATCCGAGAGCGTGCGAGTGCTGGTCATAGGCGATGACAGGGCTGCCTGTGAGCATACGGCGGTACTGCTGCGCCGTATGGCGGTTGAAGCGTCCTTCGTGCTTTCCGGCGAAGAAGGCGTCGTCTGTGTGCGGCAAGCCAGGGAGAGGCGGCGGGATTACGGCATGATCCTGATCGATTGGGAAACGCCGGGCATGGACGATATGGAAACGGTCCGGCATATCAGGGAAATCGTTGGAAAGGCCACGACCCCCATCACCATGTCGGCCTGTGATTGGAGGGAGATGGAAGCCCCTGCCCGTACCGCTGGCGTGGATTATTTTATCAACAAGCCCGTATTGCGGGAGCATCTGCGTGATATGCTCTTGGTGGTGACCCATCATAGGCACGCCTTTGATGTTCCGGCCATGCCGGAGGAAGTCCGTTTTAACCATGAAAAGATCCTGATTGCCGAAGATAACGATCTGAATGCCGAGATCCTCAAAACGCTTCTGGAGTCAAGGAATCTCTCCGTCGTCTGGGCCGAGAACGGCAAGGTTGCGGTGGGGCTCTTTGCGGAATCCGAACCGGGGGAATACGCCGCTATCCTGATGGATGTCCGTATGCCGGTTATGGACGGCCTTGAAGCCACACGGCACATACGCGGCATGACAAGGGAAGACGCGCGGCGTATTCCGATTTTCGCACTGTCCGCGAACGCCTTTGCGGACGACATCCAGCGATCCCTGCAGTGCGGCATGAACACGCATTTTAACAAGCCTGTGGATATGGATTCCATTTGTGCGGCACTGCACTACTGGCTGGAACATGATAAAGGAAACCGACCGTGATGTGGCGGTATTGCTCCGTCAATGCCTGCGGCATCCGGAATGGGATTGAAAAAAGAGTTGTGCAATGAGGCCGCAACTCTTTTTTATTTATGGAGATAGAGAACAGCGGAAGAGGAGGAGCTAGGGGCAGGACTCATTCAGAGCCCGTGCTTCGTCACGCCTTTTTCTGGCTTCGGCAAGGCTGACTTCTGGGTACTTGCCAAGGGCAAGCGGTTTCTGTTTGCCGTCGAAACGGTAGAAGAGCCGCCAGAGCTTTCCCCCGGCAGGTGAGACATGGATGTACAGCCCGTCACAGTCCGAGAGCTTTTGAACCTTGCCGGAGGGCTTCAACGCTCTGAGCTTGGTATCCGTTTTTGCGGCTTTTGCTGGTATGGAAAGATGCCAGCGAGAATACCAGCAAAAAGGGCGGATGTACACGACTCCAGCGAACGCCTATGAACATGCAAACAGCATAAAAGTAAAGCCCGCCAAGGCGTTGTGAACCTTAACGGGCTTTACCGAACTTCGATATGGTGCCGAGGGCGGGACTCGAACCCGCACAGGAATTCCCACTACCACCTCAAGATAGCGTGTCTACCAATTCCACCACCTCGGCGCGAAAAGAGGTATATGCAAAACAGAGGCGGCTGGCAAGCTTTTTTTTGCGATTCAGTGAAATTTTTTCGCCTGTCCGCATGGGGTCCCGGCCTTTTTCCCTGTGCGGGCGTTACGGATGGCTCGAGTGGGGAGGATCCGCATTCCTTGCTATGGAAGGGGAGGAGAAATCTGTTTGTTTCGGCTGCTGAGGGTTCTTTTCTGGGGGCCGCGGAACCCAGCGCTTTGGGGAAGCCGCTTTGATCCGCACGCTAGAGGAGGGTGGGCAGCGGCGGAAAGACGCGTTTTTCCTTCAATCTGTCGAAAAGGGTTGCCTTGCCGGGCTGTTGCATGTCAATGCAGGGGGAATCGGCTGAACAAGGATGGTGGGCATGAACGTCTCGTTTGAATACTACAAGGTCTTTTATCACGTGGCGAGGCTCGGGAGCATTACCCTTGCGGCCAAGGCGTTGTTCCTTTCGCAACCGGCGGTGAGCAAGTGCATACGGCAGCTTGAAAAGGTACTCGGCTGTGCGTTGTTTTATCGGATGCACAAAGGAATGCGGCTCACGCCTGAAGGGGAAGTGCTCTACCAGCACGTTGCGCAGGCCTGCGAGCAGATTGCCATCGGGGAAAAGAAGATTCAGGCCATGCTGCATCTGGACTGGGGGAGCATCCATATTGGTTCCTCCGATATGATCATGCATGCCTTCCTGCTCCCGTATCTGGAGCGGTTCCATAAGGATTATCCCAAGGTCCGCATCAGCACCATCACGGCATCGACGCCTGAAACGATTGCCTCGCTGCGGGCCCGCCGGATCGATCTGGGCGTCGTGTTTTCGCCAGTGGAAGAAAACGAGGATCTGGACATAATCCCCGTTTGCAGGGTTCAGGATACGTTTATCGCGGGTAACACATTTCGCCATCTGGAAGGCTCCGTGCTCTCGCCGGATGAGGTTGCCAAGCTCCCTATCGTGTGCCCGGAAAAGGGGACCAGCACCCGGGCGTATCTGGATGCGTTTTTCCAGTCGCACGGCGTTGTGCTTGACCCGGAATGCGAACTGGCGACGACGGTGCTGATCGTACCTTTTGCGGAGCGAGGGTTGGGGGTGGGCATAACCGTGCGGCGATTTGCGGAGGAGAGCCTCAGGGCGGGAAGCGTCTTCGAGCTCCAGACAACGCATAAGATACCGGAGCGGGCCATTGCTGTGGTGACCAGAAAGCGAAGCCAGATTTCACACGCGGGCCATGCCTTCATACGCTGCCTGACCGGAAAAGAAACTGAAGAGGCCGGAGGTGAGCAACCGCTGGAAAAGTGCAGTCCAGGCTGATCGAATCATTAACTTAATGGCATGTTTCTCATGAGTATATTTCATTTTACGCATGAATGGGCGTAGCGTACGAACGGGAGGCAGGAGGCGCCCACGTTGCGGAGGCGTACGGCCAGAATGTCCGTCGCGCGAGGGGACGCCGGTTTTGCAGTAAGGGGATATGCCATTATGAAAAGAGGTTACCTGTTTATTACACTGGCAACGCTGTTTTTCAGCACGATGGAAATCGCGCTCAAGGAAGTTGCCGGACTGTTTAATCCTGTCCAGTTGAACCTCACACGGTTTCTCATCGGCGGCCTTGTCCTTATCCCGTTCGCCAGGCGGATGCTCAGGAAGCGCGGTGTCCGGATCGACGGCTTGAGCCTCGTTAAACTGGCCGGGCTCGGCTTTCTGGGGATTGTGGTCAGCATGACCTTGTATCAGCTCGCCGTGGAGAACACGAACGCCTCGGTCGTCGCCGTCCTGTTCAGTTGCAATCCCGTGTTCGTGCTCGTTTTCGCCGGGCTCATCCTGCGCACGCAGATCCTGCGCCAGCACGTCATGGCGCTGGTGCTGGAATGCCTCGGCATCCTTATCCTGATCAATCCTCTGGATACGTCCATCAGCACGGCGGGCATCACGTTCACCCTGCTGTCCACGGCGGTGTTCGCCCTGTATGCCGTGCTCGGGACCAAAATGTGCGCCAAGTATTCCGGCGTGGTCGTGACATGCGGGAGCTTCCTGTTCGCCAGCCTTGAAATGGCGGCCATCGTCGCGGTCAGCCGCCTCTCGGCGGTCGCCGGGGTTCTCGCGGACATCGGGCTCGGCCTTTTCGCGGATATCCCCCTGCTTTCCGGGTATACCCCGTTCAGCGCGCTGATGATGCTGTACATCTGCGTCGGCGTGACCGGGGCGGGCTTTGCCTGCTACTTTATGGCGATGGAGGCGACCTCTCCGATCACCGCCTCATTGGTCTTCTTCTTCAAGCCCGCCCTCGCGCCCGTGCTGGCCTTGGTTTTTCTGCAGGAAGCCATTCCGGTGAGCATGGTGGTGGGCGTCCTGTTTATCCTCGCGGGTTCGCTGGTTTCGCTTATCCCTGCCTTGTCCATGATTCCCGCGATGGCACTCGGAAAGGTATGGTGCTGGAAGCAGGGCCGGGCCTGACGCCTTTCCGCAGACGGGCAACGGCGTTTTCCCTCTTCCCGCAAAAAAAGCCCGGACAAAAACCGTCCGGGCTTTTTTGTGGGGAATGTCGTTTAGTTCCAGGGCTGCTTGCCGCAAGCCTTCAGATATTCGTTGATGGCATCCTTGCCGCCCACGAAGTCCGCCATTTCAGGCCACACCTTTTCAATGGCGACTTTTTTCCACTGTTCTTCGTCTTCGAGCTGGGAAACCTTGAGCCCTCCGGCCACGAGTTCCCGCTTGGAGGCTTCGGCCTGCTCGACCTGGAACAGCAGGGATTTTTCCTGCGCGTACTTGCCCGCATCGATCAGGATCTGACGGACTTCGGGCGTCAGTTTTTCGAAAACGCGCTCGCTGATCACCAGCGGCTGGAGATGGTAGGTGTAGTGCACCTCGGTCAGGTAGCGCTGGTTGGCTTCGTTGAACTTCATGGCCCGGAAGCCGATGTAGCCGTAACACTGGCCGTCGACGTCGCCGGACTGGAGGGCGTTGAAGGTCATGGACCACGGGATGAGGGACGGGATAGCCCCGAACGCCTTGTAGGTGGCGATCATGACCGCGCTTTGAGGCACGCGGAATTTCAACCCCTTCATATCGCTCAGTTTGGTAATCGGGTGCTTGTCGTTGGAGATGAAGCGGAATCCCGTGTACGTCCACGTCAGGATACGGAACCCGGCTTCGGTGGCGTACTTGTTCAGCAGTTCGGCGGGAGCGCCGTTGGTGCCGGCCACGACTTCGTCGATGTTGGCGAACAGATAGGGCAGGGTCAGCAGGCCGAGCTTCTTTTCAAAGGGCACGAGGTTGGCGATGCCGCCCATGGCCAGAGGCAGGGTGCCTTTCTGAACGTTGCGGAAGGCTTCGCTTTCGTCGCCCAGCGAGCCGCCGTAGAAGCACTGCACTTCCACTTTGCCGCCCGTTTTTTCTTCCACATACTTCTTGAAGGCATGGCCGACGACACCCATTTCGGAATCTTCGGGGTCACCCACTGCAACTTTCAGCGTCGTTTCCGGCGCGGCGGATGCGGGGACGGTCCACAGAAGCAGTGCCGCCAGTACAAGGGGAAGCATCTTCTTGTAGCTCATGAATGTTCTCCTCTCTCTTGGTTGGATTGTGAAAAAAAACCTATTGTCGACACTAGCACAGAAAATAATTGAAGGCTAGAGGGAGGAGAAAAGAGGCAGGGGGGATTGCCGTAATATACAGAATACATTGTAATACTGAAAATTTATCAGCATTTTGAGCAAGAACGGGCCTGATGCCCGCTATTGTGCGAAACGCGGGATTTGTATGCATTTTAAGTGGATAGTATTTTTATTTCAGTATGTTTGATGTATGAAAGATATTTTTGTGCAAAATATTTCTGGAAAAATAAAGAAGTCTTTTCAGTGATACTGTCAAAAACTATAGGTTATAATAACCATGTTGATTTATTGATATAATTGTATCCAGCTGTTCATTGGAATGCATTTGTATATTGCGTAGGGGAGCCGTAAATGTTGCAAAGAAGAGACGCTGTCTTGAGAATGCCATATGTTCCATAAAGAACATGGTATGCTGTTCTCCAGACTGCTTTTCTTCGCCAGAAAATGGTTTTGCATACATATCATGGGGTCTTTATTTGGATAAATAGATGGATATGGCCTGATGAAATATCCATTTATATCTTCACACGATTCTTTTTCCTTCCCGTTGTTTTGTTTTTATACCCGTTGATGACTGTCGACACATAAAGGCGCGTGACGGCGGTGCCCCTGGGCATACAGTCGGAAACCATCCGCGATCGGTAAAGGCAGCCCTGGCGGTGGACCGCCACGCCTTTTCCGGGGCGGTCACCCGGGCGGTGAAGGAG
>ERZ773260.2990-NODE-2990-length-17196-cov-22.214398_pt1 | contig 17196 bp, 6 predicted proteins | sample MGYA00511387_ERZ773260 | MGnify/ENA primary metagenome ERZ773260 (study PRJEB29015, sample SAMEA2737745) | human gut metagenome | biome: human gut; feature: human-associated habitat; material: faeces | place: China | collected 2012 ... | reverse complement strand
CCAGGAAGCACAAAGACAACACCTCTAAGAAGAAGCTGGCCCGCAGGAAGAAGCAAGGCTTTCGTACCGTAACCAAAAGCACGACAGATCCGGACTGCGGCTTATTCGTAAAGGGAGAGCACAAGCGGCAGTTCGCCTATGAGGCGCATACCGCCTGCGACAAGAACGGTTTCGTGCTGGAAACAGTCGTGACACCCGGCAATGTCCATGACAGCGTGGCCTTTGATGAAGTTTACGACAAAGTAACGGAAAATTTCCCACAGGTAGAGGCCGTTGTGGCCGATGCCGCATACAAAACGCCTCATATCTGCAAGAAAGTGTTCGGCGATGACAGAGTCCTTTCCACAGCCTACAAGCGCCCGCAGACCATGAAGAATGGACACGAGTGGTGGAAGTATGTCTATGATGAATTCTACGACTGCGTGATATGTCCCAAATACCAGCCCTTAAAATACAGTACAACAAACCGCGACGGATACCGGGAATACAAGAGCGATCCGAAGATATGCGCCGACTGCCCGACCAGAGAACGGTGTACGCATTCCAGGGACTGTATCAAAACGGTGCAGCGGCATATCTGGAAGGACTATGAGGAATTGGCGGACGACGCCCGATATACGCCCGCGTACGCACAGCTCTATAAGCGCCGAAAAGAAACCATTGAGCGGGTCTTCGCGGATGCCAAGGAAAAACACGCGATGCGTTATACGCAGTACAGAGGCTTGGCTCAGGTCACAAACTGGGTGAAGCTTAAGTTTGCCGCCATGAACTTGAAAAAATTGGCCACATGGAAATGGAGGAATCTGTTGTCCTCGTTTCGCTTTGCTGTTTTTTCGCTCATATATGTTCGAGACCCAGTCTGCTCCTGAGTGCAGACCGGGTTCCTCGACAGACTGAGGGAGACCGTGAAAACGGTCTCCCTGTTGGCTTTTGTGCTTGGCTGCGATATTCAGTCGAGGCTGTTTTTGAGGGCTTCGACCGTGCGGCGCAGTTCATCGAGATTGGCAAGGCAGGTATCGAGCTTGCGCTTGGCGGTCGCCTTGTCCGCGTCGTCGAGCTTCAGGGTGCGAAGCTGCGCGGTGGAGCGGCGGATGGCGCGGCCGAAGGAATCGACGCTGCGCAGCGCGTTCGGCGCGGCCTTGGGCGGCGCGGGGGGAAGCTCCGCGGCCTTGGCGTAGGCGATGGCGCGATGGACGAGGACGGGGAAGTCGTCCGTTTCGCCTGCCTTGGCGACGAATTCCTCGACGGCGGGGTAGAGGTGGGCGTTGCTCCTGCGCGCCAGCTCGTAGGCGTCGGTCATGGTCATTTTGCCGCTCTCCGCCCAGGCGGTGAGCGTTTCGTCGAGGTTCAGGAGGTCCAGATAGCGCTCGACCGTCGCGCGGGAGAGGTCGGTCTGCTCGGCCATGAGCTCAGACTGCTCCTTGATGTTCGCGGGGAGTTTATCCTCGTTTTTCAGCACCTCGCGCAGCGTTTCAAGCTGGCGCGCCATGTCAAACGGCGAGAGATTGCGCCGGTGCAGGTTCGCGCCCATGAGCGCGCGCAGCTCGGCGAGGGAGTCCTCATAATGGCGCACCTTGCACGGCACGGTCGTCTTGCCGAGCTTTCGCGCGGCGGCGACGCGGCGGTGGCCGCTGACGATGCGGTATTTGCCCTCGGTCGCGGCGGGGGTGACGATGATGTCCTCAAGGAAGCCGTCCTTTTTCACGCTCTCGACGGTGGAGAGGAACTGCTCGTCCTCCGCCATGGAGAAGCGGTTCATGGGGTTATCCTCGAGGTCGGAAACGCGCAGCTGGCGGACAAACTCGCCGTTGACGGCGCTGGCGGCCTCGGTGGTCTTTTGCAGCGTCCCGAAGATGGACGGAGATTTCTTGCTCGCCATGCTCAGCCCTCCATTCGTTCCAGCATTTCGTCGCACAGCGCGGCGTAGTCCGCCGTCGCGGCGCAGCGGGGAGAGAAGAAGCACAGCGGCTGGAGCGCCAGCGGCGCCTTCTTCACGTCGATGTTCTTGCGGATGTAGCTGCGGAACGCCAGCTCCGGCAGCATCTGCGGGAAGGAGGCGATCATCTCCTTATCGAGCGTCGAGCCGGACTCGACGGCGGTCATGAAGATGCCGAGGACGCGGATGTCCGGATTGACCAGCTCGCGCACATTCTGCACCGTCTCGAGCATGACGTTGTAGCCCTCGATGGAGTTTTTATCGACCTTGATGGGGATCAATATGTACTGCACGGCGACGAGAACATTGATGTTGAACAGGCTCTCGAGCGAGGGCGAGCAGTCGAAGAACACGAAGTCGTAGTCCTGCGGGATCTGCGGGAGCAGGCGGCGGAGCGTCATGTCGCGGCCGAAGGGCAGCTCCTGCATGGCGGTGAGCGCGGGGGCGAGCAGCGCGCCGCCGCGGATCACATCGAGGTTTTCGACGCTCGTATGGCAGATGGCGTCGGGGATGCGGCGATCCTTATCGCAGATGACGTCCGCGAGCGTGGTGGCTGGGATGTCGGTCAGCTCGAGGTTGCTCGTGGCGTTGCCCTGCGTATCCATGTCCATGATGAGGACCTTTTTGCCGCGCCGGACCAGCTCGCCGGCGAGGTTGATGGCGGAGGTCGTCTTGCCCGTGCCGCCCTTCTGGTTCATGATGGCGATGGTCTTCACTTCTCCGCCCCCTTCTTTTCCAGCTCCTCGACGCTTACGACCTGCTCCATGATGGTGTCGAGCATGAACTGCGTCATGCTCATGCCGAGCTTGGTCGCGGCCAGCTTGATGCGCGTGCGCTCGTCCGGCGTGGCGTAGACGAGCAGCTTGACCTTGGCTTCTTCCACCGAAATTCCCCCTTTGGTGCGGTCAGACCCCATAATTCGACGGGGTTTGACATTATGATGTCATTTCATAAAAAACATTATGACATCATCGCGGCGGCTTGTCAAGAGTAAGCTGGATGTTTTAATGTCAAAAAACGGCGCGGGGGCGGCGGAGCGACGCATTTCAGGGTGCTGATCCCTACATTTCGGGCCGTCCGCAGTCATTTTTTTGCAAAAGAAGGTATACTTTTCCGCGTAAGATCACCGGGAAGCCACGGCAAAGTCCCCGGGGACTTTGCTTCTCCCCTGATGGGGAGAAGCAATTACATTGTCAGCAGACGTATCCACACAGAGTTCAGAAGGGAGAAAGAGCATGAAGAAACGGATCGTCAGCCTGCTGCTGGTCTTCTGCATGGTCATCACGCTCGTACCCGCCAATGTTCTGGCGGACGAGGTGAAGGGCCTTGCGGAGACGACGGCGGGCCAAACCCAGACGGCGGGCACGACGGCGGCAAAGCCGGAGAACCCGTTCGCCGACGTCAAGAGCGGAAGCTGGTACGAGGCGGCAGTTTTGTACGCCCGCGCCAACGGCTTCTTTGACGGGACCAGCGCGACGACCTTCGAGCCGGACGGCCCGATGACGCGCGCGATGTTCGTCACGGTGCTCGGCCGCATGGCGGGCGTTGAGGCGGCGGACTACGCCGGCGCGACGGACTTCATCGACGTCGCGGAGGGAACCTGGTACGCGCCCTTTGTCAAGTGGGCGGCGCGCTACGGCATCACCACCGGCACCGGAAACGGGAAATTCTCGCCGGACGGCAGGATCACCCGCGAGGAGATGGCGGTCTTCTTCGTGCGCTATTTTGAGACCTTTGACGCGATGCCGAAGGCCGATACGACGGTCACGACGAAGCCTGCCGACCTCGACGAGGTGTCCTCGTGGGCGCAGGAGAGCGTGCTCAAGCTGTGGGCGCTGGGTCTGCTCAACGGCGACGGCAAGAGCTTTGACCCCAAGGCGAAGGCGACCCGCGCCCAGACTGCCGCGCTCTGCCAGCGCACGGACAAGGCCGTGGAGACCTGGTATTCCGAGCCGGGCGTGAAGAGCGAGCGTGTGAGCGTCGAGCCGGGCAGCGGACAGGAGAGCGGCGATAAGAAGCCCGAGGAGCAGAAGCCCTCGGGCGGCGGCAGCTCCGGCGGCGGCTCCACGGGCGGCGGCACGACCGTCACGACCTATTATACGGTCAGCTTCGAGGTCGAGGGCGCACCGATGCCTCCGGCAACCGTCGCCGCGGGTACGCGCATTTCCTCGCTGTCCACCCCAACGGTGGAGGGCAAGGTGTTCCTCGGCTGGTACTACGACAGCGCCCTGACCCGCATGGCCGGGACGAACGACACCGTGAATCAGGACATGACCCTCTACGCCAAGCTGGGCGAGGTCATGGCGGTCAACGCCAACGAGGCGGAGACCCCCAACTATGTGACCGTGACCGTTCCGGCGGCGAATGTGAGCGGCTACACCTTCGGCATCAGAGACTATGCCGAGGGCTGCATTGATTCCTTCATTCAGGTGACGGCAAACAACGAGGCGGTCAAATTTACAGTGAGCGGCGGCGTGGTGAGCTTCCCCGCCGAGCAGGGCCAGACCTACCGCGTGGAGCTCAAGACGGACGCCGACGCGCGCTTTGTGGTGGGCGGCGCGGAGCAGGCGCAGAGCGTGCGCGTGCTGAACATCGTGACCGAAAAGGGCGAGGTGGACAACCTCACGCTCTCCGACGGCGTGAAGTATATTCCCAAAAAGGACGTCACGGGGATGTCCGAGAGCCTTGACGGATTGTTCCGCACCTCGCTCGAGCAGGACGCGGAGGGCAACACCCGGCCCGTCACCCCGGTGGCGCAGACCGGCAGCTTTACCTATGCCGGGAGCCTTGCCGTGGGCGACACCGTAGCGATCTACGAGGGCGTGAGCCCGGCTGACCGCAGCATCCGCACGGATAACGACGGCGCGGTGGCCTACGTGGAGATCACGGCGGCGAGCGGCAATACCTATAATTATAAGACGGCGGATTCCGCGGACGTGCTCTTCACGCCCGACGTGCTGCCGTTCCCGACCGATCAGAGCTGGGACACCGACGGCGATCCCAACGATAACGCAGCAACCGTCCGCGTGGAGGACATGACCTACACGGACGATCAATACACCGAGATGGGGCTGGATTCCCAGACGACCATCGACGTGGGCGACTTCCTCGCCTTCTACTCCGGCACGCTGGGCGGTGAGTCCCAGAGCCGGGGCTATGCGCGGATCACCCATGTGGAGACGGCCACGCAGGACGGCGAGGAATACTACGTCCTCACCTACGAGGACGCGGAGGAAGCCGACGTTTTCGCGGCGATGGACCTCTACAGCACCCGCGACGAGGAGATCGAGCTGACCGGCGCGCAGGCGCGCGCCATCGAGGACGACATGGTGCAGCAGGCGAGAGAGAGCGGCTTTGCCGAGCAGGCGGCGCAGTACCTCACCGAGCTGGCGCTGGAGACGGACGGCTTTCAGGAGCTGAGCGACATGGGCCTTTCGTCCTATTCCATCACCGATGCGGACGGCGCGCTGGTGCAAAGCAGCGACCTGACGCTGTACAGCGCAGCCTCGCGGCCGCTGCTTGACAAGGACCACATCAGCATCAGCGCGACCGTCAACGTCGGCTCGCTCCAGCACTTTGCCGACCGTTACGGCATCCGCGCCGAGCTGTCCATCGAGTTCTCCACCTCCGTGGAGGGCAAGAACGGCAATTCCATCGAGATCCATATGACCGCCGTGTTCGAGCAGGAGGTCCTGCTCACCGTCAACACCAGCGGCGGCGCGATCTGGAAGTGGAAATGGATCTTCCCCTACATCTACGATTACCGCCTCAACGCCAACATCGACGTGGGCACCTACACCGGCATCGCCATCACCGCCACGGCCAAGACCGCCGGTAAGGATGACGAGGGCTTCGACTGGAAGCCCGTGACCGGTCTTGCGCCCGAGGAAAAGATCATCAACATCGGCCAGCAGATCAAGGACCTGATGGAGCAGAAGGAGAGCTTCTTCGGCGAGGACGTGGAATGGAAGGGCGGCTCGGGCGGCAGCCTTGCGGAGAAGTACTCCGCGATGATGGAGAACGCCGACGAGAGCTGGATCGACCTCGTGCGTAAGGAGATCTTCGCGCAGGAGGGCAATGTGGACCCGTTCCACATTCTCTGCTACGGCATCAGCGCCGACTTCGTGGTGAAGGCGAACCTTTACGTCACGCTGGGTATGAGCTTCGAGTTCGGCGTGGCCAGACGCTACAACTTCTCCATTCTGCTCTTCCACAAGCAGTCCACCAACGAGACGATCGATCTGGAGGAGGCGCACTATAACTTCGACTTCTACGTCATGGGCACCATCGGCGTGCGTGTGGGTGTGGAGTTTGAGATCGGGGTCGGATTGTTCTCGCTCAAGCTCGACTCCATCGGCGTGACGGCCGAGGCGGGCGCTTACGCGCAGCTCTGGGGCTATTTCTACTACCATTTGAGCTGGACGCAGAGCGGCGGCAAGGATTCCAACGCCGCGGGCGCGATGTACGTCGAGATCGGACTGTATCTGACCATCACGTTCAAGGCGCAGCTTTTCTCGAGCGACAAGCTGACGTATCAGCCGGTGCTCTACGACGGGCAGTGGCCGCTGTGGAGCGCGGGCGAGCTGGAGAACGTCTACGACTTCGCCTATGACGCGGACGACGACCAGCTCGGCATCGACCTCAAGAGCGTGCGCAGCGTCACGCTGCCCTCCTCGCTGTTCGACATGAGCTATATGGACATGAAGACCGGCGAGCTCTACGATGGGGACGAGAATCCCGCCGCCAACTACGACGACGCGACCGAGAGCCACTTCACCATCGAACTGAGCAACGGCGCATTCCACTACGATCCCGCGAACAACACGGTCACCATCGCGCCCGGCGCGGGCTCCATTAAGGAAAGCTGCGACGTGACGATCCGCTGGAAAAACGGCGCGCTGGCGTTCACCTCCGAGCCGATCGAGCGCACGCTGCACATCGACTGGAGCGATCCGGCCAACGTGCAGTACTACGCCTTCGATTCCAACGGCGGCAGCTATGTGCCGATGATCGTGGCGGGCAGGGACGCGGCCATCACCGCGCCCGCCGACCCGACCCGGCAGGGCTACACCTTCGCCGGCTGGTACAGCGACCGCGGCTTGCAGCAGCGTTACACGATCCCTGCGGCGATGCCCGCCTTCAGCGGTGCGAAGGGCATGACGCTCTACGCCAAGTGGGAGCCGGCGCACGACACGCCCTATCGCGTCGAGCACTATCTGCAGGAGCTCAACGGCACCTACACCAAGGCGAGTGACGACCTGCGCACCGGCACGACGCTCGAGGAGACCGCCGTTGTCCCGCGCACCGGCACGGTGGACGGCGTGGACTATGACGGCTACACCGCCTCCGGCGTGACGCAGCAGACCATCAAGGCGGACGGCAGCACCGTGGTGCGGGTCTATTACGAGAGAAAATCCTTCGACGTGGCCTTCACCTACGGCGAGTTCCGGAGTGAGGCGCTGCCCGACATCGTGTACACCGTCAAGTACGGCGGCACGGCCTACGCGCCCGCACCGGCCATGCAGGGCTATACCTTTGAAGGCTTCGAGGGCTTCACCGCCGACGCGCAGAGCGGCGGCATGACGGTCACAGGCAATATGACCTTTGCGGCGCAGTGGACGCCGCGCACCGACACGCCCTACCGCATCGAGCGCTACGCGCAGCGTGCGGACGGCATGGAGGGTTATCTGCTCATCGACGACGAGCGGGCCATCGAGAGCGCGGCCGGCACGACGGGGGAGAAGATCGATTTCGGCGCTTGGAGCCGCGAAGGCTTCACCTACCATCACGCGGAGGTGAACGGCGAGACCGTGACCGAGGCGGCGATCGGCGCGGACGGCAAGACCGTCGTGAAGCTCTACTACGACCGCGCACGCTGCGACCTCCGGTTTGAGACGAACGGCGGAACGCTGCCGGAGGGCAGCGGGGAGACGAAGCAGGTGTACTTCGGCGCGCGCGTGCGCCTCTCCGCGCTGCCGCAGCCGGTCAAGGCCGGCTATGTGTTCCGCGGCTGGCACACCGACGCGGCGTGTGAGAACGCCTTTGCCGGCGGCACGATGCCGGTGACCGGCCTGACCCTCTATGCCAAGTGGGAGGCCGGACAGAACACGGCCTACACCGTCGAACACTACCTCCAGAACGCGGACGGCAGCTATCCCGACGCCGCCTCGCAGACCGAGAACCTGACCGGCGTGACCGGCGCAGCCGTTGAGGCGGCTGTGCGGGAGATCGCGGGCTACCATGAGGACGCGGAGAATGCGGACGCGGTCAAGAGCGGCACGATCACCGCGGACGGCAAGACCGTGCTGCGCGTCTACTACGCGCGCAATACCTACACCCTGACCTTTAAAAACGAGGGTGAGACGGATTTCGTCTCCACCCTGCGCTGGGGCGAGCGCATCACCCAGCCCGCGCTGACGGTGACGAAGCCGGGCTACGCGCTCAGCTGGTCGCCCGCGCTGCCCGAGACGATGCCGCAGAGCGACAGCACCTATACGGCGGTCTGGACGGCGAAGGGCGACACGGCCTACACCGTCGAGCACTACCAGCAGAACGCGGACGACGACGGCTACACGCTCCGCGACACCGACGCACTCACCGGCGCGACCGACGCGGAGGTGACGGCGGCGGCAAGGAACTACGACCACTTCGTGCTCAACGAGAGCGCGGCGGGGACGGTTTCCTCCGGCGTGATCGCGGCGGACGGTTCGCTCGTGCTCCGGCTGTACTACGACCGCGAGACGCTGCGCGTGACCTTTGACGCGGGCGAGGGCGGCACGCTCACGGACAGCGCGGAGAAGGACTTCCGCTACGGCCAGCGCTTCTCTGTGTCGGCTCCGACGCGCCCGGACTACCACTTTATGGGCTGGAAGCTGCCGGAGGGCAGCGTGTTCAACGCGGAGACCGTCACCGAGAGCATGACCCTGACCGCGCAATGGGGCGCGCAGCCCGTGGACTTCACGGTGGAGCACTATTATATGGATACGACGGGTAAGCTGCCGGGCCACGCGAGCGAATCCAATGCGTCGCACGCGGAGGTGGACAGCGCCGTCGAGCTCGGGACGCTGAAAAAGAGCGGACTGAGCGAGGCCTTCACCTGTATGAAGGCAAAGGTGAGCGGCGTGTACGGCCTTGCGGACGACACCGAGTTCACCGACCTGAGCGAGACGGTCCGGGCCGCCAAGGACATGACCGTGAAGCTTTACTACGACCGCGCGCGCTACGCGCTCACGTGGGAGCTTGACGGCGGCACGGCGAGCAACGACTACACCGGCGGCGACGGCGCGTATGAGATCTACTACGACACCGCGCTCGTCCTGCCCGCGCCGGCCAAGCGCGGCCACGACTTCGGCGGCTGGTACGACAACGAGACGTTCAACGAAAGCGGCAAGCTCGCGGCGGGCGCGAAGATGCCCGCGGCGGCACAGACCTACTACGCGAAGTGGACGCCGAGCGTGTACGACATCACCTATGGCAATGTGCCGAACGGCAGCTTCGGCGACGCGGCGCAGCCCGAGAAGCACACCTACGGCACGGCGACTGCGATCCCCGATCTGACCAGAATGGGCTACATCTTTGACGGCTGGGTCGTCAACGGCACCGGCGCGGCGCGGAAGGGTCTGACGCTGGGCGCAGAGGACTACACCGGCGCGATCGCGCTGACGGCGGCGTGGATGGCGGAGCGCTATCCCATCACCTACGCGGGCATGGACGGCGCGCAGCCCGGCGGCAAGCAGCCCACGGAGTACGCCTATGACACGGACACGGCCGTCTCTGACCCGACGAAGGCGGGGTACACCTTCCTCGGCTGGGTCGTGAACGGCTCGGGCACGGCGCAGAAGGCTTTGACGCTGGCGAAGGAGAGCTACACCGGCGCGATCACGCTGACGGCGACATGGAAGCAGAACCCGTACAAGATCGAATGGGTCGTCAATGAGAGCGGCACGCTGAACGAGACGCCCGAATACAGCAAGACCGCGTTCTTTGGGGAAGCCATCACCGCGCCGACGGTGACGGCAAAGGACGGCTACACGTTCGGCGGCTGGTACACGGACGGCAGCAATTTTGCTGAGAACACCAAGTTTACCGACGGCGGCGCGATGCCCGACCACAATGTGACCTTCTACGCGAAGTGGACGGCGATCCCATACAAGATCACCTATGAGCTCGACGGCGGCACGAACGTGAGCGGGAACCCCGCGCAGTACACGGTCGAGACGGAGAAGATCAAGCTCGTCGCCCCGACGAAGACGGGCTACGCTTTCGAGGGCTGGTACAGCGACGCGGAGCGTACCAACCGCGTGACGGAGATCGCTATGGGCAGCACGGGCGATGTGACGCTCTACGCCAAGTGGACGGTCAATCAGTACACCATCACGTGGGTGACCAACGGCGGCAATGCCCTGACCGGCGAATACACCACTACGGCGGACTACGGCGCGGCCATCGTCCGGCCGGACGAGCTGACGAAGGAGGCCGACGCGCAGTATACCTACACCTTTGGCGGCTGGTACACGGACCGGGCCCTCACGCAGCCGCTGGCCGACAACGCCACCGTGCCCGCGGAGAACCTGACGGTCTACGCCAAGTGGAACACGACCCTGCAGACCTACACGGTCACGTGGCACATTCAGAAGAACCCATGGTGGGTCAGCGCAAAGAACGATCCGTATGAGACGAAGATAGAGACTTATCCCTACGGCACGCTGCTGCTGAAGAACGCGCCCGAGACGACCAAGGACGCCTATGACGCGTACTACTACGAGCTGGAGGGCTGGCGCGCCGGCTCGGAGACGGGTGAGCTGCTGACCGAGGCGAGCATCGTCACCGGCGACGCGGAATACTATCCCAGCTTCCTCCAGAAGAAAAAGATGTGCACCATTACCTTCGACCTCGGCGACGCGGGGGGGACCATCGATCCGGTGACGGTCGAGTATGGAACCTTCAGCAGCTCGGTCTTCAACAATATCCAGAAGCCCGACACCATGGCGCGGTACGGCCAGTTCAAGGGCTGGTACGAAGAGGGTACAAGCCACATGGGTCAGGCCTACAGCGGGCTGATCGTCGAAACGATGACGGTGGAGGCGGGCTGGTCGGAGCTGTACGCCTACGACGAGGACCAGCTCCGGGCGGCTCTGTCGGAGGACGCGTACCAGACGTCGACGGTGCGCCTGCGCGCGGACATCGCGCTGGCCGATGAGGTCCCGATCACCAAAAGCATCACGGTCACCGGCGAGCCCCTGACGACGGACAACAAGGGTACGAACTACACGCTCAGCGCCGCGGAGGGCAAGACCGCGTTCCGCATCGGTAAGACGACCTTGACGGACATAACGGCGCGTCCCACGGTGACGATCAAGAATCTTACGATCGACGGCGGCGCGCGCGGTCTGCTGGTCTACATCGCGGACGTGAATCTGGAGAACGTGACCATTGAGAACTGCGACGCCACGACGGACACCCATTCGACCAAGATCTCCAACGGCGGCGCGATTTACATGGACACCGGGAAAAGCTTCGGAACGGTCACGGGCAGACTCTGTACGTTCCGGAACAACAGGGCCTACAACGGCGGCGCGATCTACATCAAGAAAGGGGCGCTGGAAACGAACGGCTGCAAGTTCCTCGGCAACACCGCGACGAGCGACGGCGGTGCGGTGTTGCTGACGGACAACGCGCAGACGTCGAGCATCAGCGCCGGCACGTTCCAGAACAACCATGCGGGAGGGTACGGCGGTGCGCTCTTTGTGGGCCGCGTGAAGGTCAGCCTGAGCGTGGTCACGTTTGACACGGGGAATACCGCGGACAAGGGCGGCACGCTCATCGCGATCTACACCTCGCTGGCAAGCGACAGCACCAAGTATGTGAGCTATACCGACTGCATCGACAAGACGCAGAGCAGCGATGAGAGTGTGAAGCACAGCAACACGATCAAAACGAGCGCGGGCAGCTATGTGACGCGTAACAAGCTGTGATTTGCGCGGACAACGGTTCGGCGGCACGCTGACCGTGACCGCCAGACTGACGGTGAAGGGCGAACCGGACAAAAGGGCTTTCCCTTTTCCGAAGGGCGTGCATCAGGAAAAATAAGAGCGAAAACCGACAGACGGACGGCCATAAGGCCGTCCGTCTGCTGTTTTTATGGATAAGGCGGGGGAGACGCTTGAACACGAAGGAACCCGCAAGGCCGGCGAAAATGCCCGCTGCCGCGCCGATGGCCAACGCCAGAAGCACCATTTTCGCGGAGCATTAATTTGGTTCGTCCGCCGTGCGGCGCTCAAACGCGGCGAGCGCGAGCGCGGAAAATACATATCATGAACGGGTAAACCGATATAAATAAGATGCTGGTGATATATTGACAGCCGTCGGTGCCATGTGATAAGATAGGCATAGACAGGTTTGCATCACAAGAAGCCGAAGCAGGTGCGATACGCCTGTGTGGCGCGCGGGCTTGCCACAGTAGCCAATGCGAAACGGAAAGCGTGCCATGGACCCGGCAGGAGTAATCTCGTTGAAAGTGCCGGTAAGTAAAATGTATCATGTTCCTATCCACCCTGTGATAGCAGCCGGAATGCTGTAGATTTTCCGGAGAGCGCGCCCTCTGCAAAGGCGCCGACAGGCCCTGACTGCCGTGGAAGTTAAGAAACAGGGCTGCACACATAAGCAGAAAAAAGTGTCGGGGGCGACCCCAAAACGGTCACACACGAGACCTTAAAAAGTGTATTTGCCGATCGCCGAGTCTCCGTGCGGAGCTGGCGGGAGGCGGCGCAGCTTGAACATAAATGGACAGACAAACGGACAGGAGGGAGCCGGATGGGGCGGAAGAACAAAACCTATTACAAGGATCTGCACCAGCAGGCCTATGATCGGCTGACCGAGATGCTGGCTTTCGGCGAGAGCAAAAAGGAAGCCGTGGCTGCCGGCACGGAAAAGGATAAGATCTTCTCGGTAAATACATATAAAAGCTACTGGAAGCACATCAAATATTTCCTTCGCTTTATCAAGCAGAAGCATCCGGAGTGTACGACGCTCAAAGGCGCGAAAAAGTATGTCAACGAATGGCTTCAGAGCAGAGCGGATGAGGAGCTTTCCGCATGGACGGTGCAGCTGGAGGCGAAGGCGCTCGGCAAGCTTTACGGGATCGCACCGGACGACGAGGACTATTTCAAGCCGCCCAAGCGGAATCGGGAGGACATCAAGCGCAGCCGCAGCGACTGCGTGCGCGACGAACACTTTTCGAAGACGAACAACGACGAGCTGATCAAGTTCTGCCGCGGGACGGGGCTGCGCCGCCGCGAGCTGGGAGAGCTTCGCGGAAAGGACCTCGTGCGCTGTGAGCAGATCGCGGCGGATGCCGCGCAGCTGGAGCAGATTCCGGAGGAGGAGCGCGCGCCGAGCGTCACAAAACGGCTGGAAATGCTGCGGGACGCGATGCTTTTCCCGCAGGAGTGGTTCATTCATGTCCGCAACGGCAAGGGCGGACGGGAGCGGCTCAGCCCGATCATCGGAAAAAACGCGGCGCAGATCGTGGAGCGGATCGCCGACACGCCCGCGGAGGAGAAGGTGTGGCAGCACATCCATACGAGCGCCGACATTCACGCCTACCGTGCGGAATACGCCACGGCGATCTATAAGGCCTACGCCCGGCCGATCGGGGAGATCCCCTACGACCGGGTGAACAAGGGGACGGAAAAGCGGTTTCAGGGCGATGTCTACACCTGCCGGAAGGACGAGGCGGGGAAGAAGCTGGACAAGGCGGCGATGCTCTTATGCAGCAAGGCGCTGGGGCATAACCGCATCAGCGTGGTGGCGGATAACTATATCCGCGGACTGTAGGGGAGGCTTGAAATGACCCAATTTGTGCGGAAAACGCTGCTGGGCGGATTTGCCGAGGTCCCGGGAGGACAGAACGATCCGGAGTGCAGCCATGTGCTGATGGAGCGAGCGGATTACGACGGCTTGTGCCGCTGTGTCTCCGACGCGAGGCAGGAAGCCATGCGGATAAGAAACGAGGGAGACAACGCGCTTGCAATGGCAAACCGGAGCGCGCGGGAGGCGCTGGCACAGGCGGAAAAAGAGGCCGAGGAACGCCTGCAGGCGCTCCGGCAGGAGCTGGAGGCGGAGAAGGACGAGAGCGCGTATCAGCGGGCGCTGAATGCCAACCTGCTGCGGATCAACCGCGAGCGCGCCAACGCGGAGCGCGGACTGAGGCCGAAAAAGACGAGGCCGGGGTACATCGTACTCTATTCGGAGGAAAAGGACTATCCGTATCGGGACGGAAGGAAGCTCATTAAGGTGAAAATGTGGGAGACCACTTTGCAGAGTCCGTATCCGACCGGACTTGCGGAGACAGCAGCGAGGCGGCAGCTTGAGGAGGATCTGTTTTCGGAGGAGAACGAGTGGCTGAGCGCGGCGATCGGCATCACGGGCCGGTATTTGGACGATTATGAGAAAATGCGGGCGGAAAAGCACCTGAACCCCAACGATCCCTTCTTTCAGGGGAACATCGCCCTTGCCACGCTGCAGCGGCTGAAGCGGAATTTCCGCTCCGGCTACTGGGAGGTGTCGCTCCTGCACACGAAGCCGCTGAGCGACATTCCGGAGGAGCTTCTGCCGGAACGGAAGAAGACCACGCGGGAGACGTGAAAAAGCTCCCCGCGCCGAATGGCGCGGGGAGCTTTTATGCTGCCTTCTAACGAAGAACCGTTATCAGATGCTCTGCGAGTGATCAGGCACCCAACACGACAGCGGTCTTACCGGCGCAGGTGACCTGATAATAGGTACCAGCGTTCACAGCAAAGGTGCCGGTCAGCGCAGTCGCGGAAGAATAGGAAGCGGTAAACGTACCAACGGTCACATAGGTGCCCGTGGCGCCGTTCAGCATCTTGACCTCGTACGTGGCGGTAGTGCCGGAAGTGAAGCCGGTACCGGCCACAGTGACAGTCGCAGTACCGCTGGCAGCAGTCGCGGAAACACCGGTGACCTTGGCAGCCACAGTGTCGTCGACGCCTTCGGCGGTATCAACGACCTTGATATACAGGTCGGTCACGATTTTGTCGCCATTGAGCTTGAACCAAACCAGATCGTTGGCATCCTCGCCAATGGAGGTGACGTCGATCGCGTTCACGTCGCCCTCGACGTTGATCATGTAGACCTTAACGTCCTTGCCATAAGCATAGACGGAGCCGCCGAGCTTGACAACGCTGTTCTTGGTGTCGCCGGTCATCGTAGTGTAGAGGACGTCCGTAGCGCTTGCACTGCTGTCGGCCTTCTGCTCGAAGCCGGTCAGGATGCCCTTGTCGTTGTACTGAGGACCGTAGCCGAGCGTCCACTTGGTGATGGCGTTCTCAGACTTCAGCTCGAACTTCTCGCCATCAAGATAAGCGGTGTAGGCAAAGTAGTAACCAAGATCCTTGGTGTAGGACTTGCCGTCGTCGTTGCCCTTGACGAAGATGACGTCCTTGTTGCCGGAGGACATCTGAACTTTATCGTTGTTCAGCAGGAACACGACCGTGTAGGCGCTGTCGCCGGCCTTCTTGTACGCGGCGTACCAGGTCTCGTCATTGCTCAGCATCTTCGCGGTAGGAACGTTCGCAATGCCTTCATAGACGCTGTAGGTGGTGTTGGAGGTGCTGCTCTTCTTGGTCTCAGTCAGGAAGATGGTCTCGCCGTCAGCGGGCAGAGTCGTGCCGGCGAACTTCATAGCGGGCGAACCGTTGGTGATCACCTTGTCGTTCATGGAAGTGGAGGTCTGCGCGGCGTCCGCGACCAGAGTCAGCTTATAGCCGTTGCTGCTGACGGTGTAGGACACGATGTCGTACTTGCTCAGCTCGTTAGCAGTAGTGCTGCCGTCGGTGAAAGTAGAATCGATGTTAGCTTTCTCTTCGGTGGTGCCGTTCATGTAAACGACCTTGTCCAGATCGACCTTCTTGGTGGTGCCGTCGGTGAAGAGGAGCTTCACGCGGTCAGACTCAAGGCGGGAACCCTTACCGTAGTCGAGAACGACGGCGTACTGCTTGCTGGTGTTCGCCTTCAGGTAGAGGACATAGCCATAGGCATCGAGATAAGCGGTCACTTCGGTGCCGTTATCCACGTCGCCGTTGAGGGTCTCCTTCACGGTGGCAACGGACTTGGCATTGGCATCATACTTGGTGCCGCCGACCGTCACGGAGCCGGCAGTGGTGAAGGTGCTCATCTTGCCGGTGACCTTTTCGGCCAGAGCCATGGACTGGATGCCCTCGTCGCCGGACTTCTTGGAATAGGTGTAGGCAACGATGTCTCCCTTGGCGAACGCATCGGTCTTATATTCGCTCTTGATGGTAGTTGCAGGCTTGGTATAGCCATCGCCGGTCTTGATGGTCACATAAGCGTCCTTGGTGCTGCTCTGCTTGTAGACAGCGCCGACCTCACCAACGTAGGTGTTGATCAGAACGAGGGTGATGGTCTCCGCATCGTTGTCGTAATAGACATTCAGCAGGGAGCCGTCCGCACCGACCTTGGTGGTCTCGCCCTTGACGAAGTTCTTGGTGCTGGGATCGGTCGCGTAGTTCACGTCTTCACCGTCAACGTACATGGTGACCTTGGACTTGGAGATACCGTCGGACAGGCCGAGGTCGGCATAGATGGCGCTGATCTTGGTCGCGGCGGTGTAGGTAGCGTCAGCCTTATCGGCGTAGGTGCCGATGGAGGCGGCCTTCAGCTTCCACTCGGTGGCGGAGCGCATGAAAGCGTCGGTGGTGCCGAGCTTCTTGAGATCCTTGTAGAGCTTCTCGCCGAGCTCGACGGTGTACTCACCGGAGGTGAGCTTCTGGGAAGAGATGTTCTGATCCTTGGCGATGGTGGAGGTCTCATACTTGGCGACGGAAGCGCCGAAGTTGATGTCCGCGCCGTTGACGATGATGCTGGAGCCCTTGGTCTCATAGGTGACCATGGGAGCCTCGAGAGCGTTCAGGCACATCTGAGCGGCCTTCTCGCGGGTGAGGACCTGGTTGACGGAGCCGTCGATGCCGTCCATCAGCTTGGTCTTTGCCATGAGCTTGCTGGTGTTGATGGCCCAGTCGGTGCCGACCATCTTCTCGGCCTTGGCATCGTAGCCGAGCTCAACGAGCAGCATCTTGCCGAACTGCAGGGCAGTCAGCTGACCGGCGGGGGCGAACTTGCCGTCGCCGACACCGGAGACGATACCGGCCTGCGCGCAGTAGGCGATGAAGCCGGCGGACCAACGGGAGGAAGCCACGTCGGTGAAGGTGTTGCCGCCAACC
>ERZ773260.2968-NODE-2968-length-17337-cov-6.841511_pt1 | contig 17337 bp, 17 predicted proteins | sample MGYA00511387_ERZ773260 | MGnify/ENA primary metagenome ERZ773260 (study PRJEB29015, sample SAMEA2737745) | human gut metagenome | biome: human gut; feature: human-associated habitat; material: faeces | place: China | collected 2012 ... | reverse complement strand
CGTGCGCTGCAGTCAGGCCTCAAATCTCTTTGTCAAAAAGTAATACTTTTTGACAGTCTAAAACGCCGCCTGTCCCGATCCCGGGACAGGCGGCTGGTGTTCGGTATGGAGGTCGTTTGGCGCGCTCGGGTACGCTCAGCGCTCGGAGCTTGTGGCGGCGCTGGTGCTGCCGGTCCACTGCCAGTTGGCGATCTCGGGCAGGTCGACGCCGTGTGCGGCGATGTACTGCCGGTGCTCGACGAGCTTGTCGCGCATCTGCTGCACGGTGTAGGCACCGCGGTTTCCGAGTTGGGGCAGGCGCTTGACGACATCGATGACAAGATGGAAGCGGTCGAGCTCATTGAGCACGCGCATGTCAAACGGCGTCGTGATCGTGCCCTCCTCGACGTAGCCGCAGACGAACATGTTCTGGTTGCGGCGGGTGTAGGTCAGCTCGTGGATGAGCTTCGGGTAGCCGTGGAAGGCGAAGATGACGGGCTTGTCCTTCGTGAAGATGAGGTCATAGTCCTCGTCCGTGAGACCGTGCGGGTGGTCGGAATGCGGCTGGAGCTTCATGAGGTCAACTACGTTCACGACACGCACGCGCACCTCCGGCAGCTTCTCGCGCAGGATGGTCACGGCGGCGAGCGTCTCGAGCGTCGGCGTGTCGCCGCAGCAGGCCATGACGACGTCGGGCTCTGCGCCCTGGTCGCTGCTGGCCCACTCCCAGATGCTCACGCCCTGCGTGCAGTGACGCACGGCCTGTTCCATGGTCAGCCACTGCGGCCGCGGATGCTTTGAAGCCACGATGACGTTGATATAGTTCCGGCTGCGGATGCAGTGGTCAAAGCAGCTCAGGAGGCAGTTTGCGTCCGGCGGCAGATAGATGCGCACGACATCGGCCTTTTTATTCGCCACGTGGTCGAGGAAGCCCGGGTCCTGGTGCGTGAAGCCGTTGTGATCCTGCTGCCACACGTTCGAGGCGAGCACGTAGTTGAGCGAGGCGATGTCCTGCCGCCAGGGCAGCTGGTCGCAGACTTTCAGCCACTTGGCGTGCTGCGCGACCATGGAGTCCACGATGCGGATGAAGGCCTCGTAGCTGTTGAAAAAGCCGTGGCGGCCGGTGAGCAGGTAGCCCTCGAGCCAGCCCTCGCACATGTGCTCCGAGAGCATGGAGTCCATGACGCGGCCGTCGGGGTCGAGAAACTCGTCGCTGTCCGTCGCCTCGGCGACCCAGCGGCGGCCCGTGACCTCGAACACCGGACTCAGGCGGTTGGAGGCGGTCTCGTCGGGGGCGAAGATGCGGAAGTTGCGCGCGTCCATGTTCTCGCGCATGATATCGCGCACGAACGCACCGAGCACGGTCATGTCCTGCGCCTCGACAGCGCCGGGCGCCGGCACGGGCTGCTCATATGTGCGGAAGTCCGGCATGCGCAGCTCGCGCAGCAGCAGACCGCCGTTTGCGTGGGGGTTTGCGCCCATGCGGCGCTGACCCTTCGGCGCAAGCGCCTGCAGCTCGGGGATGAGCGTGCCGTTGTCGTCAAAGAGCTCCTCGGGATGGTAGCTGCGCAGCCACTCCTCGAGCTGCACGAGGTGCTCGGGCTTGTCCATCGCGATCGGCACCTGATGCGCGCGGAACGACCCCTCCACCTGCTTGCCGTCCACTTCCTTGGGGCCGGTCCAGCCCTTCGGCGCGCGGAACACGATCATCGGCCAGTAGGGGCGCGTGGTGTCGTGCGCGGTGCGCGCGTGCTGCTGGATGGCGTGGATCTCCTCGATGGCCCAGTCCATCGTCTCGGCCATTTTGGCGTGCATCTCGGCGGGATCGTCGCCCTCGACAAAGCGCGGCTCCCACCCGCAGCCGCGGAAGAACATCTCGAGCTCCTCGTGACTGATGCGGGAAAACAGCGTGGGATTGGCGATCTTGAAGCCGTTGAGGTGCAGAATCGGCAGCACCGCGCCGTCCGTGATGGGGTTGACGAACTTGTTGCCGTGCCACGCGGTGGCGAGCGGGCCGGTCTCGGCCTCGCCGTCGCCGACGACGCAGGCGGCGATCAGGCCGGGGTTATCCATCACGGCGCCGAAGGCGTGCGCGAGCGAGTAGCCCAGCTCGCCGCCCTCGTGGATGGAGCCCGGCGTCTCGGGCGCGACATGGCTCGGGATGCCGCCGGGGAACGAAAACTGTTTGAACAGGCGCTGCATGCCGGCCGCGTCGCGCGTGATATTCGGGTACACGTCGGTGTACGAGCCGTCGAGATAGTCCTGCGCGACCATGGCGTTTCCGCCGTGGCCGGGGCCGGAGAGATAGATCATATCGAGGTCGTATTCGTTGATGACGCGGTTGAGGTGCGTGTAGATGAAGTTCTGGCCGGGCACGGTGCCCCAGTGGCCGACGATCTTCTTCTTGATGTCGCGCTCGGTCAGGCGCCGGCGCAGCAGCGGATCATCGAGCAGGTAGAGCTGGCAGGCAGACAGATAGTTTGCCGCGCGCCACCAGGCATCCATCTTGGCCAGCAGCTCCGGTGTGGGTGCAAACGCTTCGTTTTTCATCGTGAAAACCTCCTTATATGATATGATAGAATGTGCCGTTCGGCACGGATCATGCTTCGTTTTGCAGCGCTTTGATCACGCACTCGGCGCAGCGCAGTCCGTCCACGGCGGCGCTGGTGATGCCGCCGGCATAGCCCGCGCCCTCGCCGCAGGGGTAGAGCCCCTGCACGCCGGTGCTGCACCGGTCGGGCCCGCGCACGATGCGCACGGGGCTGCTCGAGCGGGTCTCGGGCGCTGTGAGCACGGCGTCCGGGTCGTCAAAGCCGCGCAGCTTTTTGCCGAAGACCGGCAGCGCCTGCGCAAGCGTCGCCGTGATGCGCGCGGGAAGCACGTCGTGCAGGTCGCACCACGTCACACCGGGGCGGTACGTCGGCTGCACGCGGCCGGGGGCGGTGCTTGCGCGCCCGGCGAGAAAATCGCCCACGCGCTGCGCCGGGGCGTGATAATTGCCGCCGCCGCACACATAGGCGCGCTGTTCGATGCTGCGCTGCCAGTACATACCACCGAGGGTGCCCTTGTCCGGAAAATCCTCCGGGTGCAGCGTCACGAGCACGGCGGCGTTGGCGTTTTCCCCGTCGCGGCGGGAGTTGCTCATGCCGTTGGTGCACACGCCGCCGGGTTCCGACGCCGCGGCGAACACCTCGCCGCCCGGGCACATACAGAATGTGTACGCGCTCGATCCGTCCGGCAGGTGGCAGGAGAGGCTGTAGTCCGCCGCGGGCAGACGATCTGCTGCCGCGCCGTACTGCGCGGTGTTGATGTCTGACTGCCGGTGCTCGATGCGCACGCCCATGGAAAACGGCTTCGGCTCCATCGGCACGCCCTGTGCGTGCAGCATTTCGAATGTGTCGCGCGCGCTGTGCCCGATCGCAAGGATGACCTGCTGTGCCGGGAGCGTGTACTCCCCCTCGGGACTGTGCACGGTCAGCGCCGTGATGCGCCCGTCCTGCGTGGACAGCCCGGTCATCCGGTGACCGAAGCGCACCTCGCCACCGCGCGCGATGACCTCGTACCGGAGGCTTTGCACGACCTCGACGAGCACGTCCGTGCCGATGTGGGGCTTGGCGTCATAGGTAATATGCTCCGGCGCGCCGTGCGCCGCGAACTCCGCGAGCACGAAGCCGATGCGCGCGTCGTGCGTGCCGGTGTTGAGCTTGCCGTCGGAGAAGGTGCCCGCGCCGCCCTCGCCGAACTGCACGTTGCACTCGGGGTCGAACGCGCCGCCCGCGCGAAATGCGGCGATCTGCGCGCTGCGCGTTCTGGCGTCCGGCCCGCGCTCGAGCACGATGGGTCTTGCGCCCGCGCGCGCAAGCAGGAGCGCGGCAAACATCCCCGCCGGGCCGAAGCCCACGATCACGGGGCGCGTTTCCGGCGGCGCGACGTGCGGGATGGGATAGGTCTTTTCGTGGGCGATCGCGGCGCTGCGGCAGCGGCGGACGAGACGCTGCTCGTCCCCGCGCACGGTCACGCCGACGGTATAGACATAGTGAATGTCATCCTTCCGGCGCGCATCGAGCGACTTTTTGCGGATGCGCAGCCCGGTGATGTCGCCGGCCGGGATCTTCAGCGCTTTGGCTGCCAGCGTCTTGAGCGCCGCCTCGTCCGCGCTGGGGGCAAGCTTCAGGTTCGGGATCGAGATCATCGGCACGCCCTCCCGGCCGCGCGGCCGCTGGCCCATGCCCACTGCAGGTTGAAGCCGCCGCAGTCGCCGTCAATGTCGAGCACCTCACCGCAGGCGTACAGCCCCGGCACGAGGCGGCTCTCCATCGTCACGGGGTCGAATTCGTCTGTGCACATACCGCCGGCCGTGACCTGCGCGCTGTCGAAGCCCTCCGTGCCGCGCACCGGCAGCGCAAAGCCCTTCGCGGCGCGCACGAGCGCCTTGAGCTCGTCGTCCGTCACGTCGCCGAGCGGCCGGGCGCCGGGGATATCGGCGTAGCGCAGCAACATCTTGCCCACGCGGTTGTGCACCGTGCCGGTCAGCACCTCTTCGCACGGGAGCGCGGGCGCGAGCTTGCGCCGCGTCTGCAAAAACGCCAGAAATTCCGGCGCGCCGTGTTCGCGCAGCAGGTCGAGCGTCACGGTCTGCCCCTCGCCGCTGCAGCTGGCTGCGCGCGAGATCTCGAATATGGCGGGACCGGACACGCCCTTTTCCGTAAACTGCACCTCGCCCGCGCTGCGCGCGAGCACCTTGCGGCCCTGCGTGAGCGTCACGCGCGCATCGGCGCGCACGCCCTTGAGTGCGCGCGGATAGGTCGGCTCGGTCGTCAGCTGCACGAGCGCGGGGTGCAGCGCCGTGCGCCGGTGGCCGAGGCTTTGCAGCAGGGTGTAGCCGTCGCGCACGCCGCCGGCCTTCGCCCCGGCGATGCCGCCGCACGCGATGATGACGCGCTCGGCGGGAAACTGCCCGCCCTCCGTCTCGATGACGAAGCCGCGCCCCTGGCGGCGCACGGCCGTCACGGCGTCGCCCGTGTGCAGGGTGATGTTCGGCTGCGCGAGCGCAAAGCGCAGCACGTCCACGACGCTGTTGGCCGCGTTCGAGAGCGGGTACACGCGCCCGCCCGGCTCGGTCACGGTCAGAAGACCGTGCGCGGCGAACCAGTCGAGCGCCGCTGCGGGCGGAAAGGCCGCGAGTGCGCGCGCGGCAAACTCCGGCTGCGCGCCGTGGTAGTTTTCGGGCGCGGCGCCGGTGTTCGTCAGGTTGCAGCGGCCGTTTCCGGTCACGGCGAGCTTGCGCCCCACGCGCGCCTGCCGCTCGAAGAGCAGGATCTCATTTTCCGGGGTTTCGGCGGCGGTCAGCGCGGCCATCATGCCGGACGCGCCCGCGCCGATGACTGCGATCGTCATGGCGATGCTCCGTTTCTGTCGTAATTTTCTTCCCTTATTAAACCACACTTTGCCCGCAAACACAAGAAAACCGCGCAGCGCGCACAGAGCGCTTGCACCCCCGCAAACGAAAAACGGAGGCAGCCGGCAGGACTGTCTCCGTTTTCATGGCGGTGTTTACTTGGGCTGCACGTCGCACTCGGGCATCAGCTCGTCCGACATGACGGCCAGCACGTGTGCAAAGGTCGCCAGTTCCTCGGGCGTGAACCGCTCGCGGATGCGTCCGAGCACGGTGTCGATATAGCTCTGCATGAGACCGTTATAGCTGTAGAACTTGTCCGAGAGCTTGAGATGATACTCGCGCCGGTCGGTGTCGGAATTCTCCTTGACGATATAGCCCTTGCGGATGAGGTTATTGACCTTGTAGGTCGCGTTGGACTGCGAGATGCCGAGAAAGTCCGCAAACCGGCCGATCGTCGGCGCGTTGAGCTGATGAATGACCTCAACGGAAAACGCCTCCATTGCGCTCAGCGAGCCCTCACGTTCCCGCACCTGTGAAAACAGGCGGCGGAAAAACTGCAGCTTAAATTTCTCATATACACGCTGAAAATCCTGCTCCATCATCGGCCGCTCCCCCCTTGCTCCTTTTGTTGCAGCATATTTTCTATTCTTTTTTACACCAAAGCGGCAAAAAAGTAAAGAGCCGGACGCGTAGAAATTCCCGCGTCCGGCAGAAAATAAAGCAGGATTTAACGTCTTACGGCGCTTTCGGCCCGTCGTCGGGCTTGTCCTCGCCGACGACCTCACCGGTCGTCTCGACGGCGGTGGCATCGTCCACAAAGTCACGCACGGCGGCCTTGACGTCCTTGACAAAGACGGCGGCGTACACGACGGTGCAGAGGTTCTGCACACCGTCAACGATGAGCGACACGCCCATCATGATCGTAAGCACCTGCTTGCCGTCAAAGGGGTTGAAGACCAGCAGAATGCCGAGCACCAGACACACGACCGTGCACACGAGCGTGACCCACCACGAGTGTGCGCCCATGCGCCGCGAATCGACGGCGACCTGCAGCTTGAAGACGCTGTCGACGAGCACGAGCAGACCGATCATGACCGAGAGCACGTCTGTCAGCGCGGGGGCGCGCCAGAGCATGAGCGCGCCGAGGACGACGCAGAACAGGCCGATGGCAAAGTCAAAGCGGATGGCCACGCCCTCGACCTCGCGGATGAAGTAGAGCACGATCTTCATCACACCGAACACGGCCATGGCAGCGCCGAGGATGCGGCAGATCATGATCAGCGACGTCTCGGGATTGGCGACCAGGAAGATACCGAGCAGCAAAAACATCGCGCTGAGCACGACATAGCTCCACTTGATACGCTTAAAGATCTTCACGTGAATGCCTCCTTACAGGCCGAGCGGCTCGTCGATGAGCACGACCTCGACCTTGGCCATGTCCATCATCTGTCCCCAGAGCACGAGCAGCGCGTTGCAGCCGCGGCTCTTGCTGCGGCAGTCGACACAGCGCTCAAGCTCGTGGCACGGCTGGTCGCCGTCAAAGCGCTGCATGTTCTGCACGGCGGCGGTGTTGCGCGCGCGCGACAGGGCACTGTCAAAGTCGGGGCAGATCTTGTTCGCGCCCGCGACGATGTACACTGTCTTGCCGATGCCGTAGACCATGGCAGCGAGGCGGTTGCCGCGGCCGTCGATGTTGAGGATCTGGCCGTCGGCGGTGATGGCGTTGGCGCTGCTGAGATACACGGGCGCGGTCAGCGCGTTGTCGAGCGTGGCAAAGCCCGGTGTGCGCCAGTGCCACCAGACGGTGTTGTGTCTGGTGAGCCGGTCATACAGACCGAGCTGGTCAATGGTCTTGCTGCCGCCGATGCCGACGGTCGTGCCGTCGATCGCGCCGTCGAGATAGTCCGCCGCCTCGGCAGCCGTGGCAAAATGCTGCACGGCAAAGCCGCGGCCGGTCAGGGCGCGGATGGTCGTTTCAATGTCCATGGGACATGCCTCCATAAAATAGAATAGGGTCTGGATTTATCCTACCATTCCGCGCCGCCGCTGTCAATTTCCTTTGCGGCTTTGCGGTTGAATCCGTGCGCGCAGTTTGCTATAATGGCGGCAGAAATCTTCAGAGGGGAGACCGCTCTATGCAGCTTCTTTATGCGCTGGCAGAGCTGCGCACACCGTTTCTGGACGCGGTGCTCGGCGCACTCACCAACTGCGGCGGCGAGCTCGTGTTCATGGCCGCTGCCATCATCGTGTTCTGGTGCGTGAGCAAGTCCTGCGGGTACTATATGCTCACGGTCGGCTTCGTCGGCACGATCGTCAACCAGTTTCTCAAGCTTGTCTTTCGCATCCCGCGTCCGTGGGTGAAGGACCCGGATTTTCAGATCGTCGAGAGCGCCCGCGCCGAGGCCACCGGCTACTCGTTCCCGAGCGGACACACGCAAAACGTCTTTGCGTCCTTCGGCTGCCTCGGCCGCTGGACGAAGCGGACATGGCTGCGCGCGGTCTGCGCGCTGCTGATCGTGGTCACGGCGTTTTCGCGGATGTATCTCGGCGTGCACACGCCGCTGGATGTCGGCGTGTCGTTCGGCATCGGGCTCGTGCTGGTGTTCGCGCTCTACCCGCTTTTTCGGGACATTGACAGCCATCCGAAGCGGCTGTATCTGCTCTTTGCCGGCATGGCGGTGCTGAGCGCTGCCTACCTGCTCTTTGCCGAGCTCTGGCCGTTTCCCGCGGATGTGGACGCGGCAAACCTCGCCTCCGGGCGCAAAAACGCGTACACGCTGCTCGGCGCGGTGCTGGGCATGACATTTGCCTACTGGCTCGACCGGAGGTATGTGCACTTTGACGTGCGCGCCGTCTGGTGGGCGCAGGTGCTCAAGACCGTGCTCGGTCTTGCCATTACGATCGGGCTGCGCGCCGCGCTCAAAGCGCCGCTGCTCGCGCTGTGCGGCGGGCACAATGTTGCCAATCTCATCCGCTACGCGCTCATGGTGATCTTTGCCGCCGGTATCTGGCCGATGACCTTCGGCTGGTTCGGTCGTCTCGGGCAGAAGAAACCTGCGTCCGGCGCGTCAGATTGAATTGACTTGCAGACACAAGTGTGTTACTATTTATTACGTTATGTAAACACGCAAACACGGACATAAAGAGGTGCGTATCACATGGAAAAACACGCATTCGATCCCGCATGCTGCCTCGGTGAGCGGCTGCAGACGCTCTCGCGCGCGGAGCTGACCGCGCTGGCTGAGACGATCTGCCGCATCCTGACGGAGCGCGGGGCATACCACGGCGGCATCCGCCCGGACAACATCAGCCGTGCCGGGGACGGTACGGTCGGTCTCGGCGCGCCCGCCCGCACGGACACGAAGGACTGGACGACCGAGGAGCTGGAGTTCATGGCGCCCGAGGTTTTCTGGAGCGGCTCGCTCGATGCCTCGGCCGACGTGTATTCGCTCGGCCTGCTGCTGTATGCGGGCGTGATGGGCGGCCGTCTGCCGTTTTACCCGGATGACCGCGCGCCGCAGCCGGAGGATATGGCCGCCGCGCTGCGCCGCCGCATGAACGGCGAGGCGCTGCCTCTGGCGCGCAAGGCCGGGCGCGATCTCGCGCAGATCATTGCGCGCGCCACGCAGTGCCGGCCGGCCGACCGCTACGCCACCCCGGCGGAGCTGTGCGCCGCGCTCGAGCAGTATGATGCCGAGCAGCGCCGCAATGTGCCGACCGCGCAGGAGATGTTCAACAAGCCCGAGCAGGAGCTCAGCGAGGTCGAGCGCATGATGCTCAGCATCCTCGCCGAGGAGGCCGCCGCGCCTGTGCCGGAGGCTGAGCCGGAGGAAAAGACCGAGCCGGAGGCAGAAGTGGAGGCGGAAGCCGAAGCTGAAGCCAAAATTGAAGCTGCAGCTGAACCGGAGGCCGAAGCCGAGCCGGAAGCAGATGCCGGGACACCTGCCGCAGAGCCGGAGTCGGAGCTGAAGTTTGAGCTGAAGGAAGCTCCGGCTGCAAAGCCGGAAGAGAAGCCCGAGGAAGCCCCGGATGCAAAGCCGGAGGCCGAGCCAGAAGAGAAGCCGGAGGAAACCCCGGACGCAAAACCGGAGGCATCCAAGCCCGAGCCGCAGCCGCTGCCGAACAAATTCCGCCCGGAAAAGCCGGCTGCCAAGCCGGAGGTCAAGCCGGAGCGCAAGCCGGAAAAGCCGCCGGTGAAAAAGCCCGAGCCCTACCGTCCCGCCCCCGCGAAGCCGAAAAAGAAAGCGCCCGACGCGCAGCGCCAGTCGCATAAGGCGGGCGTACTGCTGACGGTGCTGATCATCTGCGCGGCGGTGCTGGCCGTACTGCTGCTGCGTTCGCTCGGCGTGTTCGGCACGCCCTCCGCGGCGGAGACCACGCCGACACCCGCACCGACTGCCCCGGTCGAGACCGTCGTCCCGACCGAGACGCCCACGCCCACCCCGACGCCGAAGCCCGAGCCGACGTATGAAGTTGTCAAGGCGGATGTCTCCTGGGCGGACGCTGAAGCGGCGGCCGAGGCCAAGGGCGGCCACCTCGTCGTGATCGACAGCGCCGAGAAGTGGACGCGCGTCGCACAGCTTGCCGACGAGTCCGGCCTGACCTACGTCTGGATCGGTCTGTACCGCGCCGACAGCGGCGAGCTTGCCTGGGTCAAGGACAACATCGACCCGGTCTATAACTGGGCCGCCGGTGAGCCGTCCGTGCGCGACACCAACGGCGCGGCCGAGAACTATGTGCTCATCGCACGCCGCAGCGACGGCTGGTATTATAACGACTGCATCGGTGATCCCGCCGCCAAATACCCGCAGTTCTACGGCGGCAAGACCGGCTATATCATCGAGATCGACCCGTAAAATGTGCAAAAAGCTCCCCGGCCATCCGGCCGGGGAGCGATTTTTTTGTGCAGCGTTCAGGTCTGCCAGTCGGTGACCGGTTTTCCGTCGCTGTCGGTGAATGTGCCGCAGGCGATCATGATCAGGTCGACCAGCGCGCCGATGCCGAAGCATCCGGCCGTGAGCAGCCAGAGCACGCCCGTGCCGATCTTGCCGACGTAGAAGCGGTGGATGCCGAGACCGCCGACAAAGACACACAGCAGCAGCGCGATCAGGCGCGATTTCGGGCTGGCGTTCGGGTCGACGGTCTTCGTCGGCGCCACGGCGCAGCCGCAATGCGGGCAGACCACGGCCTCATCGACCAGCTGCGCGCCGCACTGAGCACAGTATTTCATGGTTTTTGTCCCCCTTCGAGGCAGCCGCCGCAGCGGCCGCGTTTTCTGTCGTATGACAAGCGTAGTGTAGCATTTTCCGCGTCGGTTGTCAATTTCCAGACGATATATATCCGAGCACGCAAGGCAAAAAAGAGGAAGCCGAGTGACCGGCTTCCTCTTCTCATTTTGCGTTATGCCTCGGGGCTGAACTGGTCCTTGCCGACGCCGCACAGCGGGCAGACCCAATCTTCGGGGACGGCTTCCCAGGGCGTGCCGGGGGCGACGCCGTTGTCGGGATCGCCGGCTGCGGGGTCATAGACATAGCCGCAGATGTCACAGACGTATTTCATAGCTGTGCCTCCCGTTGCGGAATATTACTTGCCGAAGTAGCGGTTCAGCAGACCCTCGAAGGCCTTGCCGTGGCGGGCCTCGTCGCGCGCCATCTCGTGCACGGTGTCATGAATCGCGTCGAGATTGTACTGCTTGGCGAGCTTGGCGAGCTCGAACTTGCCGGCGGTCGCGCCGTTCTCGGCGTCGACACGCATCTCAAGATTCTTCTTTGTGCTGTCGGTGATGACCTCACCGAGGAGCTCGGCGAACTTCGCAGCGTGCTCGGCTTCCTCGTGCGCGGCCTTCTCCCAGTACAGGCCGATCTCCGGGTAGCCCTCGCGGTGCGCAACGCGCGCCATGGCCAGATACATACCGACCTCGGAGCACTCGCCCTCGAAGTTGGCTCTCAGACCGTCGACGATCTCCTTCTGCACGTCGGCCGGAACGTCCGCGCCGAACGCCTTGCCGACGCCGACAACGTGCTCGGCAGCCCAGGACTTCTCAGCCTTCTGCTCAATGAACTTGGAGCCGTCGACATGGCACACCGGGCACTCGACCGGCGGCTGCTCGCCTTCGTAAACGTAACCACAGACACTGCAAACCCATTTTTTCATTGTAAGTTCCTCCTAAAGTTTTTTGATTTCGATCGTTGATTTATTCGGAAGCGGCTTCCTTTGCCGCTTGCTGACAAGCTTTGCACAGCCCCGTGAACGTGATGCTGCAGCCGAGCACCTGCGCGTCTGTTACGCTCTGGGCGAGCGTGCACAGCTGCGGCTCGGGCGCGCCGGGCAGCGGCACGTCGATGACGCGGCCGCACTGCGCGCAGTGCAGGTGGGCGTGGGGCTCTGTGCGTGCGTCGAACCGCTCCTGCCCGCGGAACACGCCGACGCTCATCACGTCGCCCTGTTCGGAAAACAGGCTCAGGTTCCGGTACACTGTGCCGAGGCTCAGGTCGGGATAGTCCGGCTTGAGCTGCTGGTACAGCTCCTGCGCGGTGGGGTGGGCGGTCGTCGCGGCGAGGGCTTCGAGGATGACCTGCCGCTTTTTGCTGTTTTTGCGGATGGGCATCGAAGCACCTCCTTCGATATTAGTAACAGGAATTATTACTGATATTAAGATAGCACGGCTGTCCGCATTTGTAAAGCACTTTTTGCGAATGATTCTCAAGATTGTGCAGATTGCTGTGTTTTCTGCGCCGTGTTTTGGCGTTTGTGCGCAATTTGTGCGCGGTGCAGTGCGGGAGATGCGCAAAAAGGCCGGCCGCGCGGGTACAGCGCGGCCGGAGGGAAGGAGAAAACCTGCGCATACGCGCAGGGGGAGGGGCGGGCACACAGCCGCAGCCAATCAAAGCCTTCTCCTCAAGGAGAAGGCTGGGGAGCGCGTCGGACGCACGGTGCGCTGCTTCACCGCCTGCAGACATTCGCTGTGATGCCGCACAGCGCCTGCGCGCACTCCATGTCCCACTTGCCGGAGCGGGCGATGTCGTCGATCGAGAGGACACCCGCGAGCTTGCCGCCCTCGGTTACAGGCAGCCTGCGCACCTGCGCGGCACGCATGGCGGTCATCGCGGTGCGCACGTCGGCATCGGCCTCGATCGTCACGGGGTCGCGCGACATGATGCCGCGCACGGTCGCAGTCTGCGGATCATCGCCGGCGGAAACACAGCGCACGACGATGTCGCGGTCGGTGAGCATACCGGCGAGCGTTCCGTCGTCCTCGCACACCGGCAGTGCGCCGATGCTGCGCTGGCGCATCAGCCGCGCCGCGGCGACGACCGGCTCGTCCGGATGCGTCACGGCGGCTGCTGCGGTCATGTAATGGCGAACCTGCATCTCTCAACACCCCCCTTGGCCGGAAGCTCCGTCTGCGGAGATTCTCACCCGACGGGGGTGTTTTTATACCTATTATAATATGTCGCACGCTGTCGCATCCGGTCACTGCACGAGCGCCGCGAGCGCTGCGCCCGCGCTCTCACCGAACAGCCGCACGGCGCGCACGGCCTCCTGAAGCGTGTTGCCGCTGCTGCCGACCTCGATGATGAGCGAGCCGCGCGTGAGATGCTGATTGTAGCGCTCGTTGACGAGTGTGATCGGCCGCATGAGCGTCGGATGCGCCTGCACGGCCGCATCCTGCAGGTATACCGCCAGACGCAGATTCTCCTCCCAGTGCGGGTGATAGAGCCCCGACGCGTTCGTGCCCACGAGCAGCATCACCTGCGCGCACGCGGCATCCGGGAGCTCTGCCACGGTCTTGTAGACCACACTGTCGGAGCACAGTGCGTCGCGGTGCAGGTCGATGACGATGCGCAGACTCGGGTATTGGCTCAGATACTCCTGCACGGCCGCGCCCGAGCGGCTGTACGAACCCGTATAGCTCGGGTAGTCGTAGATCGTCCGGTCGTGCAGCACCTCAAGTCCCGCGTTCGTGAGCGTGTCGGCGAGCACGTCGCCCACGTGCACTATATTATAATTGGTGTCCTCGGTGCGGCAGGTGTCACTCGCTGCATAGAGGTCGTGTCCCGCCGGGGTGAAGGCTTCGCTCGCGTGCGTGTGCATGATGAGGATCTGCGGTTCGCCCGCCGGCAGCACGGCGGCCGGTCCTTGCTGCAGCAGGGAGGCGACGCTTACGGGGATGTCCGTCTCGTTCTTGATCGTCAGCCCGCCTGCGATGCTCGTCGCCACGATGGGCAGTCCGTCGGCTGTTGCAGTCGGGGCGGTTTCGCCGCCGTCGTCCGCGGTGGGGGCGGGGGTCACCTCCGGTGCGGGTGAGGCGGCGCTGAGCGCGGCTGCTGCCTCCGGCGTGGGGGAGGCGTCCACCGGCGGAGCACCGAGCTCCATGCGCACCGATGCCAGCAGCAGCTGCTCCGGGTCGAACCAGCGCTGCAGCCGGTCCTTGAGCGGCGCGCCGCCTGCCGCAGCTGACGCGATCTGCAAACCGAACACAGCCAGACCCACACAGGCCAATTTTTGCCGCAGTGTCATATCTGCCCACCTCCAAACGCATTCTCCACAATATATATGGTTTTTGGGCTGGAATTATGTCACCGCATCTGCTATACTGTGAGCGGCAAAAATACAAAGGAGGCGTCGCTATGACGATCACATACCGGCCGAAAGGCGTCTGCTCGCGCTTGATGCAGGTGGAGGTTGAAGACGGGATTATCCGCAAAGTTGAGGTGAAAGGGGGGTGCAGCGGCAACCTGCAGGGCATTTCGCGGCTCTTGGTGGGGATGCCGGTGCAGCAGGCCATCGAACGCTTGGAGGGCGTGCGCTGCGGACTGAAGCCGACATCCTGCCCGGATCAGCTTGCACAGGCACTGAAACAGGCGCTGTAAGGCGGGAAAAAGATTTACATAATTCTTTCAAATAATTAAAATGGTTGACATAATGCAAGTTTGCAAGAAAATTTTGCGAACTTGCATCTTTTCTTTTTGGTCAGAATGCGTCGAAACGTCGGATTTGGTCAAAGTAGACAACACAATTTCTTGTGTCGAACGACGTAAATATATACTGTATTTTGTTATTTCGGCGTTTTATTGTGGATTTTATTCAGAACTTAAAAAGCTGCTTTGTGCATTTTGCCGATTGCGAACGACTCGGAAAATGAATATAATTATCCATAACGGGGCAAGGCGTCGTGTGCAAAACACGCCTTAGGGTGCGTGGATTGAAATTCTCTGTGCCCGCCGGACCCGAAAAAGTTACAGCAAAGGAGGCTGCACGTCATGAAACAAATCAAGAGAGCCGGACAGTCCGTCAGATCGGGTCTGTCGCTGATGTGCATCGTCTGCCTGCTTTGCGGCTTATTGTGCGGATTTTTCTGGCTCGCCGGTGAGAGTCCGGTGCTGGCCGCCGGAGTGGACGGGGATGCCCTGTCGGCCAGAGCGGTCCTGAGCGGGGATGCGTCCCTGTCTGCGCCCGAGCGTGATGAGAAGCTGGCGGTGCAGGCCGCCGCGCAGGCGACGTCGCCTGTTGTGCGCACGCTTGCCGTCGGCATGGACGCTGCGGACTATACCGAGACGGTCACCTGCGACTACACACCCGTGTACATCGATGACAGCTTCGGCGGTTACTGCTATGTGATCGACGGTGCGGCCTGGCTTTCGGCGGATGCGTTTGCCGAGATGCTCGGTCTTGAGAGCGCGACCGTCACCGACGGCGACACCCAGACCGTCACGGTCGACGGTGCGGACATCGCGGCGACCTACGGCGCTGTGAGCTACACGGCCAACGGCCGCTGCTTCTACGCGCCCGATGGGGTGTACGCCCTTGACGGCAAGGTGGTGCTGCCGCTGGCGGATCTGGAGAAGATCTTCGGCGTCACGGCCACGTTCAGCGCGGACAATACCAGCCTGCGCGTCGATGCGTCCGGGCAGCAGCTGCTCGAGAGCGGTGAGAGCTTCTACGGCGCGCGTGACGTCTACTGGCTCAGCCACATCATCAACGCCGAGGCCGGCAATCAGCCCATGGACGGGCAGATCGCGGTCGGCAACGTCGTGCTCAACCGCGTGGCGGACGAGCGCTTCCCCAACAGCGTCAAGGAGGTCGTGTTCGACCGGCGCAGCGGTGTGGCGCAGTTTTCGCCCACGGCGGACGGCAGCATCGGCCTCACGCCGGATGAGGATGCCGTGCTCGCGGCAAAGCTCGCCTTTGAGGGATACAATACGGTCGGTGAGAGTATGTACTTCATCAACCCCGCGGCCTGCAACTCCGCGTGGTTCAACCGCTGCCTGACCTATATGACCACGATCGGCGACCACGTCTTTTACGCATAATAGCTGCACAGACAGCATTTCCGCCCGCACGGAGACCCGTGCGGGCGGTTTAAGACTGTCGAAAAACCCGGAGGGTTTTCCGACAAAGGGGTTGCAGTCTGCTGCGCGCAGAATTTGTGTGCCTGTGACGCACAAATTCCACACTTGCAGCCTGAGCAGTATTTTCTCTCACGCACATGTCGCGAGAGAAAATGATTTCACTTTTTTGCCGCCTGCGGGCGGCAAACTCTGCGAGGCTTTTTTGACACGCTGCAGCCGCCCGCACGGAGACCCGTGCGGACGGTTTTTATATGGCGCAAAAACAAGAGCCTTCCCCGCGCAACAGCGAACGCTGAGAACGCGGGATAGCACGGAGAACGCTCCTGCCAAAAACAGTATATCACAGGAGCGCGGAAAGTCAAGGCAGGGGGACATGACATCTGCGGTTTTTGAAAGTGGGATATTTGCCCAAATTCATTATTGACATTCCGGACGCTGCAGGGTATGCTGTTTTCAGCGAAAGCGCTTGCGCGGGGGGGGCACTTCGGGTGTAAGCTGCGGGCCGCTTGCGGCATGTTCAGCACTTCGCCGGCGCTTTCGTGTTTTTTGCGCATCGTCATACCATTCGCGCCCGGATCGTCGAGCCGGGCGCTTTTTGCGGCGCTGCGTGCGCCCTGTCCGGGGCTGGACGTGCGCGCGGGAATGTGGTAAGATGGCGGCAACAGATATATTCGGAGGCGCACATGGAAAAACTGCTCCGCGCGGGCTTTGCCGCGCTGGGTCTGCCGCTCGATGAGACGGCGCTGACCCGCTTTGAGACATACTACGAGCTGCTCGAGGAGCGCAGCAAGGTCATGAACCTGACGGCCATCCACGGCGAGACGGACGTGGCGCAGCTGCACTTTCTCGACTCGGCCGCACTGCTGACGGTCGAGCCGCTTGCCGGCAAGTCGGTCATTGATGTCGGCACAGGCGCGGGTTTTCCCGGTCTGCCGCTGAAGATCGCGCAGCCGGACATTTCGCTCACGCTGCTCGACAGTCTGGATAAGCGCGTGCGCTTTCTCGGTGATGTCTGCGCCGCGACCGGGCTTGCGGATGTGACGTGCCTGCACGCGCGCGCGGAAGAAGCGCCGGAACTGCGCGGCCGGTTCGACGCGGCGGTCTCGCGCGCCGTCGCGCGGCTGTACCTGCTGTGCGAGCTGTGCCTGCCGTTTGTGCGCACGGGCGGCGCGTTTCTGGCCATGAAGTCCGTGGAATGCGGACCGGAACTGGAGCGGGCAGCCCATGCCATTGAACTGCTGGGCGGCCGGGTGGAACGCACCGCGGACTACCAGATTCCCGGTACTGAGGTAACACACCGGCTGGTAATCATCAAAAAAGTGGCGCAAACGCCTAAAAAATATCCCAGAGCATTTGCAAAGATCAAGAAGAATCCGTTATAATGGTAGCGGAGCATAGTAAAAAACTTTTATCGAAGGGAGACAGAGGGATGGGAGGACAATGTATCGCCGTGGTGTCCGGCAAGGGCGGCACGGGCAAAACCTCCTTTACCGCCGGCGTCGGTGCCGCACTGGCCGTCAGCGGATGCCGGGTGCTGTGCCTGGATTGTGATATCGGCCTGCGGAATCTGGACCTGGCTCTGGGACTGACGGACCGGGCCCTGATGGA
>ERZ773260.2949-NODE-2949-length-17453-cov-19.961547_pt1 | contig 17453 bp, 11 predicted proteins | sample MGYA00511387_ERZ773260 | MGnify/ENA primary metagenome ERZ773260 (study PRJEB29015, sample SAMEA2737745) | human gut metagenome | biome: human gut; feature: human-associated habitat; material: faeces | place: China | collected 2012 ... | reverse complement strand
TCTGCTTTTCGAGCCCTCGGTATCGTGTTTTTCGGAAACGCAGCTGTTTCTTGACGACATCGAATACGTGCTCCACTTTGGCGCGGACAGAGGACTTTGCGTGTTCTGCTTTCTTTGCGGCATACTGACCGCTTTTGCTCAGCTTTTTCACTTGGGATGGACGGCGGTTGATTCTGTATTTGATCTTGCGACCAGCCTTGTTGCGGATGATCGCATCGCCGCGCTTTTCTGCTCCGAGGTAACCGCTGTCGCCATATACTTCATCTTCATCTCCGGTCAGCAGCTTGGATGTTTCTGTGGCATCATGGACATTAGCTGCTGTTGCCTCCACGGTATGAACCAGTCCGCTGTCCCTGTCAACGCCGATATGTGCCTTATAGCCGAAGTGCCAGGTATTGCCTTTCTTCACCTGATGTGCATCCGGGTCCCGCTTCTTTTCTTTATTCTTGGTGGAAGAAGGGGCGGAAATAATGGTGGAATTCACGATCGTTCCCTTTTTCAGAATGAGACCTCGTTCCATAAGTGCGGCAACCACCTGAGAGAACAGCTTCTCCTGCAATCCGTTCTTGATCAGCAGATTGCGAAAACGACCAAGGGTATCTCCGTCCGGAACCTGATTACTGGAATCGATGCCGCAGAAATCCGAAAACGCACGGCTGTCGATCACTTCTGCTACGGTTGCCTCATCACTCAGGTCATACAGATTTTGCAGCAAGTACAGTCGCAGCATGGTCTCCAGAGGATAGGGTTTGTTGCCGCGCTCTCCTTTGTAATAGCACGGCTGGATCAGGCATAGCCATTCCTTCCACGGGACGATCCGTTCGATCTGAGTCAGAAACTCTTTCTTCTTTGTCCGCGCCTGCGCCAACTCATCGCTGAATGCGGAAATCGTCATCTGCTTATCCATAATGCTATTATATCACATCCTGCCGTTCCTGGCACTTTTTGTGCGGTGTTGCCTTAGAAATTTTGTAGAGCGGGTTCGTGTGTACCCTTCAGGAGAGATTGAGATAGATATGCGTACTTCGAGCGGGTTTGCATTTGTAACGGCAAGCTAAAACAATAAGCGCCCCCACTTTGGAGGCAGCTGAAAAAATTTCGAGAAAAATTGTATGTCTATCTTGACACAACCAGAGGGCATCATCACCGGCATGGCGGCGAAGATGTTTGTCATTGCGGGACCGGTGATCGTGTTCGGCACGCTCGCGAGCGTGGTGTACGGCGCGGTGCTGATGCTGCTGGGATAGGAAAAAGCGCGGCGGGGCCGCGCTTTTCTCTTGCGCCGCGCCGCACGGTATTCTATAATGTTGCCATCGAATCAAACAACGGAGGATGGCACGATGTACGAAAACGGTAAGATCTACATGGGACTTGCGGACGGCGCGCGCGTGGAGCTTGCGCTCAATATGTGCAACCGCCACGGCCTGATCGCGGGCGCGAGCGGCACGGGCAAGACCATCACGATGAAAGTGATGGCCGAAAGCTTTTCCGACGCGGGCGTGCCGGTGTTCCTGTGCGACGTCAAGGGCGACGTCGCGGGCATCTGCGCCCCCGGCGTGAGCAGCGAGGGCATGGAAAAGCGCATCGATCGGTTTGGCCTGCGCGGCAGCTTTGCTTATAAGGGCTATCCCACGACCTTCTGGGACATTTATCAGACCGGCGGCCACGCCGTCCGAGCGACGGTGAGCGACATGGGGCCTGAGCTTTTGTCCCGCATCCTCAGCCTCACGCCCGCGCAGGAGGGCATCCTGCACATCATGTTCCGCATCGCGGATGACAAGGGGCTGCTGCTCCTCGATCTCAAGGACCTGCGCGCCATGCTGAACTACGTCAGTGAGCACCGCGCGGAGTACATGATGACCTACGGCAACATCACGCCGCAGTCCGTCGCGGCGATCCTGCGCGCGCTGCTGCCGCTCGAGCAGCAGGGCGGCGACCTCTTCTTCGGCGAGCCGCCGCTCGACATCTATGACTGGATGCGCACCGACGCGGACGGCCGCGGCATGGTCAACGTGCTCGACTGCGTGAAGCTGGTGCAGAACCCGACGCTCTACGCGAGCTTCCTTTTGTGGATGCTCTCGGAGCTGTTTGAGAGCCTGCCCGAGGCGGGCGATCTGGAAAAGCCCAAGCTGGTGTTCTTCTTCGACGAGGCGCACACGCTCTTCCGCGACGCGCCGGCGGTCCTCGTGCAGAAGATCGAGCAGACCGTCAAGCTCATCCGCTCGAAGGGCGTGGGCGTGTTCTTCGTGACGCAGAGCCCGAGTGACATTCCCGACGCGGTGCTCGCGCAGCTCTCCAACCGCGTGCAGCACGCGCTGCGCGCCTATACGCCCGCCGAGCTCAAGGCTGTGCGCGTCGCGGCGCAGGCGTTCCGCGCCAATCCCGCCTTCCGCGCGGAGGATGCCATTATGGAGCTGGGTGTCGGCGAGGCGCTGACCTCGTTTTTAGATGAACAGGGTGTGCCGACCATCGTGCAGCGCACAAAGATCGTCTGCCCGCAGAGCCTCATGGGTGCGCCCGAGCCGATGGCGCGCATGAAGGCCATGCTGCATGACGGCATGGAGAAGTACGGCGACGCGGTGGACAATCTCTCTGCCTACGAGGTGCTGACCGAGCAGGCGGATGCCGCGGCGCTGCAAAAGCAGCGGGAGGAGGACCGCCTCGCGCAGGAAAGGCTGGCTGCGGAGCAGGAAAAGCAGCGCGCCAAGGAGGAGGCCGCCGAGGAAAAGCGCCGCCAGAAGTTAGAGGACGAGGAGCGCAGGCGCGCGCAGAAGTTAGAGGATGAGGAGCGCCGCCGCGCACAAAAGCTGGAGGACGAGGCGCGCCGGAGGGCGGAGAGGGCCGCCGAGGCCGAGCAGAAAAAGCTCGAGCGGCAGCGCGAGCGTGAGGCCGCCGCGGCAAAGAAAAAGGCCGAGCGGCTCCAGTCCAAGATCGAGACACAGCTCGTCTCCGCGGGCGGGCAGATCCTCAGGCGCGGGCTTCTGGGCATTTTGAAACGGTAAATAGAGAGAAAGGCGTGCCGGACGGCACGCCTTTCCTTTGTGCGGTTTACTTGTTTGCCATGCGGTAGACGGCGAGGATGCCGTCGTAGTCGAGGGGGCAGAACTTGCCGACAACGCGGGTGTGGAAGAAGGTGCAGCGCTCGGCAAGCTCGCGCAGCTGCTCCTCGCTGAGCACGCCGATGCCGAGCTCGGTGAAGGTGGTCGGCATATCAATGGAGCGGAAAAACTCCTCGGTCGTGTCGATGGCGCGGAGGGCAAGGTCGCGGTCGCTCTCGCCGTCCTTGCGGGTAAGGCGCCAAACGGCCTCGCCGTAGTGCGCGAAGCGCGCGGGATCGGTGTCCACCACATAGCGCGCCCACTGCGGCCACATGACCGAGAGCGTCGCGCCGTGCGCGGCGTCAAACATACCGGAAAGCTCGTGACCGAACTGGTGCACGGAGAAGTCCTTCACGCCGCCGAGGCCCGTGAGGTTGTTGTGCGAGAGGGAGCCGGCCCACATGATCTCGCTCATGGCGTCATAATTGTGACTGTCCTGCATGGCGACGCGGCCCGCGTCGATCACCGTGCGCAGCAGGCCCTCAGCGATCTCGTCGGTCATGCGGTTGGAGGGATGGCCGGGGTTGAAGTAGCGCTCAAGCGTGTGCATCATGATGTCCACCACGCCGCAGCCGACCTGATAGCGTGGGAGCGTATAGGTCAGCTCGGGGTCCATGATGGCGAAGAGCGGACGCTGCAGATCGGTGTTCAGACCGCGCTTGAGCGTCGTCTCATCGTTCGTGAGCACGGCGCTGTCGCTCGTCTCGCTGCCGGCGGCGGAGATGGTCAGCACCGCGCCGAGCCTGCTCGTTTTGGTAAGCGCCGCCTTCTTGCTCCAGAAATCCCAGATGTCCGTTTCGGGGTTGGCGACGCCGTGGGCGATGGCCTTGGACGTGTCCATCACGCTGCCGCCGCCGACGCCGAGAATGAAGTCCGCGCCGAAGGCGAGCGCCTTCTGCACGCCCTCGCGCGCGTGGGACAGGCGCGGGTTGGGCTGCACGCCGCCGAAGCTCATGTGCTCAAGCCCCGCGTCGGTGAGCGTCTGCTCGATGCGCGCGATAAGCCCGCTCTTCACGGCGCTGTGGCCGCCGTAGACGATAAAGACCTTCGTGCTGCCGAAGTGCTTGACCGCCTCGCCGACCTTTGCCTCCGCGCCCTTGCCGAAATAGATCTTAGTCGGGCAGTAAAATTCAAATGCCTGCATGGAATGGGTCCTCCTTGCCTGTGTGCGGAATGGAGCGCACGCGGATTTTCTGCGCCTATGGTAGCACACCTGCGCGCACATTGCAAGAGGTCGAAGGGGAGAGAAAAAGCGCATTTTTTGCGTGATTTTGTGTTGACATAATGAATGTGGATAACTCTGTGGAAACTGTGAATAACCCTGATTTTACAAGAAATTTACAGGTTGACGCACGATTATTTTTTGACCGATACGAAAACTATTCGAGAATGCTGCGCGAGTTTTTAACAAGCGCGGAGCGCGGCGCGGGAGCGCATCAAAACACTTGCTATTGTGGGACGGAGCTGCTATAATATACAAGGAATAGTATCCTATGGAAACGGAGAAGACAAATGGCAAAGGCAGGAAAGAATTACGGCAACGAGAGCATTTCCTTACTCGAGGGCGCGGAGCGCGTGCGCAAGCGTCCGGGCGTTATTTTCGGCTCGGACGGACTGGACGGCTGCGAGCACGCGGTGTTCGAGATCCTCTCGAACTCCATCGACGAGGCGCGCGAGGGGCACGGCAAGGTCATCACGCTCACGCATTACGCCGACGGCAGCATCGAGGTGGAGGACAACGGGCGCGGCTGTCCCGTGGACTGGAACCCCAAGGAAAAGCGCTACAACTGGGAGCTTGTGTACTGCGAGCTTTACGCCGGCGGCAAGTACAACAATCTCGACGGCGACAACTACGAATACTCCCTCGGCCTCAACGGCCTCGGCGCCTGCGCCACGCAGTACGCCTCGCGCTACATGGATGTGACCGTCTGGCGCGACGGGAACAAATATTCCCTGCACTTTGAGCGCGGGCAGATCACCGGCAAAAAGGGAGAGGAGCTGAAGATCGAGCCGACCGACCGCGGCAAGAGGACCGGCACGCTCACGCGCTGGCTGCCCGATCTCGACGTGTTTACCGACATCAACATCCCCGCGTCGTATTTTACCGACGTGCTGCGCCGTCAGGCGGTCGTGAACGCGGGCATCACGTTCCGCTTCCGCGACCAGGTGGGCGGCAAATTCGAGACGCAGGAGTTCCTCTACGAAAACGGCATCGTGGACTATGTGACCGAGCTGGCGGGCGAGGGCGTGCTGACCACGCCCGTCTTCTGGGAGACCGAGCGCCGCGGACGTGACCGCGAGGATAAGCCCGAGTATAAGGTCAAGCTCTCGTGCGCCTGCTGCTTTTCCAACCGCGTGAACGTCATCGAGCACTACCACAACTCCTCGTGGCTCGAGCACGGCGGCGCGCCGGAAAAAGCGACTAAGACGGCCTTCGTCTACGCCATCGACAAGTATCTCAAGGACAGCGGCAAGTATCAGAAGAACGAGAGCAAGATCACCTGGCAGGACGTGGAGGACTGCCTCGTGCTGGTGTCCAACAACTTCTCCACGCAGACGAGCTACGAGAACCAGACGAAGAAGTCCATCACGAACAAATTCGTGCAGGAGGCGATGACGGACTTTTTGAAGTCCCGCCTGGAGACCTACTTCATCGAGAACCGCGTCGAGGCGCTCAAGATCGCCGAGCAGGTGCTCATCAACAAAAGAAGCCGCGAGAGCGCGGAAAAGCAGCGGCTGAACATCAAGAAAAAGCTCTCCGGCAATATCGACATTTCCAACCGCGTGCAGAAGTTCGTGGACTGCCGCACGCGCGACGTGTCCCGCCGCGAAATTTATATCGTTGAGGGCGACAGTGCTCTCGGCAGCGTCAAGCTCTCGCGCGACGCGGAGTTTCAGGGCATCATGCCCGTGCGCGGCAAGATTCTGAACTGCCTCAAGGCCGACTACGCCCGCATTTTCAAGAGCGAGATCATCACCGATCTTCTGAAGGTGCTCGGCTGCGGCGTGGAGGTGCAGGGCAAGGCGGTCAAGGAGCTCAACGCCTTCGACCTCAACAATCTACGCTGGAGCAAGGTCGTCATCTGCACCGATGCGGACGTGGACGGCTTCCAGATCCGCACGCTGATCCTGACGATGATCTACCGTCTCTGCCCCACGCTCATCCGCGAGGGGTACGTCTACATCGCGGAAACGCCTCTCTTTGAGATCAACTGCGGCGATAAGACGTGGTTCGCCTACTCCGACAAGGAGAAGAACGACATCGTGAAAACGCTTGAGGGCAAGCGCTATAAGGTCGACCGCTCCAAGGGCCTCGGCGAGAACGACCCGGAGATGATGTGGCTGACGACCATGAATCCGGAAACACGCCGTCTCATCAAGGTCATGCCGGCCGACGCGGAGGCGACCTCACAGGCGTTCGACCTGCTCCTCGGCGACAATCTGCAGGGCCGCAAGGACCATATCGCAGAGAACGGCTACAAGTATCTGGAACTGGCGGACATTTCGTAGGAGGGCGGAAAATGGGGCAAAGCCCTTGCAAAAGAGCGGCGTTTATGGTACGCTGAAGGAACAGGATACCCAATGGACCCACACAGGGAAGGAGAATGGAAAAATGAAAAAACTGATCGCTCTTCTGCTGGCGCTGATGTTGGCGCTGGCGCTGGCCGTCCCCGCAAGCGCGGCGGGCGAGGATATTGGCATCATCGGCGGAGCCGACGGTCCGACCTATATTCTCGTCAGCGCCGATCCGAAGGCTGCCGCGACGGTTTCAAAGGAACAGCGCGAGCAGAACATCAAGGAGCTCGGCGGTGTGGTCGGGCAGGTCAATGTGCTGCTGGGCGACCGATGCATTGCTTTCACCGATGCGGTGCCCGAGGTGAAGAACGGGCGCACGATGGTGCCGCTGCGCGCCGCGCTGGAGGCGATGGGCGCAAGGATCGAATTTGACCAGGCCACCAAGACCGCCATCGTAACGGGTGAGAAGGCGAGCTTTACCCACGTCGTCGGCAGCGACGTCATCACGCGCGCCGACGGCTCGACGGTGAAGATGGACGTCCGCTCCTATGTGACGCCCTCCAACCGCACGATGGTGCCGGTACGCTTCTTCTCGCAGGTGCTCGGCTACGACGTGTTCTGGGACAACGGCTACCGCATGGCGTTCCTGCTCGACGAGGAGACCTTCGCGGAGAAGGTGGACAGCCGTCTCACCATTCTCAACGACTATCTGGCCGGAAATGCGAAGCGCTTTGACGCCTCCAAGAATTATAAGGAGGATGTGACCCTCTCCGGCACGGTCAAGGTCATCGACTCCATCGAGGGCGACCGCAGCTATCCGTATTCCGGCAAGGCGTCCGTGCTGCTGGGCAAGGACGGCATGAGCATGAGCCTGAGCGCCGACCTCGGCGATCTGGCGGAGCTCCTCGAGGGGCTTGGCGGAAAGCTGCCGGAGGCGTACCGCGCCTTGACCGTCAAGCCCGAGCTGGAGGCTATATTCTCTGATAAGCTCTACTTTAGGTCCCCGCTCCTTGACGCGGCGATGGCAAAGGCAAATGCGCCGCAGGCTGTCTCTGGAGCATGGTATGCGACGGACGCTGTGATGAGCTTCCCCGACCTCTACAGGTCGATGTACGGCAGCGGGGACGGCCGCACCGTCGGCCACATTCTCTATGCCATGATGAAGCAGGGGGATGCGAATGGGTTCTACGAGAGCTGGAGCAGCGCGGCGCAGCTTGCCTCCGATGCAGTCGAGCTCCTCGGCGACGAGACCTTTACGAAGTCCGCCGGCAGCTATAAGTGGCACCTCGGTATCGACGAGCTGACAAAGCTGATGGGTCAGAGAACCGGCGGCGGGACGCTTGCCGCACAGACCGCCAAGGACGAGGGGCTTGAGGAGCTGAGCATAGATCTCACGCTGCGCAGCGACGGCGGCGTGGAGCTCAAGTACACGGCGGCGATGAACGCGAAGGAGGAGGCGGCGTTCCGCATCGACTATACACTCACGGGGAACAGCAGCCGCATGACCGTCAAGGGAGCGGTGCAGGTGCGCAACGTCTGCGACGTGACCTTTGACGCGGCGGTCAGCGTCCGCACGACGAGCGAAAAGCCGCTCACGGCTCCGCCCGCAGGCGCGACGATCATCACGCTCCCCCCGGTAATGCCGATCGCGGCATAAAGAAAAGAGAGAAGGAAGGCGCACTCGCATCCGAGCGCGCTTTCCTTCTCTTTTGCCTTATTCGATGCCGAGGACCTTGTAGTCCTTGTCCTCCACCGCCTTCTTGAGCGCGGCGTCGTCCACGGGGGACTGCAGCGTCACGACGGCGGTGCCGGCGGTGTGGCTGACCTCGGCGTCCACGACCTCGGGAATGGCCTCGAGCGCCTTTTTGACGGCCGCCTCGCAATGGGCGCACATCATGCCTTCGATCTTCATCGTCTTTTTCATGGTTTCCTTCTCCTTTTTCGTTGTAGTTTTTTCTTCTGCCGGTGCTGTGTTTGCAGAGGCAGGCTTTTTTCTGTGCTTATGATCGTGCTTTGGGTCGCGGAGCTTGAAGAGATTCAGCCGCAGGGCGTTGGACACCACGCAGAAGCTCGACAGGCTCATCGCCGCCGCGCCGAACATGGGGTTGAGCGTCAGCCCCAGCGGGACGAACACGCCCGCAGCCAGCGGGATGCCGAGCGTGTTGTAGAAAAACGCCCAGAAGAGGTTCTGGTGGATGTTGCGTAGCGTCGCGCGGCTCAGACGGATGGCGGCGGGCACGTCGCTCAGACGGCTCTTCATCAGCACCACGTCCGCCGCGTCGAGCGCGACGTCCGCGCCCGCGCCGATGGCGATGCCCACGTCCGCGCGGGTGAGCGCGGGAGCGTCGTTGATGCCGTCGCCGACCATAGCGACCTTGCCGCGCTCGCGCAGGCGGCGGATCTCCGCTTCCTTGCCGTCGGGCAGTACGCCGGCGATCACGCGGTCCACGCCCGCGGCGGCGCCGATGGCGCGCGCCGTGCGTTCGTTGTCGCCCGTGAGCATGACGACCTCGATGCCCATATTCCGCAGCTCGCGCACGGCCTGCGGGCTGTCGGGCTTGATGACGTCCGCCACGGCGATGACGCCGAGAAGCCTACCGTTTTCGCTGAACAGCAGCGGCGTTTTGCCGTCCTCCGCAAGCGCCTCGCAGCGCGCCCGCATGGCGGGGGAGACCTCCGCCGCGGCGGAAACGTAGGCGAGACTGCCGCCGCAGAGCGTCTGCCCGTTCCGCACGGCGGTCAGCCCGCTGCCGGAGAGCGCCCAGAAGTCCGTGACCTCATCCGCGGTCAGGCTGTCGGCTTGCGCCCTGGCGAGGATCGCGCGGGCGAGCGGATGCTCGCTTTTCTGCTCGAGCGCGAGCGCCGCGCGAAGCAGCTCCGCTTCGCTTACACCATCTGCGGGAAGAAGCTCGGTGACCTGCGGCTCGCCCGCAGTGATGGTGCCGGTCTTGTCCAGCGCGACGATGTCCACGCGGCCCGTCTCCTCCAGCGACGCGGCGGTTTTGAATAGAATGCCGTTCTTCGCGCCCAGTCCGCTGCCGACCATGATGGCGACGGGCGTGGCGAGCCCCAGCGCGCAGGGACAGCTGATGACGAGCACGGAAATGCCGCGCGCGAGGGCGAAGCCGACGCTCTGACCGAGCAGCAGCCACACGACGGTCGTCACCGCCGCGATGGCAATGACGGCCGGCACGAATACGCCGGAGACCCTGTCCGCGATCTTTGCGATGGGGGCCTTGGTCGCGGCGGCGTCGCTGACCATCTGAATGATCTGCGAAAGCGTGGTGTCCTCGCCGACGCGCGTGGCGCGGCAGCGCAGGAAGCCGGACTGGTTGACCGTCGCGGCGGAGACCGTGTCGCCCGCGACCTTGTCCACCGGCAGGCTCTCGCCCGTCAGCGCCGCCTCGTTGACGGCGCTTGCGCCGTCAAGCACCACGCCGTCCACGGGGATGCTCTCGCCCGGGCGGACCGCGAAGATGTCGTCCTTCTGCACCTGCTCGATGGGGACCTCAAGCTCCCTACCGTCGCGTTCGACCGTCGCGGTCTGCGGCGCGAGCTTCATCAGGCCCTTGAGCGCGTCGGTCGTGCGGCCCTTGGAGCGGGCCTCGAGCATCTTGCCGACGGTGATGAGCGTGAGGATCATGGCGGCGGACTCGAAGTAGAAGTCCATCATGTAGGTCATCACGGCCTCCGTGTCGCCGCGCACCTGCGCACCGGTCATGGCGAAGAGGGCGTAGGTGCTGTAGCCGAAGGCTGCCGTCGCGCCGAGGGCAACGAGCGTATCCATGTTCGGCGCACGGCGCCACAGGCTCTGGAAGCCGCTGATGAAGAATTTCTGGTTGATGACCATGACGGCGACCGTTAAAAGCAGCTGGGTCAGGCCCATCGCCACATGGTTGTCCGTGTAGAACGCGGGCAGCGGCCAGCCCCACATCATGTGTCCCATCGAGAAGTACATCAGCACGAGCAGGAAGCCGAGCGACCAGAGCAGCCGGCGCTTCAGCTTCGGCGTTTCGTGATCCTCCAGCGCGGCCTCCGCCTCGGCGGCGCTCGGCGCGGCTTTGCCCGCGCCCTTCAAGGACGCGCCGTAGCCCGCCGCCTGCACGGCGGCGATGATGTCCTGCGGCGCGGCAGAACCCTCCACGCCCATCGAGTTCGTCAGCAGGCTCACCGAGCAGGACGTGACGCCCGGGACCCTGCTCACCGCCTTTTCGACCCGGGCCGAGCAGGCGGCGCAGCTCATGCCGGTCACATTGTATTGTGTCATTGCGTGTTCCTCGGTTCTGTGAAATTGCGGTTAGGTTGTGCGGTTTTCACTCATTTCATGAGCTTTTGAAGCGTCGTCACCAGCTCGTCGATGGTCTCGTCCCTGCCGGCGCGGATATCCTCCGCCACACAGGTGCGGATGTGTGCGGCAAGCAGCTCCTTGTTGAAGGCGTTGACCGCCGCGTTGACCGCCGCGGCCTGCACTAAAATGTCGGGACAGTACGCGCCGGACTCCACCATGCTGCGGATGCCGCGGATCTGCCCCTCGATGCGGTTGAGCCGGTGAATGAGCTTTTTGTACTCCTCCGGCGAGCGCTCCTTTTTGCGCTGCGAGCAGCGGCAGCATTCCGATCGGTCCATATACCGTGCCTCCCTGATAGCGATATACCCCTTGGGGGTATCTGCACTATATACCCCTATGGGGTATTTGTCAAGAGAAAAAAGAGAAAAGGTCTCAGGAAACGGTCTACTGATAAAGAACATTTCTTCTTCGGTTGGAACAGCATGGTATGAAAGTATCATGCTGTTCCTTTTTTGCTATATTCCGGTGAGAAATCTATTTTACCGATGAATGTATAGTACACGTCAATGCGTTGGACACGATGCCCGCTGGATTTATCCGGCGCATAGACCACCACTTTTTCTACAAGCTCGCGCAGCATAGCGGCCGTCAGCTTCTCCGGCTGTGTGTATTTGCGTACCGCCTTTAAGAAATGCTGCACGTTCATCATTTTGTCGTCCGCGTCTTGTAGTTGAGCAGCCAGCAAAGGAACATTTTCCCGCAAAGTCGCCTGCTCCTGTTCGTAGGCTTCGGATAGCTTCTTGAAACGCTCATCCGTCAGCTTTCCACTGATGTTATCCTCATAGAGCCGTTGGATGATAGTATCCAATTCGTTCATGCGCCGCATATTCTTTTCTAAAAGGCGTCTGGTCTGCATCTGCTCTGCCTCTTGCGCTGCGGTTTGGTTTCGCATGACAAGCTGCGCAAACTCATTCTCGTCCTCCTGAACGTAGGCAATGACGCGCTGGAGGTTTTGAAGCACAAGCTGTTCCAATACCACGGCGCGGATGTAATGCCCGAAGCACCCCTTATGAGACTTTTGGGTAGAGCAATTATAACATTCCTGCTCATAGGTCCACGAGCCGGTCCTGCAATGGTATAGCTTTGCGCCACAGTCGGCGCAGTAGGTGAGGCCTGAGAACATCCCCATCTCGCCCATCTTGGTCGGCCGACGGCGCTGGGAGCGTATCTTTTGCACGGCGTTCCACAACTCAACATCAATGATGGCTTCGTGTGTGTTCTCAAATGTCACCCATTTTTCCGGAGGGTTCTCCACTTTTTTCTTACTCTTATAGGAAACCCTGCTGAACTTAAAATTACTTGTGCGGCCTAAATAACTATCCTGCTCCAAAATGCCCGCAACGGTATCAGGAGTCCATCGGCAGGGATCGTCTGGACGATACCATCTTGTTCGTCCGGTGCGCTGAAATTCGAGTGTCCCCGGCGTAGGTATCACTTGTTCCTTGAGCATACGGGCGATTTTACCGGGGCCGTTTCCCTCGGCACAGAGTTGAAAGATCAACCTGACATTCGGCGCGGTTTCCTCGTCCACATACAGGTTTCCATCCTCATTGCGGAGATAGCCGTAGGGAGTTTGCGTGGAAATGCGCTGACCAGACATTCCCTTGTTGCGGAATACAGCGCGAATCTTCTTGCTCGTGTCCTTGGCATACCATTCGTTGATGATATTCCGAAAAGGCGTGAAATCGTTATCCTCGCGCTCGCTGTCTACGCCATCATTGACAGCGATGAAGCGCACGCCCATTTCGGGAAAGCGTATCTCCGTATACATTCCGACCTCAAGATAATTACGGCCAAAGCGTGACATATCCTTGACAACGACCATACTTACAAGGCCGTTTTCAATATCGCCCATCATTTCCTGAAAGCCGGGGCGGTTGAAGTTCGTCCCTGAAAAGCCGTCGTCCTTGTATATCTTGAAGTTCTCAATGCCATGCTCCTTGGCGTATTTAGTCAGTATCTCGACCTGATGGGAAATGCTGTTGCTGTCGCCCTCGTTGTCATCATCACGGGAAAGACGGACATATAGGGCGGTCCATTTCTCAATGAGGGATTTCGCATAGCCTGCCATCACATTCTCCCCCTCTCTTGATATGCCGCTTCTATGGCATTTGCGAGGGATATAGCTTGGTGTGCTGCTTCTGCGCCCTCTTCGATGGAATACAATGTCACATTGTTATCCAGCACCATTTTAACGGCTCTCCCACAATCCAGCACATTGCCGCGGATCAGGCGGTCGAGCTTCGCAACAACAAGGTTTGCTACATGACCGCTTGTGACAGCCTGAAGCATACGGCAGTATTCCGGTCGGTCGGCTGTCGTGCCGCTATACCCCCAGTCACAGAAGAAATGAGGGTTGGGAAGTCCGTGCTGGCGGGCATAGTCCAAAAGGGACTGTATTTGCCCATATTGAGCGTCGAGTTCGTTCTGCTTGCCGCTGTCGATGCGGCAATAAAGTGCGGTGATTTTTTCCTGCTGCCTATTCATTTGAAGCCTCCATTCCGGCAGCTACCATGTGACCTAACTGACACTTATATTATACGATGGGGCAAAATAAGCGTCAAATTTTCGCACGTCTACTTCTTCGTTTCTCTGTCAAGTAAACGCTTGATTTTTTCGGTCGCAGTAGCTCCCTTGGAGGCGTAAATACCATTCACAACATAGGTGGTATTGCCGAGCTTGTATGTCGTTTCAACGCGCGGAGCGGTTTCATTTTTATCCATCAAAAAAACCTCCTGATTGAGTATTGGATTGCGTCTCATGGTGGGACGCAATTTTCGACAAAAACCGCGCCCTCATGCGGACGCAGTTCTGAAATATTGTTTGTAAAGTTCCAACATGGTTTCAGGAACAAACCGGACGGCGGCTGGCACCACCTGCATGGGACTCTCACCCCCTGCGGTTCTCGCAGATCGCCCCCATTGCCTGCGACGGCTCACGGTCCGTCAGGACCGCTTCACGCTCGGACTGTGGCTGGGCGAATGTATCATTATCCTGATGTGCAGATCATCGCCACGAGCCTGCCACAGCTCGCTGTGCGCCAATGGACCGCTCCCCCTTTTCCTCCTCTCTCGGCGGGATCATGGCCTGTCCCTTTCGCACGGCTTTTCCCTTTCGGGCTGCACATCAAACGTATCCGGTTGACCTATTCAGTTCTCGGCTGTCGCCAGCTCGCATGAGCGCATTGCTCACAGCGCGCCCATGCCAACCGGCGGCAACATCGAAAGGTCCTATCGGGAAAGGCGGCAGGATGCCGCCTTTCTCCCTCCTATACCTCAGTCGCGGAGATATGCTGCCAGCATATCAATAAACTGCGTATTGGTCGGCGCCTGCATCAACGGAGCGCCTGTGATGAGGTCAAGAAAGCTATGGTCCGGATACTTCCAGCAAGTCTGGATCAATGTTCGCAAATTGCGTTCCACGCAGCTGCTCGACGTATCAAACTTTTGCGCGGTCTCACGATAAAGGCGCTTGGTAATGAGCTGCACATATTTGGGATTCTCCCGCACCCGCTCGATCATGTACGCCGCTTGGTGAAAGCCAGCCAGCTTGCCGGAGGCACCGAGCATCCGCAGCAGGCGCTCAGCATCCAAGGGCTTGTGCATCGCATCCTTTTCATGGTCGGAAACATAGTAGAACAACGGCATAGATACCGCTCCTTTCAGAAATGAAATTTGGGAAAAACAGCGGCATCAACAGGGGGCGCACGCGCTCTGTAATGAACGTTCTCATTTCAGAGCTTTTACATCAAGTCCCCGGAGCTCATGGATCGACGTGTGCCTTTCTTGTTCTCCGCAAGACAATCATACACGATAAAAGCCATTTTGTGTTGCCCTCCTCATCTACAATGGGCGACTGAAATGAATTGATTTCGCGCGATAACAGTCGAATTTTGCAACTTTTTCAGCAGATTACATTCGGGCGAAAGTACACCGCGATACAGGGGAAAAGAAAACGCAGGCACGGGAAAGGCGAAGCGGGAGCGCTACGCCCTTTCATGCCTGCGGCTGGTATGGAGCGGTAAAAAGGGCAAGCGCCCGAGCATTTGCTCGGGCGCTTGCTGCAATTGGTATGCGGGAACGGTTAGGATTCAGGATCTGCACTGACGGTCCAAGTGCCTGCGGACTCGTTCTTGGTGGCCGTATAGCCCGTTGCCACGTAGGAAGTCGGGTCGCTGCTGAACGTACCGCCAGTAAGAATCAACTTATTCTTATTTTCCATGCAGAAACGTTGCGCAGTCTGCCAAGCAAAAGTACCGCCTGAGATTGTAATGGTTCCGGATGCGGTATCGGGAATAACAATCATCTGCTGCTCTGCATTATTGTATGTAAAGTTGCCAGCCGTGACCTCAATCGTACCGCCACCTACAGCAAGGGTGAGATGACCGCCAATCGTACCGCCATTGATAGTCAATTTGCCAGTATAGCTTTGATTGTCCTGCGACCATGTTCCAACGCCGTCGAGCGTACCGCCGTTGATCGTGGTAATGCCCGCATTATTCGTGCGGACCTCTTTGAAGGTTCCGTTATTGATGGTCAGTGTTCCTTCATTAAAGAAGTTATCGCCAGTGAAAGTACCGCCAGCGACAGTCAGAGTTCCCTTATTTGTAATCTTGCCACTATAGCTTCCTTCGCTGATCGTTACCGCCGAACCAACAAAAATGTCGATTTGAGAGGTCATGTCGCTACTGAGCGTCACGCTGTCCTCGGAGATATAACGGGTGCCAGTTGCCGTAATGCTGCCAGAGTTCGTATTGAGTTTGCCATTCTCATGCGTAAAGTCCATACAAGCAATCGCAGAAGCATCTACGCCAGAGATAGCACCTTCATTAGTGCAACCGGAAATCGTCAGGTTTGTGCCAACGGAGTTCATAGACACAATACCGGCAACCTTGTCCCCTTCAGCAGTAATGCTTCCTTTGTTCACGCAGCCAGTAATAGTACCATTGCCGTTATCGCTCACATTGTACACAATGCCGCCAGCACGCGGAGCATCGACTGCACCTTCATTCACGCAATCCTTAATCGTGAAAGTGCCGTTCTGCGCATAGACGACAATACCAGCAGCTCCGTTATTCGTAATACAAGAAATGTTGCCGAAGTTCTTGCACCCCTCAAGTGTGGTGTTGTTTGCTTCGATCTTCACAACAATACCAGCAGCCTTATTTCCGCCGCTTACTGTAGCTTTGTTGATGCAGTTGACGATGGTGCTGCTGCCGTCCACTCGGCCAAAAATACCAGCAACATTTGAACCGCTGACAGAGCCTTCAACAGTCAGATCTTTCACGGTCGCATTTTCTACCGCGCCAAAGAACGCAGCGTAGTCAGGACCATTTTCGATCTTCATATTTTTGATTGAATTACCCTGGCCATCAAATGTTCCCTTAAATTTGTTGCCGTCCTTCACTCCGATGGGCGTCCACTCTTCGTTCTTGAGGTTGATGTTGTCCGTCAGCTGAATAGTCTTGCCCGCGAAATCCGTAGCGGTTTTCCCGTTGATTCCATTGACCCAATCGCGGAACTTGCCAAGCTCGACATCATTGGCAATGTAATAAATGCCCTCGATGGTCTCTGTGCTGTCGTTGTTGGAACATTTTTTGGTAGAAACCAGAGTATCCCAATTGGTCGAGTAGACATAGTTGTGGGTGTGCGGCGGGGTGTAGCTGCCGCCGGAGCTGCTGCCGCCGGAGCTGGTGGTCTCCTTGTTCACCGTGGTGGAGGAGCCGGAGCCTGTGGTACCAATCGTGGTATCCTTGCCGCTCTTGTCGGTGACAGTGATCTTCTCATCGCCGCTGTTCTCCACGTTGGTGTTCTTGGTCTCAACGGTGATGTCCTTGTCGGACTCCACTTTCTTCACGGTGCCGCTGCCGGTGACGGTGGCATCCTCAGCATGGTTCTCCACATTGCCGACGATGGTGCCGCTGCCAACATCGACCGTGGCGCCGAGAGCATTCTCGGTTACGATCACATTGTCGATCTTGGCGCCGTTCTTGGTCTCAACTGCGCTCTTTTCACCGTCCAGCGTCACATTGTCCGCGGAGGCGTTGTCCAGAATGACCTTGGAGTTGTCGCCGGTCACAGTGATGTCGTCGATGTTCTTGCTGCCCTTAACGGTCACTTTGATGTCATTGGCAGGCACGAGCAGCTTGTCCACGCTGCCGGTCACGGTCACGTTCTCGGCGACGACGAGCACGATGCCCTTGCCGTCAGCCTTGACGGTCGCGCCCGCCTCGTCAGCATAGGTGTCGATGGCGCGGTCAAGGATGGTGACGGTGGCTGCGCGGGTGATGTTGTCCTGCGGGGCAAGCTCGTCAGCCGTCACACCGCCCACGATACCGGCCTCGATGAGCGCGGCAACGTAGCCCTGCGCGTAGGCGGAGACCTGCGCGGCGTCGGTGTACTTCGTCAGGTCGGGCTTGCGCAGCGGCTCAATGCCGAGCGCGCGGGCCAGCATGACCATGGCACGCTCGCGGGTGATGGGCGCTTCGGGCG
>ERZ773260.2933-NODE-2933-length-17555-cov-3.339943_pt1 | contig 17555 bp, 14 predicted proteins | sample MGYA00511387_ERZ773260 | MGnify/ENA primary metagenome ERZ773260 (study PRJEB29015, sample SAMEA2737745) | human gut metagenome | biome: human gut; feature: human-associated habitat; material: faeces | place: China | collected 2012 ... | reverse complement strand
CCCACCACCACGAAAAGAGCCAGAAGGCCTTCTGACTCTTTTTTGCGGCATAAACCACTATTTTTTCTGAACATACTTCAGACAGTCAAGGGTTACTGCAGTAATGATGATAATGCCTTCAAATACGAACTGAAGGTTTGTATCAATGCCAAGGATGGTAAGAGAATAAATGAGCACGGTGAAAATCAATACACCTACTACCACGCCCGAAATCTTTCCGATACCGCCGGTAAAGGATACGCCGCCGACCACGCAGGCCGCGATTGCATCCATTTCCCAGCCCTGCCCATAGGCTGCGGAACCGGAGCCTACCATTCTTGCACACTCAAGCCATGAGCCGAAGCCGTAGAGAATACCTGCCAGGATGAATGCCCCCATGGTTACGGCGAATACGGAGATACCTGAAACGGATGCTGCCTCCGGATTTCCTCCCACCGCGTACAGATTTTTGCCGAAGGTGGTTTTATTCCAGATAAACCATACGATGACGATGGCTGCTACCGCCCAGAGAATAATTGTAGGGAAACCATTGAGCCTGGGGATAATCATTTTGGGGATCGACGGCTCTATGGCGCCGAAGGACACCCCTTTGGTAGCATAGGTAACGAGGCCGAAAATCACCAGCATATTGGACATCGTGGAGATAAAGGGATGCATTTTAAATTTGGCTGTAAAGAATCCGCCGATGGCTGTAAAGAATGTGCACAGGAGAATACACATTACCAGTGCAAAAATCACTCTCAAGCCGACAGGCATGCCCGTAAAATCAAATACATGCCCAAAAACCGCACCCGTATTGATACCCTGATGCATGATGATGGTTGCCGTCGTCATGCCCATACCGACCATACGCCCGATGGAAAGGTCCGTACCGGTAAGGAGAATCAGGCCTGCAACACCGAGGGCAAGAAACATTCTCGGAGATGCCTGCTGCAGTATATTTAAAATATTGTTATAAGTCAGCAGCGGAACATGCTTTACAATGGGAGTTGCTATACACAGCCCGATAAAAATCAGGATAATCGCTATATAAAGGCCATTCTGCAGCAGAAATGTCCTGCGGTTAAAGGTGTATTTATAATTTTCCCATTTCTGCGCCCTTTTCTGCATAAACGTAAATTTAGATATACGCAGCATATCGATCAGATGATATTTCCAGACAAGAGCCGCATGCCTTCTGTCCTTTATCTGCGCCAGTTCCTTATCCAGCTCCATTTTCGCATCAAAACGGCGGTTCTTATACACATACTTTTCGTTCTTTATTTCCTTGCGATCGGTAAGCTTCGCAAGTGTTTTCTTATGCTCCTGCTCCAGCAGAGCCATATTATCCGCATGTTTTCTCTTTACAAGCATTTTTCCCTGTGCACAGCTCTGTTTCACCGCCTGGTAGTAGTCCTTGTCAAAATGCTCGTTCAGATAAGACTCCGCCTTCGAAATCAGCTTGGAAACCTCTTCCTTATTCTTCGCTTCCACCGCTTTCGCTTTATCCATGGAAGCCTTAAGCTGTGCAGTCCTCGACGCCTTCTCTTCCTTCGAAAGGCCATGGTCCCTCTTCACTCCGTCTATTTCGCTTTGAAGAGAAATTACCTTATTTGAGCCATCCTCTCTGAGACTGTCAATCTTTTCCTGAATTTCGCCCACATAATCCTCAATTGGCTTACGCAGCTGCATTTCCTGTTCCGCCGTAAGGGTTTTACTATTTTCATTATCCATATCACAATCTCCCCCATTATAGGTATTTAGCACTGAGTCTCAACAGCTCCTCCTGGTTTGTCTCTTTTGTATTGACAATCCCGGACAGACGGCCGTTTGACATAACACCAATACGGTTGGTAATTCCCAGAATTTCCGGCATTTCAGAAGAAACAACGATAATCGTCTTTCCCTGCTTCGCCATATTGATGATCAGTTCATATATTTCGTATTTTGCACCCACATCAATTCCTCTTGTAGGTTCATCCATCATGAATACCCGGGGTCCGCGCTCCAGCCATTTTCCAAAAATAACCTTCTGCTGATTGCCGCCGGAAAGGCTTGAAATCATATCATCCGGTCCCATACATTTGGTATGCATGATTTTGATTTCATTTCCGGTAGCCTTTATCATCTTTGCATCAGAAAGCGCCACACCGGTCTTATACTGTTCCAGATTGGCAATCGTGGTATTAAAGGTAAGATCGCCCTTCAGGAAAAGCCCGTTGGCCTTACGTTCTTCGGTAATCATGGCGAAGCCATGCTCCATGGCCTCCCTTGCACTGTTAAAATTCATAAGGCGGTTGTTGAAGTATACCCGTCCTGCCGCTCTGGTGCGGACGCCGAAGATTGTTTCCAGAAGCTCCGTCCTCCCCGCTCCCACCAGGCCGTACAGCCCGAAGATCTCCCCTTCCCTTACATCAAAGGAGACATCCTGCAGATGAGGCTCAAATTTCGTAGACAGATTCTGGATGGATAAAATCACACCCTTGGGAACGTTGTCCACCGGAGGGAACCGATTATCAAGGGAACGGCCTACCATGGCGGCAATCAGCTCATTCATGTTCGCATCACTGGTGCTCTTTGTCATGACCAGGTTTCCGTCCCGGAGCACCGATATCTCATCACAGATTTCAAATATCTCATCCATCTTATGAGAGATATAAATCAGGGCGATTCCCTGTTTTTTCAACATCCTCATCATCTCAAAGAGCTTATCAACCTCCTGTACCGTCAGCGAGGATGTGGGTTCATCAAGAACGATCACTCTGGAATTATAGGAAATCGCCTTGGCTATTTCACACATCTGCCTCTGTGATACAGACATATTCCTCATGGGCTGGGTCAGGTTGACCGTCATGCCCAGCTTTCTGAAAAGATCAGAGGCTTCCTTTTTCATTCTGCCTTCATCGACGATTCCCATGGAATTCACAGGATACCGCCCAAGGAACAGATTATCCACCACATTCCGTTCCAGGCACTGATTCAGCTCCTGGTGGACCATGGCAATTCCGTTTTCCAGCGCATCCTTGGGGCCGGAAAAGCTCACCTCCTTACCATTCAGGAAAATCGTACCCTCATCCTTCTGATATGTACCGAAAAGGCACTTCATCATGGTTGACTTACCGGCTCCGTTTTCACCCATAAGGCCCATGACGGTTCCGCTCTTTACATCCATACTGATACGGTCCAGAACCCTGTTCCGGCCAAAGGATTTGCTCATGCCGCGTATTGATAAGACGATATCATCTTTCTTATCTGCCATAATTTTTACTCCTCTGCTATTAAAACGCCTGCTTCCCAAAAGAGGTTATTAGGGAGAATTTCTTCTCCCTAATAACCTGCCCGGCTTTCGTATCAACCAAAATTACTGATCGAGCAGGGATGTATAAGACGCTGCGTTGTCCGTCTTAACCATGTTGATTGCAAATGCATCATACTGGCTGGGGTTGCCCAGACGGTTGGTAATATTGGATTCTGTCTGTCCGTCGCCGCCGATGTAGTCAACATCAAGGTTGAGGAGCTTATCATACTTCTGAAGAAGCGGCTGATAGGTGGATCCCAGGAAGTTATCGGATGAATTGTAGATATCCAGCCATACCTTCTTTGCAGGGCTTGTGCTCTCATCCAGCTGATTGGATACCGGCGCATAAACCATTGTGGAATCCATAAAATCCTTGTAGTTATCAGAAGTAACGGCAACATTCAGTGCATAATAGGAACGTTCTTCTTCTCTGTATACATAAACGTCTTCACTCAGGACATTTCCTGCCGCATCCGCAATGGCGATACCTGTGTTGATATCAACTCCGTCAAGAGCGTTGCGCAGAACACGAAGTGTCAGATATGCCTGTACGTCCGCATGCTGGCTGATGGTTCCGCCATAGCCTTCTGCGATGGCTGCTACCGCATCACTGTTTGCATCATAGCCAAAGGTAGGAACTTCATTATCCTTGGACCATGCATTGAACATTGACATTCCCATACCGTCGTTATTGGAAACAACAATATCAATCTGATCGCCGAAGGAGGAGGACCATGTTCCTATGGCATTTCCTGCTGTGGCCGCATCCCATGTAGCGCCCGCGGAATTCTTCATTTCCTGGGAAGCAAGCTCACGGACGATATACTGCTTTCCGTTTACCTCAAGGGTTCCGTCCTGTACCGCCGCTGCCGTGCCGTCCGTATTGGTTCCTACCGGCTCACTGTTGATATTTCCGTCCTTCTCAATTCCTGTGCCGAGAGCCTTGCGGACACCTCTTGTACGTGCGATGGAATCGTTATGGCCGATATCACCGATAGCCAGCACATAGCCGATGATACCGTCGCCATTACGGTCAATGGCGTCTATGTTCTGCTCGATATAATCTTTTACCATGGTTCCCTGGAGTTCCGCGCCCTGATTGGCGTCAAAACCTACATAATATGTATCCTTGTTATAATTCAAAGCCGTCATATCAAGCTGTCCTGTAGCACTGCTGGAGGGCTGACGGTTAAACCATACCAGCGGTTTATCCTTGTTCGCCACAGTTCCTCCATCAGCCGGTGCCGCTTCTGCGGGAGCGGGTGTCTCCGTACCTGCCGCCGTCGTCTCTGTACCCGCAGCCGGTGACTCTGTCACTGCAGGCTTCTCACCGGAGCCGCATGCGGCCAGGGAAAGACTCAGCACTGCTGCCATTGCCATACAACCTAATTTTCTCTTCATATTTTTCTCCCTTCTGTTTGACACGTTTCCTTGTTGTTTGTCAATATCGATAGTTTATACAATATTTTGCCAATATTATATAGAATATTTTTTGATTTTCATTGAAAATTCTATTTTTTCAATAACACATGCTGCAAATACAACATTTTTATACTATTTTTATCGGCATATTTATCAATCAAGTTCAGCGCAACAAAAAAACGGCGGAAAAATCTGCAGCATTACAGACTTTTCCACCGTTTTCTGAAGCCGGTACCGGCTTCACATTATATTCTTATTTTTCTTTAAAGGTTGCACATGCTGTTTCTCTGCAGTCACATGCTCCGCATCCCTTTATATCAACATGCTCCGCATAGCATTTGTAATTTGTGTTGAATACACATTTTACCGCTTCACAGTCAATGCTGATAGTCCTGCAGGGATTCATGGAATTGGATGTGCTGTCCCCGCTTCTCTGCTTAAAGCTGTCGCAGCAGGTATCATCCTCCTGCTGTGCGCTTTTGCCGCCAACCATGATATCACCTTTGCAGCAACATCTGTCATTATTGTAGGTACAATTGTTTACTCCGCATTTTAATTCTGCCATTTCTGCTTGCCTCCTGAAATCAATTCAAACTAAACCCTGTTAGATGGTTCCAGAATTATTCTGTCTGATTTTCAGGAAAATATTCATGTTAATCCTTCACCCGGCTTATTGTCCGCTCCGCCGTTCCTGTCATCCCGCCCAGCTCCAGACGGTAAATATTAAACCAATAACGCTCCAGCAGGCAGCTGTCCGCCGTTTCCACCGAAAGGATACCCTCTTTGGCCCATTCCTTCAGAATATCCTCCCGGATCAGCCCGCTGCCTATAAACCACACCCGCTGGCCTTCCTGAAGCTTCTGCCGGATCCCTTCCATGTCCTGAATGCCATGGATATCCGGAAACATTTCTTTTATCAAAGACTCCGGCTCATTCCCATACAGCCAGCTTTCCTGATCCATATAGTAGCCCGCAACCGCCTGGACCTGGTCAAAATTAAAAATCACCGCATCCTCTTCCCCTATCCTGGAAAGCTCCTCCAATGTCCTGTCCATCTGTTCCTTTTTTAAAAATTCTCCTTTTGCAAAAGCAGAATAGTCCGCGGCCCCGACCAGACAGAGCAGAACCAGCGCCGGAACCAGCACCCTTTTTTTCTTCTGCCTGCTCAGCAAAGAAACGAAGCCGAACCAGAAGCAGCCCATGGAAGGCAGCATATACCGGTAAATGAACACCGGACGCATGAGAAAAGATACCGCAATGCCGAAAAGGGCTGTTCCTGCGAGGATACACAGGCCAAAAAAGGCATACACATCCTCGCCTGCCTTTTTTTCATCCTCTTTTCTTTTGAAAAAAGCCGCTGCCAGCAATCCCGCCAGCAGGACAAAAAGGAGTACAGCCAGCACGTAATCCGGCCACTGGTAGCCGGTGGAAGGCTTCAATACAAACTTCACGCAGCCTCCGAAGCAGCTTAAGGTAAGGGGCAGAATCCAATAATTCTCCCGTACCTGGGACACCTGCCCCACCGCGTCAGGAAGCCACGGCAGATAAGCAAGGACAGAAATACCCACGCACAAAAGCCAGGTCAGCAGGCTTTTCGTCCTGGTATCTTTTTTCCTTACATACAGCAGCACCGCAAGACCCACATACAGCACCGCTGCGGATACCGCAGCGAAATAATGGGTATAGGCGGCGCAGATTCCAAAGACCGTCAATGCGATCCAGTTCCTTTTCCCGCCGTTTTCCAGGATCGCCCCCGCATGAAAGAAAGCTGCCGTGATAAAAAACAACGCGAAACCGTACATTCTCACTTCCGTAGTATAGTTGGCCATCTGCGGCATGGCAAAGATACAGAAGGAAAATAGCCCGGCGCACAGCCAGCCATACCGTCTGCGTAAGAAGACAAGGGAATATCCCAGCAGCCCCAGATAAGGCAGTACCGACACGACCTTGCTTATAATCACCGCATTCGCGGAAGGCACAAAAAAGCGGCAGAAATCCACCGCTATTTTTACCAGAAGATAATAAAGCGGCGGATGCACATCCTTCACCGCAAGGGAAATCATGCGCCCCACCGGCTGGCTGATAAAGCCTTCCGTAAAAAGCTCGTCATACCATATATCGCTGCCAAAACACAGATACAGGCTGTATAATGCCATTGTGCAGGCAGCTGCAAACAGCAGGATCCCCGCCGTCTGCAGCCATGTTGTTTTTTCTTTATTCTTCATCTGTCCGTCTCCGTGATACAGGCGTCCGATGGACCGGCACTATTTCGCCTGCTGGCCATCCTCCGTAACCGTAACCTTACGGATTTCCTTCGTTCTGATTTCTTTGCCTATGCAGTCGATGAACTCATCCAGGGCCTTCACACCCTCGTCCCCTGCAAAGCGGCTTCTTACCGATACCGTACCGTCCTCTTCTTCCTTCTGCCCCACAACCAGCATGTAAGGAAGCTTATCCAGTCTCGCCTGACGGATTTTGTATCCGATCTTTTCAGAACGGCTGTCCACCGTGCTCAGGATACCGTTATCCTTCAGCGCTGTATTCACCTTCCGGGCATATTCCTCGTATTTCTCAGAAATAGGAAGCACACGCACCTGTTCCGGACACAGCCAGGTGGGGAACTTGCCTTCATGCTTTTCAATCAGCCAGGCCAGTGTTCTTTCATAGCATCCGATGGATGTCCTGTGGATGATATAAGGGCGCTTTTTCTCCCCGTCGGCATCAATATAGGTCATATCAAACCGTTCAGCCAGGAACATATCCAGCTGGATCGTGATCATCGTATCTTCCTTGCCGTATACGTTTTTAGCCTGGATATCCAGCTTAGGGCCATAGAAAGCCGCCTCGCCGTCTTCTTCGGTAAATTCAATGCCGATATGGTTCAGGATATCACGCATCATGTCCTGCACGTAATTCCAGGTTTCCTCATCCCCAAGATATTTCTCTTTATTGTTAGGATCCCATTTGGAAAGACGGTAGGTCACATCCTCCTCCAGCCCGAGAGTCGTCAGACAATATTTTGCCAGATCCACACAGCCGCGGAATTCCTCTTCAATCTGATCCGGCCTTACGATCAGATGGCCTTCGGAAATGGTAAACTGGCGCACTCTGGTGAGTCCGTGCATTTCCCCGGAGTCCTCGTTTCTGAACAAAGTGGATGTCTCTCCATAACGGCAGGGCAGATCCCGGTAGGATTTCTGGCTCTGCTTATACACATAATACTGGAACGGACATGTCATAGGACGAAGGGCGAAAATCTCATCATCCTTTTCCTCATCCCCAAGGACGAACATGCCTTCCTTATAATGATTCCAGTGATCGGAAATAATATACAGATCTTTTTTAGCCATCAGAGGAGTTTTTGTCCTCATATAGCCTCTTTTTTCTTCTTCATCCTCAATCCAGCGCTGCAGCGTCTGAATAATTTTAGCCCCTTTGGGCATCAGCAGCGGAAGCCCCTGTCCGATAACATCAACAGTAGCAAACAGCTCCATATCCCGTCCCAGTTTATTATGATCACGGTTTTTGATATTATCCAGGTATTCCAGATACTCAGCCAGCTCTTCCTTCGTATTAAAAGCAGTTCCGTAAATCCTCTGCAGCATGGCCCGGTTGGAATCCCCTCTCCAGTAAGCGCCTGAGGAAGAGGTGAGCTTGAAAGCCTTGATCCCTTTCGTGCTCATCAAATGAGGTCCCGCACATAAATCCGTAAAATCACCCTGGCTGTAAAAAGAAATTTCCGCATCCTCCGGAAGATCCCGGATCAGCTCCACCTTATAAGGCTCTCCTTTTTCTTCCATAAAAGCGATGGCTTCCTGCCTGGGAAGAGTGAAACGCTCCAGCTTTTCCCCTTTTTTGATGATTTTCTTCATCTCGGCTTCCAGCTTATCCAGATCCTCCCTGGAAAAAGGCTCGTGCTCAAAATCATAATAGAAGCCGTTTTCAATGCTGGGCCCTATCGCCAGCTTCGCTTCCGGAAAGACATGCTTCATGGCCTGTGCCAGCACATGGGATGCCGTATGTCGCACAACGGTAAGCCCTTCCCTATCTCTCGCCGTCAGGATGGAAAGCTCGCAGTCCTCTGTCAGCACCGTACGCAGATCCTCCACCTTCCCGTTAACCAGTCCGGCGCAGGCCGCCCGTGCAAGCCCTTCGCTGATATCCCCTGCAATCTCAATAATACTTCTGCCTTCCTCATACTCCTTAAAGGATCCGTCTTTTAATGTGATTTTCATTTCTCTTTGTTTTCTCCCTCGTCCTGTATCTTTTCTTTATCTTTTTCTCCCAGATTTATATCCGCACCCGCAATATACAGACCTCTTTTGATCGGCGCCCATATAAATCCGATGACAATTCCAAGCAAAAAAGTAACACCCAGCAAAAGCCCCAGGTTCATATTGCTGAGTTTGCTCTCCGCAGTCATTTTTTCCTTAACCTTCCGGCCGCCTTCTGCTGTTATATTTTTGATTTCTTCCCAATCCAAATCGTTAACTCCGCGCATATAACACTCCTTTCTTAATCAGGAGGATTCTGCTTCCGCTATACCCCATTTCAGGCTTCGGCTAAAAAAAACGCCCCCCATATCTTATCCAGTCCGGCTGGGATATAAGGGACGAATACTCGCGTTTCCACCCTGATTGTCCTTTTGGTTTCCAATTCCAACGCAAAAATACGTTACATAGCTGTATTTTAGTCTACTTCATGCAGGATGTAAAGTACTTTTTGTTCCTGTATCCGCCCTTCGTCTGCCTGAAGTGCCCCTGCATCTGTCGGCAGAGTTAAAGCTGACAGCACTTCAAGACAAGAACTGTCATTCTTTTAATCGCATATTATAGAAGCGTTCTTTGAATCCAAGAGATTTCCAAAAAGAAATGGCAGCTGGATTCCATGCATAAACATCTATGTCAATTTCCTTAACATCCAAAAAGGAAAGCAATGCATGGAATGCCTTTCTTCCGCACCCCATTCTGCGATATTCACGACAAATAAAAAACTGTCTGAGATAAAAAGGTTCAACATTTCTGTTGATTAGTGCATAGCCTGCTATCTCTTCATCATTATGGAAAAGAACTGCATCATATCCATTTTCCAAAAACTCTGACATACGCTGTTCCAGCTGTATTAATGTCATCTTATTATCGGCATTTTCATCCTCAATCAGCATTTGATTGAGTCGGGCCAACATTGATATATCATTTTTTGTACAACGCCGAATGGCAATCATGACGGTTCTCCTTTTCACCTTAATAATTTATTTACCGATTAACTGCCTCTTAACCTGCCGACAGACTGATGCTTTGCGCAACAGCCTCCGCCTGCTCACGGTTCACAGTCCCGGGCATGAATGCCATGCCGATAAATACCTTCAATTCCTTATCATAGGATAAGATACCTATCGTTTCCTGCTGAGGCACATCCGCCATCGCCCCCGGATGCTTATCGATTTCTCCCGGTTCCAGATACCATATATCCACAATTCCTGTTTCCGCTGTATCCGTAGTTTTTACTGCCTCATAAGGATCCCAGTGAAAAACTGATGACAGCCGCAGCCCCGGATAAACCGTCTGATAATATTGTTCCTCAGGAATCGAATCTTCATAAGGATCAAATATATTAAAACCTATATACCCGATAAGAGTATCCTTTTCATAAATAGAAAGCATAGAATAAAAATCACCGGGAACCAAGTTTTCAACATCAGGCTTTCTGTTCTCCACCACCCAGTCCTCAGGCAAATTCGCCTTGACATGAAAAGCCGGAGTATTATTTACTTTATCAATAAAAGGCAGCTTTTCCGGATTTGCCTCTTCATATGCAGGAAACGTAATGACCTCAGCCGAGTCCCTCTCTTCTGAAGCTTCATTCACACCCGCTTCCTCCTTTTTTCCGTTCTCTGCCCTTTCACTGTTACAGCCTATGAGTGAAGTCATTAGAACAAATGCCAGCACAATCAGCTTTATGTGTTTCATTTCCCATCTCCATCTATTCTTTCCGTGAATATCAATTATACCAACAAAAGCCTTCTATAAACAGTTTAATTCCAATCAAATAAAAAGTCAAACCACTCTGCTTTGACTTTTCATTCTTTTATCTATTCATTTTTGTTAATGTCAACGAAGCGTTTTTCATAACGAATATATTTAATAATCCAGTCAGATTTCCACCAATTCTTACTGATACTCCACTCCTCCGGGTAATCCTCCCACGACCAGGTAATCTCCCAGGTTCCATCCGGTTTCTGCGTATTTTCGATAAATTCACGCTCATACGCACATATCTCCTGATTCTCCGCATAGAAATCGCTTGCCTTGGAGCTGATAAAAAATGACGGCTTACATACATAGTCGGTGGCCCATGTGGAGGTGTCATAAGTAATGACATGCTGTATTTGCTGCTGAAGCAGGTCTTTGAATTCTGTTAAATCTATCAGCGTATCTGCAGAGCTTTCCTTCAAATACTCATAAAGCTTTACAAAGCAGGAAACATTTCCCACAGACTCCATCGGGAAATGCGCCTTAAAATAGCTGTAAGCCTCCTTTACAAGGGTACGGGCTAAGGTAAAGAGCCCGCTTTCCTGATCCGCAAATTTCAAAATAAACGTAATCAGACTTGCGGTTGGATTATAAGATGCTTCAGCAGCAGGATCATAATCCCACCATGGGGCATGAGGAACGTTATTATTGGAAGCAATGGTGTTGGCCCAGGTATGGCCGTCAAAATCCTTTTCGGAAGCTAAATATTGAAGGATTCCCTGAATAATAGGATGATCCTTTTCCTCCAATCCAACCTCTTTGATGATTTCTGTGGCGACCCATGTCTGGATCGGTGAAGAATCCGGATTCCAGCAATCAGGCTCCAGGGCATGGCCAAAGCCGCCATCTTCATTTTGATATGCCGCCAATGCAGTTAACACATCTTCTTTGCTGCCCCCTTCAAACAGATATTTCCATCGGGCAAGGTCCAATGGCCTCGCATTCTTGTAAACAAAGCTTTTGGCTTGATTATAATTCATAAAATATTCCTTTCCGTCTGACGATGCAGGTACTGTAAATTTATATTTGTATCACTCATCTATCATTGTCATTCTAAACCATTTTCTTTCGACTTTTGCGTTGTATTTTAATTCATACGAAGGAATTCCCTGCATAATAGCCTTTTGTATTTCACTGACCTCTTTTGAAAGTAAATCATGGCTGGCATACCATCCCAAAAAAATGGTCGGCTCTCCCCAGAACGATGAGCTTCCATTGCTGACACCAAACAAAGCATATTGCGGAGACTTCTTTCCCCTCTTCATTTTCCCTGAGGACATAACCTTGTAGCACGTTGCTATCACATTTTCATTTGGAGATGATATAATGATTGTTCCTGTAACTTTTTGATTTTCCGAATTGTTATTTTGGGCAATTTCCTCAGACATAAGACTGTCCAAAGAAATATTTAGCTTACTTGAAAGAAGCAATAGCTTTTCAACCTCAGGATACCCGCCCCCCTGCTCCCATTTAGAAACAGCTTGTCTGCTGACATTCATTATTTCCGCTAACTCTTCCTGTGAAAATCCTTTTTCTTTTCTTATTTTCTTCAAATTTTCTGCAAAACTCATAAAATACTGCTCCTTTCATATTTTATGGCTACAGTATAGATTTTCATTGCTGATTTATCTACCACCCCCTGTTTGCTTTTATGCAGCTTGAAGTTGCGTCCCCAAAACCACGGTACAAAGCGGGTGCCCTAACAGGAGCAGCCAAATTTTATAGTATATATTATCACCCCCCGGCATTTTTTTATTGTATGATGTGATACCAAACAAGGAATACATATCTTTCTGTTCCCTATCTAATTATAAAACCGAAGTTTCGTCCGGTATTGTATAAAAACGACATGATACAATATTTATCTCCCACCACCCCGGCATAACACCTTTTATTGTGCCGCCCAGTCCCTGCCTCCGTACAATCCGGTTTACTTATCAGATATCCCCGGGAAACCGGAACATAATTCCATGGTTATGAAAAAAAGATAAATAATATGAAATAATGATGACTCTTGTTGACTTCCCTCAAAATTAGTATATATAATTGTTTTATACGGATCATACCAGCCGAAAAGGAGCGGAAATACTATGCAAGAAGTGAAACCACCTAAAAAACCATTACTTTATTATTATTGTATCGCCATGCTCGTCCTTCTGGTCCTGAACGCTTTTCTTTTCCCCAGGCTGATGTCGGCCCAGGTGGAAGAAGTCGGATATAATACCTTCATGGAAATGATGGAGAAACAGCAGATTGCGCAGGTTCAGATTGAAAGCAACCAGATCATTTTCTCAGATAAAAATTCACCTACCGGTTTCTATAAGACCGGCCCCATGGAGGATCCTGCCCTCGTGGACCGTCTTTATGCATCCGGGGCAACCTTCGGCACGGAAATTGTAAAACAGCAGCCCTTCCTGGTCACTTTCCTTCTGACCTGGATCCTGCCCATTATCGTCATGGTTGCCATCGGCCAGTTTGCAATGCGCAAGATGATGAAAGGCGGCGGAGGCATGGATTCCATGACCTTCGGCAAAAGCAACGCCAAGGTTTATGTCCAGTCGGAAACCGGCATTAAATTCGATGATGTCGCCGGTGAGGATGAAGCCAAGGAAGTGCTCTCCGAGCTGGTTGACTATCTCCATGACCCTAAAAAATACCAGGAAATCGGCGCGTCCATGCCTAAAGGCGCTTTATTGGTAGGACCTCCCGGAACAGGTAAGACCCTGCTTGCCAAGGCTGTGGCCGGAGAAGCCAATGTTCCCTTCTTTTCCATTTCCGGTTCGGAGTTCGTGGAAATGTTCGTAGGCGCCGGAGCCGCCAAGGTAAGGGATCTTTTCAAGCAGGCCAACGAAAAGGCCCCCTGTATCGTATTTATCGATGAAATCGATACCATCGGCAAGAAACGTGACGGCGGCGGATTTTCAGGCAATGACGAGCGGGAACAGACTCTGAATCAGCTGCTCACGGAAATGGATGGCTTTTCCAGCAACAACGGTGTTCTGATCCTGGCCGCCACCAACCGTCCGGAATCCCTGGATCCCGCATTGCTGCGTCCGGGCCGTTTCGACCGGCGTGTCCCGGTGGAGCTGCCTGATTTGAACGGCCGTATATCCATCCTGAAGGTTCATGCCCAGAAAGTGAAGCTGGGTGATAATGTGGATTTCAAGGCAATTGCCAGGATGGCTGCAGGCGCATCCGGAGCAGAGCTTGCCAACATGGTAAACGAGGCCGCCTTAAATGCTGTCCGCTCCGGACGTAAATTTGTGACCCAGACGGATTTGGAGGAAAGCGTGGAGGTTGTTATCGCAGGTTACCAGAAGAAGGACCGCCTGCTCAGCGACAAGGAAAAAATGATTGTTTCCTACCACGAAATCGGCCATGCTCTGGTTGCTGCAAAGCAGACCAATTCGGCGCCTGTTACTAAAATAACCATTATCCCCCGTACTTCCGGAGCCTTAGGTTATACCATGCAGGTGGATCAGGGGGATCAATATCTGCTCAGCAAGGAAGAACTGGAGAACAAGATAGCCACCTTCTGCGGCGGCCGTGCTGCGGAGGAGATTATATTCCACAGCATCACCACCGGGGCAAGCAACGATATCGAGCAGGCCACCAAGCTTGCCAGAGCCTGCATCACCCGCTACGGAATGTCTGAGGACTTTGACATGGTAGCCCTGGAGACCGTTACCAACCAGTATCTGGGCGGCGACACCTCCCTTGCCTGTTCCGAACAGACTGCCGCGCAAATCGACCGTCTTGTAGTGGGAATGGTAAAAAAAGAACATGCCAAGGCCTGCGATATCCTGAACACCAACATCGGGAAGCTGCATGAGCTGGCAAAATTCCTGTATGAAAGGGAAACCATTACCGGGGATGAATTTATGGAAATCCTCAATGCTCCTGAACGGATTCCTTCTGCCAATTCATGATCGGCAAAGCCATAAACAACGGATGCCACGCCCTGTGGGCCATCCGCATATTCCATAAAAGGAAGAGGAACGGCGCATACCAAATGCCGCTGTTCCTCTTCTTTTTATTATAATGTATAAAAGCCCTGCCTTATTTCAGCTTCCCAGCTTTGTATTCCTGTATTCATTGGCGGATATCCCTGCCTGCTTTTTAAATACCCTGGAAAAATGGGCCACATCCAGAAACCCGACTTCCTCCGCGATATCGCCGATACGCAGGGAAGGATCCTTCAGCAGTTCCTTTGCCTTTTCAATCCGGATAGTATTGAGGATTTCAGAAAAATTCTGGCCGGTATGCTTGTTCAGCAGCTTGCTCAGATGCCACTGGCTCACGTAAATCTGATCCGCCACATCCGAAAGCTTCAGCTTCTCCCTGTAATTTTCCTCTATGTATGCCAGAGCATTCTTTACGATAAAGCAGCTGGCCGGGCTGTCTGTCTCCTCACCTTCTTTCCCTTCCGAAGGCTCCGCTTTCTCTTTTCCTTCTTCTCCCTCCCGGTTTCCTTCCGCTTTCGGGGTATTCTCACCAACGCCCTCATCCGTCCCGTCTTCTTTTCCTGTGATCCCCTGCTTTTCCAGGTTCTCAATCATAACCCGGACCGCTTCCTCCAGCTCATCCATCTTAGAAGGCTTTAAAAGGAAACGGGTCACCCCAAGGCGGATGGCCTGCTGGGCATAGTCAAAATCCCTGAAACCGGTGAGTATGGTGATCTGCATATGGCCGAATTCTGATTTCATACCGGCGATCATTGTCAGGCCGTCTATGCCCGGCATACAGATATCCGATATCAGGATATCCGGCTTCTGCTCCCGAATCAGCTTCATGCCCTCCTGTCCGTCCCCGGCAGTTCCCACTACCCGGCAGTTATAGCTTTCCCACGGAATCATCTTGGTAAGTCCCCTGACAATTACCGGTTCATCATCCACAATCGCAACCTTATACATAATATCCCCCTGTATGTTCATGCCCTTTGGCGGGACATATGCCCTGACAAGAACATATGCCCCGCCGAGGGCATTTATTTCTCCTGTTATCCAAAACGTTTTATCATTATATCATAAACGCACAAAAACGGAAAGCGTTCTGTTAAGAAACACTTTCCGCATCTTCCCTGTTTTTGTTTTTTATCCTTTAATCGCTCCCGCCGTCATACCCTTGATAATGTATTTCTGCAGGCAGACATAAACTACAATCAACGGTACTACAATAAGGGAAACCGCCGCAGCCATCAGACCGTAATCCGTACCCTGCTTTCCTGAAATTTCACTCAGCAGCCTGGTTATCGCCCAGTGATTGGGGAAACGCAGGAAGAAGGTCTGGGTAAACAGGTCGTTATAGCTCCACAGGAAGCTGAAAATACCAACAGTGGCAAAGGAGGGCTTCGTCAGCGGCATAATCACCTTGAAGAAAATCTGGTATGCATTGCAGCCTTCCATGTATGCCGCTTCCTCCAGCTCCACAGGCAGTCCCTTGATATACCCGGAAAGCACCACGATGGCAAAAGCCAGGTTACCGGCTATCTGCGGCAGCGCACAGGACAGCAGTGCGAGCCAGAGATTATTGGTATTTACAATCCCCCAGCTGGATTCCATCCGGAATACGGGGATTATGGTTGCGAATACGGGAAACATCATTGCCGCAATGACAAGGCTGTTCATCAGGTTGCTGCCTCTGAATTTATACCGGACCAGAGCATAGGATGCCAGACCTGCGAACAGGATAACCACAGCCGCAACCGTGCAGGAAATGATAAGGCTGTTCCGGTAAGCCGTAAAAATACTGAATTTGTTGATGGCCTTTTCATAATTATCCAATGTGAACAGGCCGCCAAACGGCAGGGCAAAGGAATTGGAAACAATCTGTTTCTTATCCTTAAAGGAATTCATCACTACCCAGATGAGAGGGTAAATAGTGGTTAATGCCCATACTATAAGAAGCAGATACACAAGCGGCATTCCTAAGGAAAATTTCTTCTTTTTCATCTTTGTATACCCCTTCCTAATAATCTTTTTCTTTGAAAATCATGTTCACGACCTTGGAAAGCAGGATTCCCAGTATTACGATAACGATAGCCACCGTACAGCTGTAGTCAATATCCTTTCCCTGGAAGGCCCAATAGTACATATAGGTACCGGTCAGCCATGTTTCTCCCATAGGCATGCCGTTCGGCAGCATTATCCAGGGCAAATCGAATACCTTCAGCGCACCCGTAACAGCAAGGACGCTGCAGGTGCAGATAACGTTGTGGAGCAGGGGCAGGGATATGTATTTCACCTTCTGCCAGGTTGTGGCGCCGTCAATAGCCGCCGATTCATATAATTCATCTGAAATATTGTTAAGTCCCGTCAGCAGGATGATAAAGTAAAAGCCTACATACTGCCACATTACCGGAACCAGCATTGTCACCATTGCGTGGGCTGAATCCTTCCAGTCCGTCAGCTTATCCGCCCCGAAGAATCCCAGGAACTGATTAAGCATACCTTTGTCATACAGGAAAATCAGGTTAAACAAAAGACCAAGTGCGGTAGCGGATACTACGATGGGAAAAAAGTAAACGATTCGGAAAAATTTGGCCCCCCTCTTAATATTATCCACCATGAGGGAAAGAATCAGGGCGATTCCCACCTGGCCCAAAAGCGTTACCACAATCATGATAAGCGTGTTTTTCATGGCGATTCCCATGTTCTTATCCGTAAACAGCTTTGCATAATTCTTATATATCGGGTCATTCCATCCTTTTGCAGGCGCTCCCAAATCCTTGATAATCTGGAAGCTGTTTAAGATGTTTCTGACAAACGGGTAAAACAGGTACAGCGCCAGAAAAAGAAAAGCCGGGAGAAGGAAGAAAAAGACAG
>ERZ773260.2922-NODE-2922-length-17623-cov-8.392133_pt1 | contig 17623 bp, 8 predicted proteins | sample MGYA00511387_ERZ773260 | MGnify/ENA primary metagenome ERZ773260 (study PRJEB29015, sample SAMEA2737745) | human gut metagenome | biome: human gut; feature: human-associated habitat; material: faeces | place: China | collected 2012 ... | reverse complement strand
CCATCGTAAAATTGGTCTTGTTAAAGATGCTTTATTTTAATTCAACCAACGGGTATATAGTTATCATTTTTTATTTGTCGGAGCGTTCTGCCGGGCTGTCCGGTTTCGGCTGCGTCCGGCGTGTTGGCACCTTTGTCCATGATGAAAAAACTACTGCTTTTTGTTGCGCTTCTCGGCCTTGCGCTGCCCCTGCGGGCGCAGGACGACAAGGCGCTGGCCGCCGCCGCTGCGAAGGCCGACCTGAAACTGATGTCGTTCAACATCCGCTATTACAAGCCCGGCGCCGACGGCGACAACGGCTGGGTTGCGCGGCGCGCCGCCTGTCTGGAGATGATCCGTGCGGAATCGCCCGACGTCATCGGCTTCCAGGAGCCGCACCGGCCGCAGATCGACTATCTGAAGGTGAACCTCCCCGAATACGCCGAGGTCGACATGGGACGCGACGCCGCGACCGACATCGAGAAGAAACCCGACGGCGGCGAGCATCTGATGATCATGTACCGCCGTTCGAAATACATCCTGCTCGACAGCGGGTTTTTCTGGATCAGCCCCACGCCCGAATGCCCTTCGCGGGGTTGGGACGCCATGTGCCGCCGCGTCACGGTGTGGGTGCAGCTCAAGGACCGGAAAACCGGAAAGGAGTTCTTCTATTTCGACACCCATTTCGATCATATCGGCAAGCAGGCCCGCGCCGAATCGGCCCGGATGATGGTCGCCCGGATGAAGCGGATCGCCGGTGAGAAGGCCGCCGTCTTTCTCTCGGGAGACCTGAATACGACCTACGACAACGCCCTGCTCGACCCGCTGAAGGCGTGGATGCAGTCGGCGCGCCATGCGGCCCCGGTGACCGACGAACTGCCGACGTTCAACGACTTCGGCAAGCGTTCGCTGTGGATCGACTTCATTTTCGCCCGCAACGCCCGTGCGCTGGCCTACCGGACCCTTGTCGATTCCGGGCGTTACGGCGTTCCGTTCCTCTCGGATCACAATCCCGTTTACGCGCTCTACAAACTCTGAATCCGCCGGACGGCCGACAAACCCGGATACAACCAAATTCCGATACCATGAAGAACCTTTCCCTCGTTTTCCGCAGCCTCGCGCTGCCCGTGCTGCTGCTGACGCTGAACGCCGCCGGTGCGCAGGAGAAGCAACCGCTCCGTTACGTCGATGCCGCGACGCTGACCGTCATCGGCAAGAGCATGCCCACTCCCAAACTGTTCCAGCGGGTCGACACCGCCCGTTACGAACTCTGGCAGCCCGTGAAGAACTACTCGGCCTTCTCCACCGGACTGGCCGTCGTTTTCCGCACCGACAGCCGGACGATCCGCGCCCGGTGGAAAACCGGCGGATACGGATTGGGCCACAACATGACCGCCATCGCCCGCAAGGGTCTCGATCTCTACATCGAGCGCGACGGGCAGTGGGTCTACGCCGGTTTCGGCTGGCCCAAGGGCGACAACCACGACAGCGCGCTGGTCGAGTATATGGACGAGGGCGAAAAGACCTGTCTGGTCTACCTGCCCCTGTGGGACGAGGTGCTTTCGCTGGAACTGGGCATCGACGGCGACAGCCGCATCGAGGCCGTTCCGAACCCCTTCCGCCACCGGATCGTGGTGCTCGGGTCGAGCATCACCCACGGCGCTTCGGCCGGGCGTCCCGGCATGACCTGGACGGCGCGGCTGGCCCGCCGGATGGGACTCGATTTCCTGAATCTCGGTTACAGCGGGCAATGCAAGCTGCAACCCGAATTCGCGCGGATGCTGGCCGAGATGGATGCCGACGCCTTTGTTTTCGACGCCTTCTCCAACCCGAGCGCCGGGGAGATCGAGGAGCGGCTCGACGCCTTCGTGGCGACCGTCCGCAAGGCGCATCCCTCGACGCCGCTGATCTTCATTCAGACCGAGGTCCGCGAGACCGTGAATTTCAACCTCCGGGCGCGGAAATTCGAATCCGACAAGCGCGCCGCCGCCGAAGCGGGCGTCCGGCGGCTGATGAAGGACGACCGGAACATCTACTTCATCGACTCCCGGGGGATGATCGGCACGGACCACCTCGGGACGGTCGACGGTTCGCACCCCTCCGACCAGGGTTTCATGTACATGACCCGCCATCTCGAACCGCAGCTGCGCAAGATTTTCCGGAAATACGGAATCCGCTGATCCGCAGACCGGCAGGGCCGCAGCTTTCGGGCTGCGGCTTTTTCGTTTTTTGGGGCAGGAGGTTGCAAATCTGAAATTAATGCTATCTTTGCTTCCGGTATGACCGAAGATTTCATTCAGGAAAACGAGGATCGGGAACTGTTCCGGCGGATCAAGCAGGGGAGCGAGGAGGCTTTCCGGGTGGTTTACGGGAAGTATCACCGGATACTCTATGCCGTGGCCCTGAAGATGCTGAAGGACCGTTCCGCGGCCGAGAACGCCGTGCAGCACGTCTTCGTGAAACTTTGGATCGGGCGGCAGGAGATGACCGTCATGCTGAGCCTGCGGAACTACCTCTACACGATGACCCGCAACTACATCCTCAATTACCTGCGCAGCCGCAATACCGAGCTGGTGCACAGCTACCGCCTGGCGCAGCTCATTCCCGAGGCTTCGGACCCGCTCGACGCGCAGATCGAGCGCGAGGATCTTTTGCAGATGCTCGATACGGTGATCGCGGGGCTTCCGACCCAGAAGCGGCAGGTCATGTACCTGCGCAAGGCGGGCTATTCGAACCCCGAGATCGCCGAAATGCTCAATCTTTCGGTCAACACCGTCCGTTCGCACTACCAGGAGGGCGTCAAACTCCTGAAGAGCCGTTTCGGCCATATCGTCCTGCTTATCGTCATCCTGCAAACTTTATTTTTATGAAGAACAGACCTTCGGAAGAACTTTTGCATAAGACGCTCGAAAACCGCGCCACCGCCGCCGAGGCCGCTTCGGTCGCCGAGTGGCTCGCCACCGATTCGGGCCAGGCATGGGCCAGTCGCTACATCGGCCGCGACTTCGACCGGCAGGAGTCCTGCGGCGACTATGAGCGGGAGGAGGTCGCCTCGGAGCGCATCTTCGCGCGGATCAAAACCGCCCTCACGCGCGGCCGGCGCCGCCGCATTCTTTTTCGCGTCGCCGCCGTCGTGATTCCCGTCGCGCTGGTGCTGGGCGTCGCCCTGCGTCTCGACCGTCAGGTAGGGGGCATCTTTTCGGATGCGGAGTACGGTGAATTCGTCGTCGACCGGGGGCGGCGTACGCAGTGCCTGTTTCAGGACGGCACGGTCGCCCACCTCAATTCCGAGTCGAAAATCCACTATCCCGTGAAGTTCGGGCTTTTCGAGCGTCGCATCCGGCTCGAAGGCGAAGCCTACTTCGAGGTGACCCACAATCCCCGGCGGCCGTTCGTCGTGGAGTTCGAGGGCGGAGAGATCCAGGTGCTCGGCACGTCGTTCAACGTCAAGGCCTACCGCGACGATGACATCGTCGCCGTAACGCTCGACGAGGGGCGCGTGGTGCTCGACGACCGTCGCGGCGGTCGTTTCGAGCTGTCGCCCTCCGAACAGCTGCTCTACGACCGCCGCTCGGGCGAGGGGCGGATCGTCCGCGGAGCCGACGCCATGCGTTATTCGATCTGGAAGGACGACGTGATCTCGTTCCGCGACACGCCCCTTGCAGAGGTGCTCGAAACCCTTTCGCGGTGGTACGACGTGCGCTTCGAAACCGACGGACAGCCCGATCGCCCCATATCCTACACCTTTGCGACCGACAACACGCTACTGGATAGTGTTTTGTGTGAAATGGAACTGATCTCTCCGGTGCGTTTCGAACGCACCAAAACAGAAATAAAGGTAAGTTTCAGATAAAAAAAAGAGTTTCGGCTCATCGTTTTTTCCCGTTTGCGTGTCTATTCTGTGAAAAGCGCGCAAACGGGCTTTTTAGTAAACAACTACCTAAACTAATCTGTATGAAACGAATCAGACTACTATTTCTGATGCTGCTTTGTGTAGCCGGGACGGCCCTGACGGCCCGGGCGCAGAAAGTGACGTTGAATTTCCGGAATGCCAAGCTCGAACAGGTGTTCGGGCGGATTACCGAGCAGACGGGCTACACGTTCTACTATGCGCGTCCGACGGTCAATCCCGACAAGGTCGTCAGCATCGCCGTCGCGGATGTCGACGTGCGTGCGGCGCTGAAACAGCTGCTGGCGGACGACAAGGTCGAAATCGAGATCCGCGACGGCAAGATTTACCTTTCCCCCCCCCGGCAGAGTGCCGCTGTGCCGCAATCCGTTAAGGGCGTTGTCCGGGATGCCGCGGGCCAGCCCGTTGTCGGGGCCGCGGTGATCGTCAAGGGAACCACCCGCGGCGTGAGTTCCGGGACCGACGGCTCGTTCTCGTTCGAGGGTCTGGCTGACGGCGCCGTGCTGCAAGTCTCGGCGCTGGGCTACGCCACTGCCGAAATCCCGGTCGGCAACCGTTCGTTCGTCACCGTGGAGCTGAAGGAGGACGCCACGCTCGTCGACGAGGTGGTGGTCGTGGGCTACGGCACGCAGAAGAAGGCCAACCTGACGGGCGCCGTCGACCAGGTCTCCTCGGAACTTCTGGAGAACCGTCCCGTGGCCAACGTCACGCAGATGTTGCAGGGCGCCGTGCCCAACCTCAATATTTCGCTGGCCGACGGCAAGCCCAACCGCTCGGCGTCGTACAACATCCGCGGCAAGACGTCGATCGGCGCGGGCGGATCGGCTCTGGTGCTGATCGACGGCGTCGAGGGCGACCCCGCGATGCTCAACCCCAACGACATCGAGTCGGTCTCGGTGCTCAAGGACGCAGCTTCGGCCGCCATCTACGGTTCGCGCGCACCCTACGGCGTGGTGCTCATCACCACCAAGGACCCGGGCAAACTCACCGACAAGTTCACGATCAACTACACGGGCAACGTCTCCATCCAGCAGCCCACGGCCATTCCCGACGTCGTGGACGACGGTTACGTCTATTCGCGCCTCTTCTACGACGCATGGTACAACTACCGCTTCAACGAGCCGACGGGCTTCAACAACTCGCAGGACTTTTCGCGTGCGTGGCTCGACACCTTCCGCCAGCGCAAACTCGCGGGCAACAAGCTCGAAACGACGGTCGAACCCGACGGCAAGTATGTCTACTACGGCAATACGGACTACTACGACGCACTTTACAAGGATACGGTGATCGCCCAGACGCACAACATCTCGGTCAGCGGTTCGAACGGCAAGATCAGCCACTACCTTTCGGGGCGTCTGTACGACTACAACGGCCTGTTCAACTTCACGCCCGACACCTACCGCACGATGAACCTCCGTTCGAAGGTCTCCTCGCAGGTGTTCAAATGGCTGAAGATCAGCAATAACTTCGACTATACGCACGACCACTACCGTCAGCCGATGGGTTATTCGAAGGAGGGCGGAGGCGTGCTGTGGCGTTCGCTCAACGACCAGGGGCACCCTTCGTCGCCGATCTTCAATCCCGACGGTACGCTCACCAAGTCGGGCGCCTACGCCATCGGCGGCCTGGTGACGGGCAACAACTGGCTCGACCGCACGACCAAGACGCTCAAGAACACCACCACGCTCAACATCACGATGCTGGAGAACCGCCTGCGCCTGACGGGCGACTTCTCGTTCCGCACCAAGGACTACACCGAGACCAAAAAGACCACGGCCATCCCTTACAGCGCCTACGAGGGCGAAATCGTCTACCTCGGCACGCCCGAGACCGACGACGTGATGAAGGAGTCGCTGCAACTGACGACCTATATCGCCACCAACGCCTACGCTGAGTTCGAGGACACCTTCGCCGAGAAACACTATTTCAAGGCGCTGGCCGGTTACAACTACGAGCAGCAGGACTACAAGTCGACCTACTCCGAGCGCAACGGCCTTCTGATGCCCGACGCCGACAACATCAACTTCGCGCTGGGCGACATCATGTCGATCACCGCCGGCGGCAGCCGCTGGCGTTACGTGGGCGCTTTCTTCCGCTTCAATTACGCCTACGACGACCGCTACCTGCTCGAAGTCAACGGCCGCTACGACGGCTCGTCGAAATTTCCGAACAACTCCCAATGGGGCTTCTTCCCCTCGGCTTCGGCCGCCTGGCGCGTTTCGCAGGAGAAGTTCTGGAATGTCAGCCCCAAGGCCGTTTCGAACCTCAAGCTGCGCGCCTCGTACGGTGCGCTGGGCAACAGCAACGTCGATCCCTACACCTACCTCGAGACCTTCGGCCTGTCGACCTTCGGAACCGGTTCGGGCGATGCGGCCCGCTACCTCTTCGGGCAGGCCAAGCTGCGCTACACGAGCCTCCCGGGCCAGATTCCCGACAACATCGGCTGGGAGACCTCCAAAACCTTCGACGTGGGACTGGACGCCGGTTTCCTGAACGGGCGGCTGAACCTCACGGCCGACTACTACATCCGCAAGACGGTGGACATGTACACCGTCGGCCCGACGCTTCCCGACACCTTCGGAGCGACGGCCCCCAAGGGCAACTACGCCGACATGAGCACCTACGGCTATGAAATCGCGTTGAGCTACAACGATTCGTTCAAGCTGGCGGGCAAGCCCTTCAATTTCGGAATCAAGGCGACGCTGGCCGACTATTATTCCATAATCGACCGCTATAACAACGCCTCGCGCAAGCTCTCCGATTACTACGAGGGGCAGCGTCTGGGCGAGATCTGGGGTTTCGTCTGCAACGGGCTGTTCCAGTCGCAGGCCGAAATCGACGCGGCGTTCGGCGGCAAGGGCTACAAGAATGACATCATGCAGACCTCCGAGAAGTACATCACCTATCCGGGCGACATGCGCTTCGAGGATCTGAACGGTAACGACGCCATCGACCGCGGCAGCAGCACGGTCGACGATCCGGGCGACCGGAAGATCATCGGCAACTCCGAGCCGCGCTACCTCTACACCATTTCGCTCAATGCCGACTGGAACGGGTTCTTCCTCTCGGCGCTGTTCGACGGCGTGGGCAGACAGCAGTGGTTCCCCAGCGACGAGAGCCTTTTCTGGGGCATGTACAACCGTCCCTACAACCAGGTTCCGACGTGGCATCTGCAAAACTACTGGACCGAGGAGCGTCCGAACGCCTACCTGCCGCGCTACGTGGGCTACTACGGCCCGATGAACGCCAATACGGTCAACGTCAATACGCGCTACCTGCAGGACGTGTCGTACATCCGGCTGAAGAATCTTCAGTTCGGCTACGAGCTGCCCAAGCGGTGGATCTCGAAGATCGGTCTTTCGAAGGTCTCGGTCTACTTCTCGGGCGAGAACCTCTGGAGCTGGTCGCCGCTCTACCGCCACACGAAGGATTTCGACGTGACGGTGGCCAGCAAGAAATCCGACTCGGATATTTCCGACAGCAAGGGCGACGGACATAACTATCCCGTGATGCGCAGCTTCAGCTTCGGCATCTCGATCACCTATTAAACTGTTTACGTGCTATGAAAAGATCAACCTATATATGGAGTCTGCTCGTGGGCTGCGTTGCGTTCGCCACGTCGTGCGACCTGACGGAGAACGTGCAGGTGAAAGCCGACAAGTCGATGATCTTCGGATCGAAATCGGGTCTCGAACTCTACTCCAATTCGTTTTACAAGGCCCTGCCGACGCTCAAGAACGGCTTCATGCAGGACAAGATGTGCGACGTGGGGGCCGTCAGCAACACCGACACCTTCATCAAGCAGGGTGCCTACAACACCGAGACGGCGACCAGCTGGAGCTGGGGCGCGCTCAAGAACGTGAACTACTTCATCGACGGCTGCAACGACCCGAAATACTGCACCGTCGAAGCCGAGACGCGCGACAACTACCTGGGCATCGCCCGTTGGTTCCGTGCGTGGTTCTACTACGACAAGCTGACCACCTACGGCGAAGTTCCCTGGTTCCCCAACGACATCCAGTCCTACCAGAACGACGTGATGTACAAGGACCGCGACAGCCGCGACGTGATCATCCGCAACCTGATCGCCGACCTCGATTTCGCCTACGAGCACATCCAGGCCACCTCGTCGACCGGCAGCGCGACGCTCACGCGCTGGGCCGCCGCCGCGCTCAAGTCGCGCGTCTGCCTCTTCGAAGCGGCTTACCGCCGTTACCACAACCTCACGGGGCTTGAGATAACCCCCGAGGAGCTGTATCGCGAGGCCGCCAAGGCCGCCAAGCTGGTGATCGACAACAGCGGTTGCTCGCTCAACACCGCCGCGGGCAAGAAGGGCGCCTATCGCGATCTGTTTTACAGCGAGACGCCGCTGACGCAGGAGGTGATCCTCGCCGTCTGCGCCAACGAGAAATCCGGCATCTTCGGCGAGCAGAACTGGTGGTTCAACGCCCGCTCGTACGGACTGTGCTGGAGCCTCGTCCGCTCGTTCGTCCACACCTACCTCAAGCAGGACGGCACGCCCTTCACCGCCGCCGCCGACTACGCCGTGAAATCCTTCGCCGAGGAGATGGAGGGGCGCGACCTGCGCCTGGAGCAGACCGTGCGCGGCCGCAACTTCCTGTGGGACGGCAAGACGGCGGTCGCCGACATCAAAAACCTTTCGCTCACGGGCTACCAGGTGATCAAGTATACGCTCGACGAATCGAAGTACGACGGCGGTGCGAAGAACATCAACAGCATTCCGCTGATCCGCTATGCCGAGGTGCTGCTCAACTACGCCGAGGCGCAGGCCGAACTGGGGGGGCTCACCGACTCCGAATGGGCGCTCACGGTCGGTGCGCTGCGTAAGCGCGCGGGTATCACGGGCGGCACGGAGACGCTGCCCACGACCGTCGACAGCTACCTGCAAAGCACCTTTTATCCGGATGTGACCAGCCCCGTGCTGCTCGAAATCCGCCGCGAGCGGGCCATCGAACTCGTCGCCGAAGGCATGCGCTTCGACGACCTGCGCCGCTGGAAGTGCGGATCGCTGATGGAGACCCTGCCGTGGAGCGGCATTCACATCCCCGGGTTGGAGCAGCCCGTCGATGTCAACGGCGACGGCGTGAACGACTACTACTTCACCGAAGGCGAGGTTGTGTCGGCTCCGGCGGCCTACAAGAACATCGCCGTCCGCGTCAATCAGGACGGCGTGGGGCTTTATGCCGAGGCGAATCCCGTGTCGGGTTACGATCTGGTCTACAAGACCGGTGCGGGCGACCGCTACTGGTATCCCGACGGGCGCCAGTACCTCTATCCGATTCCCGCCAAGGTGATCCGCGATTACAGGAACGCGGGCTATACGATCTCGCAGAACCCCGAGTGGGACAACGAATAAATAAAAAGCAAGACCATGAGAATATTCCGTTATTTACTGACGTTTTCGTTGAGTTTCGCCTTCGTTTTCGCCGCCGGGTGCAGCGATCCGAAGCCCGATTACTCGGAATTCTACAAACCTCAGCCCGGCGACGAACCGGAGGAGCCGGTCAATCCCGGACTTGAGGACAATCAGCTGAAAGTCATGTCGTTCAATGTGCGTTACAGCTCGGGCGACGACGGTGCGAACAGTTGGGACAACCGCAAGAAGGCCGTTCCGGCGATGTTCGCCGACCAGCAGCCGACGGTGCTCGGCGTGCAGGAGGCGCGGCTCGACCAGAAGACCTACATGGACGAGAACTGCGCGGGCTACAAGAGCGTCGGCGTGGGCCGCACCGACGGCCAGAATGCCGGTGAGTTCATGGCCATCTACTATCTCGCCGATGCCGTGAAGCTCGAAAAGTGGGGGACCTTCTGGCTCTCCGACACCCCCGACGTCCCGTCGGTCGGCTGGGACGCCTCGACCTACCGCACGGCCACGTGGGCCTTGTTCACCCACTACAAGTCGGGCCGCAAGTTCTTCTACGTCAACACCCACATCGACCATGTGGGGCAGGTGGCGGCCCAGAAGTCGATGGAGCTGATCGAGGCGAAGATCCGGTCGCTCAACCCCGACAACCAGCCGACGGTGCTGACCGCCGACTTCAACAAGATGCTCGACAGCCCGATTTTCGACGGCGTGAAGAAGTTCATGGCCGACGCGCGCACGACCGCTCCCGTGACCGACAACAAGGCGTCGTTCAACAACTTCGGCGGGGCGACCAACTACCCGCGCATCGACCACATCTTCAGCTCGGGCTTCACGCCCCTGCGCTTCGCCACCGTCGACCAGCGTTACGAGAAGGTCCCCTACATTTCGGACCACTATCCCATCGCGGCCGTGTTAGAGTTCAAGTAATCCTGCAACCAAAGCTCAAAACCGATTGAAATGAAACGATTTATCTATATACTGGCCGCTTTCGCCCTCATGGGGGCCGTCTCCTGCCAGCCAGACGAGGAAGTGGCGGTCCACGCCTCGTTCACCACCGACAAGGAGTTCTACGATGTGGGCGATCCGGTGGTGCTCACCAACACTTCGACGGCCGAAAACGCCCTGATCGCCATCTGCAAATGGGAGCTGGGCAAGGGCGTCGTCTCCTATGAAACCACCCCGGAGAACATCTCCTACGATCAGGCCGGAGAGTATGTCATCAAGCTGACCGTCACCTCCGACCGCGGGGCGAAGAAGTCGTCGTTCGAGAAGACCATTCGGGTCGTGGACAACAACATACGGCCCGTGGCCGACTTCACGTGGTCGCCCGAGAAGGTCGTGGCGGGCGAACCGGTGCAGTTCACCGACCGTTCGACCGACGAGGACGGCGAGGTGGTGGCCTGGGAGTGGAAATTCGGAACCACGACCTCCGACAAGCAGAACCCCGAATTCACCTTCGCGGCGCAGGGGGCTACGGAGGTCTCGCTGACCGTGACCGACAACAAGAAAGGCAGGAACACCAAGACGGTGACCATCGACGTGGGCCGCGGCGCCATCAGCCTCGACCTGCTCTGGTCGTACCCCTACGACGACACGAAGGACGCCTATGTGTTCGGCACGTCGCCCGCGGTCAGCCCCGACGGCGAGTATGTCTATGTGACTTCGACGGGTTATTCGCTGGTCTGCTTCACGAAGGCCGGCGAGCGTCTCTGGGCCTTCGACATCGGCAAGGACGGTGCGTCGGCCGAGAACAACAGCGGTTCGATCAAGGTGCAGTCGCCGACGCCTTCGGTCGACGAGGACGGTACGGTCTACGCGCTGGCGGGCTTCAACGAGCCGAACAAGGACGCGGGAGGCAGCGCGTTCTACGCCGTCAGCGGCGGCGCCGGGGGCGGCTCGCAGGTCTGGCATGTGAATACGGGCGTGAACACCAGCTTCCGGTTCCTTTCGCCGGCCGTCACCGAGAAATACCTCTTCATTGTGGCGCGCAACGTGCCTTCGGGGCACCAGAATTTCCAGGTCTACGACAAATCGTCGGGCGACCTGGTGGACGAGCGGCACGTCAACGGCGGCTCCTACGGCGGCGTGTTGCCGCTCAAAAACGGCATGGTGATCGCCGGTACGGGCGGCAGTCACGGCATGCGCGTCTTCTTCCCCGACGGCGCGGGCAAGTGGAAATTCTCCTGCGTGAAGTCGAACGGCCGCGAGCACAACTACGGCGGCAGCGGCAAGGATGCTACGTGCGAGGCGCCGAACGGCACGCAGCCTGCGTCGGGTCCCGGCGGCAAGGTCTACATTCTGTTCCAGAACCAGGGCGTGCGTGCGGATAAGAGTCTGGGCGGGGGTGTCGTCTACTGTTATGATCCGGCAAAGACCGTCTACGGGCAGACGCCCGAACCGGACTGGTACTGTCCCGTCAAGGGCGATTGCGCCCAGTCGGGCATGGGCGTGGCGCTGGGCGAGGACGGCACGGTCTACGCCGCGACGCAGAAGACCGGCAGCGTGGCGGCCCACGTCACGGCCATCTCCGCGCAGGGCGTGAAACGCTGGGAGCACGCCGCCGACGGCGACATCAACGGCGTTCCGGCCGTCGACGATCAGGGTTTCGTCTATTACAACGACCGGACTACGGGCAAACTGGTGAAACTCCGCCCGGAGGACGGCTCGCGCGTGGCGGAGATCAAGCTGGCCGACGAGCTGCGTTCGTCGCCGACGATCTCCTACGACGGCACGATCTACGTCAACGGCATGAAGGACGACAAGCCCACCGTCTTCGCGGTGAAGGGTGCGGCCGAGGGCTGCGCCGCGTCGTGGTCGCAGCAGGGAGGCAACCCATCCAAAACCGAGTATATGTACTGATCCGCTGAAAATCAGGGATGAGCGGGCTGCGTCACACGACGCGGCCCATTTTTTTCGGCCTTCGTGTATGTCGTTTCCGGCAAAATTCCCTCTTTATTATGGAACGGTCGCAGGAACCGGGACGAAAAGAACCTCGAACACAATTCTAAATTTCAGCAGATGATCCGAAAACTATTGGTGCTGTTGCTCTGCCTCACGGCGGCGACGGCGACGGCGAAGAAGCCCAAATCCTCCGCTTCGAAGAAGGCGGAGAGTTCGGCCGAAAAACCGAAGGAAAGCGATTACGACAAACTCTTCAAGGAGAAACATACGGTGGCCGACGGCATGTTCCGCCTGCACGACGTCAAGGGGAAGCTCTATTTCGAGATTCCCGATTCGCTTTTCGGGCGCGAAATGCTGCTCGGATCGACCATTTCGGAGGTTTCGGACAACGCTGCGGCGACGACCGGCTCCAAGTCGGACTATCCGCTGCACGTGGTTTTCACGCGCAACGACCGTTCGGTCCAACTGCGTACGGTCAACTGCGAGAACATCACCGACGAGACGGGGGCTTCCCGCGCGCTGGCTGAGGCGGTGAAGCGGAACACGGCCGATCCCATCCTGCGCAATTACAAGATCGAGGCCTGGAACCGGGACAGCACGGCCGTGGTGGTCAACGTCACGGACCTGTTCGTGGCCGACGTGGAGGAGATGTCGCCCTTCTCGAAGTACGGACTTTATACGGCTTTCGAGCTGAAGAAGACCTTCCAGAAGGAGCGTTCGATGCTGGGCGAAATCAAGGCTTTCAGCGACAATGTGGTGGTGCGCAGTACGTTGAGCTATATTTTCACGCTCACCCGCGGCCGCACGACGCTGGTCAAGGACCAGCCGCTGACGGCCGTGATGACCCGTTCGCTGGTGCTGCTGCCCCGCGAGCCTTACCGTCCGCGCATCACCGACAGCCGCATGTCGGTGTTCCCGACCGGCAAGGTGCTTTTCAGCGAGCGCGAGCAGCGCGCCAAGGTGATCTACTACGCCCACCGCTGGCGGCTGGAGCCGTCGGACATGGATGCCTGGAAGCGCGGCGAGCGGGTCGCGCCGAAGAAACAGATCGTTTTCTACGTTGACGACGGATTCCCGGAGATGTGGAAAAAGCATATTTTCGAGGCCGTCGATCAGTGGAACGAGCCTTTCGGGCGCATCGGATTTAAAAACGCCATCGCCGCAAAGCCCTATCCGAAGGACGATCCCGAATTCGATCCCGACAACATCAAGTATTCGTGCATTCGCTACGCGCCGATCGCCATCGCCAACGCCATGGGGCCTTCGTGGGTCGATCCGCGCAGCGGCGAGATACTCAACGCTTCGGTCTATGTCTACCACGACGTGATGAAACTGCTGAACAACTGGCTGTTCGTCCAGACGGCGCAGGCCGACGAGCGCGTGCGCGCCGTGACGATTCCCGAGGAGGTGATCGGCGACGGACTGCGCTACGTCGTGGCCCACGAGGTCGGCCATTGCCTGGGTTACATGCACAACATGAGCGCCTCGGCGGTGATTCCTGTCGATTCGCTCCGCTCGCCGTCGTTCACGCAGAAGTACGGCACGACCACCTCGATCATGGACTACGCTCGCTTCAACTACGTGGCCCGGCCCGGGGATAGGGAGCGCGGCGTGAAGCTCACCCCGCCGCGTTTCGGCCTCTACGACTACTATGCCGTGAAATGGCTCTACACGCCCGTGCCCGACGCTGCGACGGCTGCCGACGAATATGCCGTCACTTCGAAATGGATAACCGGGGCCGCCGCCGATTCGGTCTACCGTTTCGGCAAGCAGCAGTTCAGCCGCTCGATCGATCCCCGTTCGCAGTCGGAGGATCTGGGCGACGACGCCGTGAAGGCCTCGGGCTACGGCATCGCCAATCTGAAATACATTCTCGGCAACATGAACGCCTGGATCGGCGCCCAGGACCCCGATTTCTCCCAGCGGCGCACCCTCTACGACGAGGTGCTCACGCAGTATATCCGCTACCTGAACCACGTGCTGGCCAACGTCGGCGGCATCTACTTCGCCGAGAAGATGGAGGGCGACCCCGTGGAAGCCTACCGCAGCGTGCCGCGCGAACGCCAGCGCGAAGCCCTGCTGTTCTGTCTCGCGCAGCTCAAGGACATGAAGTGGCTGGACAACGCCGAACTGATCCGCGACATGCCGCTGATGGGTTCGCCCGCCGAGTCGATCATGGCTTCGCTGGTGTCGGTCGTCGTGGCCGCCCCGGCGCGTGTGGCTTTGAGCGCCGCGCTGGCCGAAAAGGAGGCCTACACGCCCGAGGAGTGCCGCAGGGATGTCTATGAATTCGTGTGGGCTTCGACGCTGAAGGGCCGCACGCCCGATGCACTGGAGATGATGCTCCAGCGCGAATACGTCCGCAGTCTCAGCCTTTCGGCCGGGCTGAAATACACCGGGACGGGGGCGCGGGAGGAGAAGAAGCTGGTCTCCGACGAGGGACTGATGCCCGTTCCCGCCTTCCTTGGGGAGCATGCGGCCCGCACCGCGGCGCTCACCGCCTGCGGGGAACGCTGCGGCCACGACCCCTTCGAAACCTTCTCCGCCGCGCACCGCGTCGACACCGCGCCGCTGTTGGGCTACGGCTCTCCGCGCCTGAACTACTACGACCCGCGCAACACCGAGGCCGGGGATTATGCCGCGCTGCTCAAACTGCGTGCGATGCTCCGCACGAAGAGCGTTTCGGCGACGGGCGAAGCGCGCCTGCATTACGAGTTGTTGCTGCGCAACATCGAGAAAGCGTTGAAAAAATAAATCTTCCGGACCATGATGAAACTGTTTAAAATAGCTTTCCTTCCGCTGCTGGCGGGAATCTTGCTGCTGCCGGCGGCGTCTCGGCCCGTCCGGGCGGCCGGTTCGGCCGCCGTGGAAGCCGGAGCCGGGGACAGGAAGCGCGACAAGAAAAAGAAGCAGGAGGCCGATACCGCCGCCAAGGCGACTCCCTACGAGAAACTGTTCAAGGACAAGCGGGTGGAGACTGTCCGCGGCGGCGGGCTGACCCTGCACCTGACTGCGGACAAACTCTACCTCGAACTCCCCGATTCGCTGCTCGGCCGGGGGCTGATGATCACCACGACGATCGAGTGGACGGGCGATCCCGGCGACGGACTGGCCCACCAGCAGCCCGTGCCGCCCTACATGGTCGAGTTCGGCCGCGGGAAGAGCGACACGCTCCTCTGCATGCGGGAGTTCGCTCCGGTGGTGATCGTCGACGGCAGCCCGGCGATGCGTGAGGCCGTCGGGCGGAGCAACATCGGTCCGATCGTGGCCTCGTATGCCGTGAAGGCCCGCACGCCCGACGGGACAGGGAAATCGTCCGTCGTCGACGTCACGGCGCTTTTCGTCGGGGACGTCAAACGCCTGCGTCCGATCGACCCCGAGGGCGGCAACACCTACGGCGGCTGGATGACGGCCAAGGCCGATTACAAGAAGGACCGTTCGATGCTGACCGGCGTGACGGGCGGAAAAGGGTGCGTTTCGGTGGTGGGAGAGCTTTCCTACGGCACGACGGTCAGCTTCCTCGGCCTGCTCGACCTGTGGAAGGACAAGCCCCAGTCGATCGTCGCCCGCCGCACGCTCCGCGTGCTGGGCGATCCCGAACGGCGGATGCGGCTCTGCGACCAGCGGCTCGGGCTGGCGGCCAAGGCGTTCAAACGCTTCTCGGACCGGGAGCAGGAGGCCAAAACCGATTATTACGCCTGCCGCCGTTCGATCCTCGACAGCGCGGGGAAGGTGCGTCCCGTGGTGTTTTACGTCGACACGGCTTTCGACGCTTCGGCCTATGCCGCCGTCGAGCGGGGGCTTCTGCTGTGGAACGATGCCTTCGCGAAGATCGGCTGCAAGGATGTCGTGCGGGTAGAGCCTTTTCCGGCTGATCCGGCTTTCAACGACAACAGCCTCTATAACAACTGCGTGCGGCGCACGGGAACCTCCAATTCGGAACTCTACACCGCCTCGTGGGTCGATCCGCGCAGCGGTGAAATCCTCGGGACCGACATCTTCGTGCCCTTCAATTTCACGGCCGCCATTCAGAAGAAGCTGCTCCTGACGTTGTCGGCCGCCGACCCCGAGGCGCGCACCACGCAGCCTTCGGCGCGTCAGATCGCCGACGCCCTAACGGCCATGGTGGCCCGCCGTGCGGCCTCGGCTTTCGGCGTGATGCCCAACTACGCCGCCTCGTCGGCCTATCCGACCGACTCGCTCCGTTCGCCGTCGTTTACGTGGGAAAACGGCCTGGCGGCGTCGATCACCGACGACGTGTTCTACAACATCGTCGCGCAGCCGGGCGACAGGGAGCGCGGTGTGAAGCTCGTGGCCGATGCGCTGGGTCCTTACGATTATCTGGCTGTCGAGTGGCTCTACAAGCCCGTTCCGGGGGCTGTGACGCCGCACGACGAGGTTCCGGAGCTGCGCCGCCTGCTCGCCTCGAAGGAGGGAGACCCCCGCTGTTTCTTCGCGCAGTACGCCTCCGGGACTTACGATCCCCGCGTGGGGGCCGGAGACCTGGGCGACGACCTGTTCCGGAGCGTGGCGCTGCAATCGGCCAATCTGAAATATGTCGCCGAGCACGGCGACGGGTGGCTTTCGGGCCGCGACGGCGACTACAAGTTCCGCGAGGAGCTGCTCACGGAGATGGTTCTGCGCGTCAACTCCCTCGCCTTGCAGCTGATGCGCTACATCGGGGGCGTCTATATGAATCCGGTCTACGAGGGAACGGCCCGGCCCGCCTGCACGGCCGTGCCGCGCGAAGTGCAGCGACGCGCCCTGCGCGAGGCGCTCGCCCTGACCGCCGACCTCGGCTGGATCGACCGGCAGGGGGTGTCGAAGAACGTTTACAACCGCGTGCAGGCATGCGAATACCTCCAGCGCCGGATTGCGCGCACGCTTCTTGAAAAGCTCGGAACGCTGGACCTCGCGGCTTCGAAGGCCGACGATCCTTATACGGCCGACCTCATGGCGAAGGACCTCGTGGCGTGGTTCGAGGAGCGGCTCCGTTCGCGCGAACCGCTGACGGACCATGTCCGTAATCTGCAACAGTCGCTGCTCAAATCGACCGTCGCCGCGGCCAACGTCAAAGATAAGCCTTCGTCGGGTTCGGGAAGCGCCTTCGCGCTGTTTGACGGGGCCGGTTCGCTGTCCGACGGCGGCGATCTGTTCCCGGCGGCTGACGCCGGGACGCTTCCGGACATGCCGGCGGAGCGCCGGGCCGACGATTTCACGCCGTTGGGCGCCGGCGAGGTGCAGGGCGCCGCCTACGGCTACCGGACGCCGCGGGTGATTCCCGCCTTCCGGGAGCATCTGTTCTACGGACTGCTGCTCGACATGAAGGCGATGTACCGGCGGGGCGCTGCGTCGGCTCCCTTGGCCGATACGCGCAGTTTCTGCCGCTACATGGCCGATCGGATCGACCGGGAGCTGGCGGTCGAATGACGCTGACAAACAGGCAG